>Ga0247814_10000599_pt1 | contig 27205 bp, 13 predicted proteins | sample UWRJL179409R1_FD_179947 | JGI IMG/M metagenome (GOLD analysis project Ga0247814, IMG submission 179947) | Plant litter microbial communities from Arlington Agricultural Research Station in Wisconsin, United States - UWRJ-L179-409R-1 | ecosystem: Environmental > Terrestrial > Plant litter >... | reverse complement strand
CGGGCGACGTCCAGGCCAGCCAGAATCAGCTGTTCGAGAACTTCCGGCGAGTTACTGGCCGGGCCAAGGGTAGCGACGATTTTGGTACGACGGACGGACATGCAAAGACTCCTGAGTTCAAGCGCTAGCGAAGGCTACTATGCTCTTGGGGTGTAGTCATTGTTCGTTTGCACTACTTAATCTTTTCTTTATTGAACGTGGCAACTTTGGGACAAACGCTCCTGAAGATTTCCGACCCTGGGTCGATACATTGCTCAAGACAGGAGAACCCTCATGCGATTCGTACCCATTGCCGCCCTTGCCCTCAGCGTCCTCGCCGTCACGGGCTGCACCCGTTGGTCGATGAACCATCATTTGAACAACGCCTACAGTGCCTATGACCGTGGCAATTGCGAGCAGGTCATGCTCGAACTGTCCAAGGTCGAACGCGCCAGCCGCGCCCGCCCGTACGTGTGGCCGGAAGTGTCGATGATGCGCGGCCAGTGCCTTGAACGGCAGAAAATGTTCGTCGATGCCGCGCAGACCTATCAGTTCATCATGGCCTCTTACCCGAACAGCGAATACGCCTACCGCGCCCGGGCCCGTCTGGAAACCCTGGAAAGCCTGGGCCATTACCCGACGCGCAGCGCCGCGGCAGTGGTGCGTCCAACGCGCTTCTGATGGTAGTTGTCATACAAAATCTGGCCGGTTGTACAGGCTGAGCTATAGTCGAATGATCCGGACTTGGAGCCGCGTCTCTGATCCGGGGCAACACCTGCGACTGGCAAGTGGTCAAGTGACGGCGAGGTAGCGACCGGCACACCGGAAGCGGGGAGAGCGAGGCTGCCCACAGGCTCGTTCCGAAGCACAGCGCGGCTCTGTGATGGAGCCTTGCATGGCGAACTGCGCATGTTTACCGACCGCCGGATCGAACGGCATCAATTGCCGTATTTCCTCAGAGTGTTCAACAGCGTCACCGACAAACCCATCGGTTTTATCGGCAACGTTTCCGAAGACGGACTGATGCTGATCAGTCAGTTGCCGATGATGATTGGTGTTGATTTCAAGCTGCGCCTGAAAATCCCCATGGGCCAAGGTTGCCAACAGGTCATCGACCTTACGGCATGTTGCCTCTGGTGCCATGAAGACGCGACCCCGCAGCACTACGACGCCGGTTTCAGCCTGCATCGACCGCCTGCCGAATATGCGCAACTGGTCAGGGCGTTGAAGCAGTATTTCAGCTTCCAGCCATTGCCGGCCTCGGCCTGACGAAACACAGGCAAAGATCGCAACCTGCTCTCCGGTAGGAGCTGCCGCAGGCTGCGATCTCTTGATCTTTTCCGCTTACGGCGATCGGCCACTTACTCTCCAACACCTGCTCCGCCAACATGCCTGCCTTGATCAGTTGCTGCGCGTTCACAGTTAGCACGCCGCAACGGCGATTTTTTAGTAATTAGCGGCAGGCTTGTTAGACGGAACGGATCTTTAAACCTGTCAGTTATGACAGTGGTTACCCGCGATCAGGCTACGTATGTTGAATCACAACTTGATTCATACATTGCGCGGGGCATCGCTGACATGAAAGATTCCGTCGAAAATGGCGAAACAGGCAGGGTCTGGCTGGATACCGAAGACATCCAGATCAGCGCTGCGCAGGTCACCGAAGAGCATGACGTCTCGTTGCGAGAGCCGGGCGCGGGTAAGCAATCTTCGGCGCTGTTCTGGAGTGACGCGATCACCACCACACTTCATCAGACCCATCCGCGCGTCCCGTCGCTGAAAACCGAGCTGGTATGCCAGTACAAGTTCGAGGGTGGCCGGATATATGTGCGGACGCTGCGCTACAAGATGACCACTCGCAATGGCAATTGGAAAAGGGCCAACATAGATATTGCCCTTAACGCCGCCAGTTATGTACGCGTTAACTCTGATGACAATCTGATTCAAGACACCCAGTGGCACAACTATGAGAAATACCTCGAGTCCACTCTTGCTGCCCCCGGTTTCAATATGTATCTGGTTATTCGTGTCAATTATGACGGGACGAATAATGATGTCGGTGCAGGTGAGGGATGGGGAGTTCACATTCGCCCCGCACAGAAGCCACTCATACAAACACCACAGTCTGGTTCAGTGCAAAGGATGCCTTTTGCCGTATCCGGAAAAAACGGACTTCTGAACGGCAGGATCCATTTGTCATGTCTGAACAATGGCAATGTGCACTCGCTCGGCTCCGTCGATGCCAGAGCCGACGGTACCTGGAATGCTTCCATCTCTCTGCCATCTGGCGTCACGTCCTTTTATGCCGAACAAGTCATTGGCAGTGAGAACTCCGGAAGGTCGGATCCCGTCTCCATCAAATGGTATGTGGCGCCACGCATCGACTCACCTGCCAACAATGCGGTTGTTGCTGCCGGTAGCCCGTTTTTTTTGAAGGGGCAGGGTATTTCCGGCGAAACCATTGATGTTTTAACGCCGGGCGGCGGTCAGTTGCACGCGACGGCAGTCGTTGGTTCCAACGGTACATGGGAGGCTCCGTTCAACCAGGGCAACTACCCGCGCGGGGGGCTGGTCAGGATGACCGCCGGCCACAGGAACAGGAATGACTGGTCTGCCGAACAATCCTTCAAGTTGCTTGGCGCCCCGCCCCTCACCTCTCACTCCGCCAATCAACAGGTGGAGCGGCAGATTACCGTAGGCGGGACGTTGGTGGATCCATTCAAGGCTGGGAGGGTCTCCGTCTACAGAGACAGTACCAACACATTACTTGGAGGCGGGGACGTGGCGGCCAGTGGGAGTTGGTCGGCAGCCATCACATTGAATCCGGGGCCCGACACCGTGACGGCCAGTCATGTTTATTCGTCGGTAACGTCAGTGCGTAGCGCGCCCGTCAGGCTGCTGGTCCGACCGCCTCAACCGACCCTCAAATCCGAACTCGTCGGTGGCAGTGTCAGGTTGTCAGGCACCGGCTATAACGGCGCTGATGTACGTATGGACGTACATTTCAGCGGGAGTTCCACACCGTATCTCGACGCAATTGTCTCAGGGGGCAACTGGTCGAAGGATATTCCAGCAGATCTGCTGCCTGGCAATTACCGCTTCGGCGGCCGGCAAAGCGTCTCCGATGGTGGCAGCGGGCGGATCTACAGCTCAAGCTGGGCGAGTGAAATCCCAGTCAACATTCCGACCCCGATACCCACATCAGTCACCGTCTCGGTCAACGGGCAACGAGCTACTTTCAGGGGCCGGGGTAATCAATGGGGGACGAATGCAGTTGAAGTCTCCATCTTCAACAACGGTGTTCTCCTTGCGAATGTGCCCAAGGCCGAGGTACAGACCAACCTGAGCTGGGAAACGTCTGCCACCGCTGACCTTGCTCCAGGCAATTACACCAAACTGACGGCCAGGCAGGGGGCAAACCAACAATGGTCCGCCGACAGCACCGTGTTCTCCATGACGGTGGCGTCTCCGGCCCCGTTGTTTGCCGAACCCGCGGCGGATACGCCCGCCGGGCAGCGGCCACGAATCAGTGGTACGGCCTGGCCTGGTTCGCAAGTCATTTTGAAGATTCCGGGCAAACCCGATGTGCCACTGACAGCCACTGGCGGGAACTTTGTCAGGAACGCCGACGAAGACTGGGCGCCTGCTACGTATACCCTCACCGCAACGGCAGCCTTTGGCGGTCAGACCTCGACGGTCGCCAGCCGGACGTTCACAGTGAAAACTCCGCTGCCGTACATTACCACCGCAGCCAATGGCGAGGTCGATCTGGTCCCGATCATCGAGGGCACGGGGTATCCAGGCTGCTGGGTGGTGATTTATTCAAACACGACTCACCAGTCGATAGGCGCCGGCGCCGTAAACCAGGACAAGAAATGGCAGGTCACACTGGTAGACCAGGTGCCGGGGAATCTGACTCTCTACGCTGTCCAGCAAGAAACGTCGAACAGCAATAACCATTCTGACCGGACGACTCCACGCACGGTCAAGGTCCGGGTGCCAAAGCCGCGGATCACGGTGCCAGCGCAAAATGGCAAACCGGCGCGCGTGTCGCAATTTTCCGGTGAGGGCCAGTTTCCCGGTTTCGTCGAGTTGTCGATCAAGGGGCAGAACACGCCGTTTCTCAAGGATATCGAAGTGCAAGCCGACGGTACCTGGCAGGTGCAGGTGACGCTACCGGCGGGCGGGCCCGTGACGCTGGAGGCGAGGCAGCGGCAGCGCGGCTACGCCAGTGATGCGCTGGAGCGTGTGGTGACTGTGGTGCCAGCGGTACCCACGATCGATACACCGCGCGAAGGCGAAAATCTGGGCCTTGAATTACGAATTTCCGGTTTCGGGTTTGCCGCAGACACGATTGCCATCTATCGGCGCGGGAGTGTTCTGCCATTGGGCAAAACGACAGTATTGGCCGATGGCACGTGGTCGACAAGTGTTGTTCATGGCATGTATGACATAGAAGGCATCTATGTGTCGGCCTCGGCAGGAGAAGGTCTGGAGTCTGCATTCTCGCCCGACGTCACTTGCGCCTTGATCGGCAGGGAAGCTTCTCTCACCGAACCTCTTATTGGCGACTGGGTCGGGCTTCGCCCACGTTTCAGCGGCGTGGCGAGCCCCGAATCAAAGATCATCGTATCCTCCTGGTTCACGGCTGATGACGTATTGGCCCCGATGGCCATTGCGGATGAATTTGGTCGCTGGTCGGTGGTGGCCAACAAGGATTTGCCTGAAGGCCCCGTGCGCGTAGTGATACGCCAGATCCTGGCTAATGCTGTCCCTTCGCAGTGGTTCGAGAGCGGGCGCTTCATGGTCGAGCGCAAACTTGCCGGGTTCGAGGCACCAAGCGTGCATTACCCGCTTGCAGGCCAGGCGACAGGGCGTTATCCGATGTTCGCAGGTGCCGGGGAACCGGGCGCGGAAGTCTTGATCGTCAAAGAAGGTTCGATGACAACCGAACTTGGCAGGGCTCGGGTGGATCGCGACGGACGCTGGGCCTTGCACTCGCAGATCCAGTTGCCGGTTTCCGCTACGCCCTATGTCTACTCGGTACGCCAGTCGCGCGACGGTGCCGTTTCGGCCTGGTTGTTGCCGCATCGCAGTCTGGTGGTGACACAGGTTGAAGCGGGATTCGAAAGTCCGCTTATCGACGAGCCTCGCGATGATGCCGATCAGGTATTGGAGCGCCAACCGCTGCTCGCTGGCAGGGGAGTACCGGGCGCGCGCATCTATTTCAAATATGATGATGAAGTAACCCAGTTGGCAGCTACAGAAGTGAATGCGGAGGGTAAGTGGTCGGTTCGCACCCGAGTCCCTTTACTTCCACGCGAGGCGCCATACCGAATCTCGGCCTCCCAAGGCATGGATGGTCAGATATCGCAATGGTCATCCACGACCAGCTTCAAAGTCGATGACAGGCTGGAGGTATTCGTCGTGAGCAGCCCCCAGCGCGGCGCACACGTGTCGCCGCGGATGGTGATCCACGGCACGGCACGGCCCGGGGCCCGGGTGGAATTATTCCAGTGGGGCCATCCCTCCCCCCTCTTGAGAACGGCCGTGGTCGATGCACAAGGGTATTGGATCACCGTCACCACTTCGCTGCCGCTGGGTGATTTCACGATGGGCGGACGACTGTATCTCGGTGATGAAGTTTCGCAATCACTGCCTGAGTTCCCTCTGAAAGTCATCGACGCCGGTTGAGGGTTGGCAGTCTGTTCACAGGCCCTGACGAAGGGCCTGTGTTGTCAGTCTGTCAATTCCTGCTTCACGACAGAAGGTCGTAAAACCTGTCATATATGACAGTTGTGAGCGTCGCTCAGCGAGCGCTAAATCGGCGTCAGGTCAGCCAGCGACTATCCAGGCGAGCCGTTACGCAATTTTTTGCCAAGGGGAAATACTGCTATGCGTGCATCTGACGATCGTCCGATCGATTTGTTGGTCAAGGCAGTGCTGGGTGAGAAAGACCCGAGCGTGACGCGTCCCTTTGATGACTACCTCGACCGGCATCCCAGCGTATTCGAACTGATCAAGCTGCGGCCGGCGCAATTGCACGACCTCGGCCTGACACGCAAAGAAACACGCACATTGCTGACCCGTGGCAACGCTCTGGCGTTGTACATGGCCCGGCTGTTTCGCGAGCAAAGCCTGCGTCCGCAACCGGCGCTGCCTGTGGCAGATACCCTGGTGCCCTTGCCTTCCTACATGGATCTGTTCCAGCCGGATGTCGATGGCGCCGCGCCGCCAGGCAGTCCCGAACACAGCGCTTCGACGACGGCCTACATGGTGGCGTTGCGTGAATGGATACGCGACAACATCGAGCCATACGGTGACTCGGCGCAGACCATCAAGTTGCCCGAGCGGCGACCTGATGTGGATAACTTGTGGGTTGATGAAATGGCAATTACCCGCGTGCAATCGCGTCTGGAAATTGCCAACTCGGTGCTGGAAGCGCAGATCCTGGCCAGCCCGATTGGAGAATTTTGCGACGTCAAATCGTACCTGCGCACGATACGCTTTCATAACAGCCTGCCGTACGACGATAACTGGGCGAGCATTACCCATGTCGTCGGTACCGCGCTGAAGGATGGTGCTCTGGGCGGCATCATTCGCCGGGTCGATGTCGATTATCCGTATTTCAAGAATGACGGCGCCCGGGGCGCGCGCGCCGATGTCGCGATGCAGCTCGACAGCGACATCGGGCCACTGCATCTGTCGTTATTGCTGGAAGATCCGTACTTCCCGCTGAATGCGGAAATGGCCGCGACGCCCCTGCGCAGAGTGGATCCGTTGACGCGGCGTGTCGATCCACATCCACTGCGTTCTGCGGAGGATTTTTATCCTGCCAACTTTGGCAGTCTGGCGAACTACCTCGATAGCCTGCGCATACTATGGATCTTCAGGGATGCAACGCGTCTGGATCAGCATGAGGTCGATTGTCTGCTGGGGCGCGGGGTCTTCACGCCGAAATTGTCGGCCAACGCGCCCGCGCTGGGTGACACGGATACGCCGCTGACGGGAGAGGTGGCCGGCGCCCGATATATCCATGGCGCAGAATCGCCGGCGATCGGACTGGTACCTGCGGATATCGGTGGGAAATTTGAACTGGTACATGTGGGGGAGACCAATTTCAAACGGTTGGAACACCGTATGGACCGGATCAATCGCAAGTGTCGGCTGGACCGCATGCTGGGACTGCCCGCACATCACGTCGATCAGTTACTCAGCGCCGCGATGCGCGCCGAGCAGCGTGGCACTGGCGAGCCGTCTGTGTGGATCCGTCCCAATACCTTGCGCTGTCTTGGCCTGTACAAGGATCTCAATCGTGCTTACGGGTGCAAGGCCGAAGAGTTTGCGGCGCTGATCGACGTGCTGTCGGTCTACGGTCAGGACGGGCAACTGTCGCACTATGACCGCGTGTACAACCGCGCAACGTTATATGAAGAGCCGCTGCGCATCGATAACGGCGAGTTTGCAATCGTGCCACGCACCTCGGCTGAACAACAAACGGTGCATCAGATCTGCAGCGCGCTGGAGATCAACTTCGAAACCTATCGTTATCTAGCCACGGTGATCGCCGAGGCATTTGGTCTGAAAACACATTTGAGCCGCAGCCTGGAGATTCTCTCGAGTTTCTGGCGCCTGGTGTTCCTCGGTCGAATGTTCGACCTGACGCCGATCGAGTCGACGGCGCTGCTGCAGACCTTGAGCGCGGGAGAAGGCCTGGCGGCGCAACTGGCGGGCAAACCGCAAGTATCCAGTTACGGCTCGACGGATGGTGCCGACGCCCTCAGTGCCATCCGCGGTTTGATGACCTGTTCCAAATGGTGCCAAGAGCAGGATCTGTCGCCACTGTGGCTGGTGCAGAACGTCTATCCGGTCTACGTGCCGACGGTCTGGAGCGAGTCCCAGGAACAGTTGCTGCGCCAGATGCGCAGCAAGGTGCAGGCTGTGCGGCTGGAGCCGGCGACATTGCTCGAGGAAGGTGCGCCGCAGCGCGATGACAAGCAACAGCTCATCGACTGGCTAGCGGCGCTGGAAAACCTGGTGGACAGCGATGGCCTGGTGATCGGCCTTATTGGCGAAACCCAGGCCGAGTACCTTGAACGCGCCACTTTCCTGATCAAGGATGTCGTGCTGACGATCTATTCACTACCGGAAAACGAACCGCTGCGTGAACCGTTGGAAACCCTCCTGCGCACGATTGTGCTGCGTATTCGCGACGAGCAACGGGTGGTGGTGGAGAGCGCTCTCTCGGTTTATTTGAAGCTCGATACGTTGCTGACCGCGCAAGTGCTGGCGTGGGCTCAAGGTCAGGCCTATGACTTCCTCAAAGAAGCCATGAACCTGCCGAACCTGAAAAACTCGCGGGTGCTGGACCAACCGGATTCGTTTTTGCAGATGCTCGCCGAGCTAGAACGGCGCGGGCGGATTGCGGAAAAACTGCAACTGACGCCAACCCTGCTCGCGACGTTGCTTGCGGGTGAGCAGTATCAATGGTTCAGCCTGGAGAACCCGTACCAGATTTCGATCCGTGCGGTGTATTACCTGACGTTCTATCGGCGCCTGGTATCGCGGGCCCGACAGCCCGAAGAAAAAATCCTCGATTACCTTACCCAGGTCAATCAATTGCCCGCTGACATGAGTGAAGACGGCCTGCGCCTGGTGCGTGACGCGGCGGCCGACAAACTGGCCAGCTACCTGGGCTGCGGTATCCGTCACGTACTCGAGTGCGCCGGGCACATCAGTCATGAGAGCGAAGACAACGGCGATCCGGCCTGGCCGATCCTGCGCAATCTGGCGCAGCTGGATTTGCTTGACCGCACGTTCGACCTGGCTCGAAGCGGTATGGACATCACCGCCGCCCTCAGGCTGGGATCGTTGAACCCGCTGGATCCGGAGGCGATGTACGCAGAGGCGGCGAAAAATGCCCTGGAAAGTCTGGCCCGGTTCAACACCACGGGTATGTCGCACGATTCGGCGGAAGTCGGCCAGAGTTTTACTTCTCGCTGTGTAGTGGACAATCCGCAACTGATTGCCAATCTGTCACAGGAGGTCGCGGAGTTCGAAATTACCCTGCTCGATCTCTACGGCGAACCACTCAAGGGGGTGGTTCTCAATGTGGCAACCGACCTGGGCGCGGTACTCACGCCAGTTATCCGCACGGATGACATGGGGCGCGCCCGGGCGCAATTGCAGGCAGGGGCCCGGGTCGGCACCGCGCATCTGCATTACAGCGTGCCGTTGTACGAACCGGTGTACGCCCCGTCGGTGACCATCGACTGTGATGAGGCGACACTGAAGTTCAACTCCGAGTTGAGCGATTTGCCGCCACGCGATCCGGTTCTGGCCGGACGCCTGTGGGAGCAGCCGATATACGCGGTGCTGATCGACGATTACGGCAACCGCGGCGCTCATCGGCAAGTGGCATGGTCGACGACGCTTGGCGACATTCGTCCGAGCCAGACCTTCACCGACAAGGATGGCCTGAGCCGCGTGTGGATATCCAGCCTGAGCCCGGGGGATGCATACATTACGGTCGGCAATGTCGAGGGCAATCACAGTTTCACCTTCAGTCGGCCGATCGTGTTTGCCGATAAACCGCGGATTTTCAGCGCTCCGGTCATCTCTGGGGTGGCGTTGGTCAATCGTGCATTGCCGGTACGCTGCCGGGTGGTCGCGCTGGACGATGCACCTGTTGCCGGCGAGAAGGTGATGTGGTGGACCAGCGAGGTGGCGGACAAGGTTGAGGTGCCGAGTGACGGGGACGGTTACTCGGTGTTTTCCGTGGCGCAACCGCCGGTGGGGGCATTAACGGTCTATGCGCAGTTGGGCAGCGACCCGGTGGTCGAAGTCAGCGTGTGGGTGGCCAGTGATGCATTGATACAGAACTTCTCGCAGGTGATTCGCTACCCGGTCGCCGGCGCTACGCGGCCGACCTTGCTCTGGGTCGATGTGAAGGAGTCCGCAGCAGCGAACGCGCAGCCGGTGCCCAATTATCCGGTGCAGTGGAAGGTCGACAGCAACCCTGTGCAGGAACAGACGATTGTCACCGATGCTCAGGGGCGTTCGGTGTTCCCGTTCAATTCAGCAAGCGCAGGGGACTTCATTGTGACCGCCGACTTGACGCTGCATGCCGGGAAACAACAGGCATTCACGCTGAAGGTACTGCAAGCGTTTCAATGGAAGGTGAAGCTGGTCGTCATCGAGGCCGGTGGGGAAACCCGTACGCCGATCATCCCGGGAAGCGACGAACTCACCCTGTTCAGGGACAGTCATTTCGCCTTGAGATTTCTCCGCTCGACACCTCGCAACTCAGGGACAGCGAGGGGGCGATGGGCTGGAGTTCCGAGTACACCAGCCAGGCGCTGGGCATGACCTTCACACCACCGCTGGCCACGCGTTTCACCTACGAGGACAGCCCTTATCAAGTGGATATCCGCACCGCCAACATCCGCAATGGCCGCTTTCAGTTGAGTCTTTTCAGTGACCGCCTGAACGAAGCGCTGGTGCTGGAAGGCACGTTGGGCAAGCGCCCCGTCACCCGCCGTACCCGCAATCGCGTCGAGACAGGGAGATAACCATGCAAAACCTGCAGATCAATGAACTGACAGAACGCTACACGGCGGCCATGGTGGAAGCGGTGCTGGGACAGAAACTCTGGTCCGGTGCAGTGACGTTGAAAACCGCCGATGATTTGAGCCGCTATCTGATGCTCGACACTCGTGACAGCGCGCAGCTGCAAGCTACCCGGACGTCCTCGACCGTGCGCTGCCTGCAAGAGCATATCCAGTCGGTATACAGCGGCATGGAAAAGGGTTACGAAGACAGCCATTTCGAAGACGACGACTTGCAGTACTGGTATCAGTTTCTCAGCCACTACAGCACCTGGTCGGCCAATGTGCTGCTCAAGGATCAGGCGGAAAACTACATCGTGCCTTCGCTGCGTCTGAAAAAAACCACCTTGTTCCGTGCCCTTGAAAACAGCCTGAACCAGATGCGTTTGACGAGTGCATCGGTGCAACAGGGCTTGATGGAGTACACCCAGGCTTTCCAGCGCCTGTGCGATCTGGATGTGCTCAGCGGCTACATCGATGGCGAGAATGTTCAGGACGCCCGCTATTACCTGGTGGGCCAGGAGCGGACGGCGCCATTCGCCTATTTCCTGCGCAGTGTGAAGGTCGAGCTGGACAAAGACAGCCGCAAGATCAACCCCGCCGCCTGGGGCGAGTGGCAGAAGGTCGAACTTGCCACAACCGGTAGCGTTGTCGATATCCGCTGTGTGAACTGGCTCGGGCTGCCGGCAATGGTCTGGTGCGAGTGGCGTGATCGTCAGATCGACAGTAACGGTGTGGTGCAGGCCCCGTGGTCGCTGGAGATCAAACTTGCGTTCAGCACCCTGAACGGCCAGTGGTCAGCGCCGCTGTCGCTGCATCAACGCGATTGCGAGTACGACGTGTCCAACGGACGGCTGACGGTCGTGTCGCTGGGCGACGGTGATCCCCGAGATGATCGACTGGCTGTCTGTTACACCAATCGGCACAGCCTGGACGGGCAGATGCCGCTGCACGACATCGAGATCCATGAAACCCGCGACGCGCTGTTTCGTAAGGTCAACGATGATACGGCGACTTTGCTGGCAATGACATTCGGGCGTTTCAGTGATGTGGCCAGCCTGCAACAAAAGGTGGTGCCGGCCGATTACTCGACAGTCAAGGTCAGCAGCACAGTGGAAACGCCCGGCAGCATTAACGGTAACCTTGAGTTCGACGCGATCTATACCCGTGAGCGTGCAACGAACGGCAACTTTTATGAAGTGCTCCGAGTGCGCGGGCGCTGCGATGCGGTCAGGGAGCAGGGGCGAGTGCTTGAACGCCTGTCGCTCGGTTGGCGAGCGACCACAGCCGATACCTCCTTCGACATCCGCATCGTCGAGGCCGGCGAGCAGCAACTGCGGATCAGCCTGTCGACACGCCGGCTACCGGTGCAGATTCACACCGTTCAGTTGATGGCGGGTTCGGATAACAAAGATGTCCACTCTTTTGCCATCGCTGATTTCGTTGAGACGACACCTGGCGACGGCATTTGGCTGGCCGAGGCCGTCGTCCCCCTGACCAATGAATTGCTCGCGGTCCTGCTCAACAGAACCCAGGACGAAGTGCGCGCCGGCGCCGGTTTTTCCATCACTGGTCTGGGCGATGCGGTTTTGAATGAGCAGAACCAACTGCTGCCCAGGATCCTTTATACCCCGGTGATGTTCAGCCTGGTGTTCGGTGCCCGGACTCAGGACGATCCTGCGGACTGGGTTTCGACCGGCGTTCTGGATGGTCACTATGCGACACCTTGGCGTACCTATCGTCGTCAAGCGCCATCGCTGGGCATCAACAATTTTCCGATCGACACGCCGATCGAATTTGCTTTCGGTGAGGTGGCCGAAGGGCAAAAAGGTCATGGCCGCAGCAAGTTTGCCGTCACGCTCAAGGAGCGGCCGCGGTTGTACCTGACGCCTTCCATCGACAAGAGCAGCAGCGAGGGCGCGCAGTTCCTGAGTTACAACAACAGTGCTCAGGCGCTCAGGTTTTCGCGCTTGAACTCCACGTTCGGCCCGGTGCTGACCAGTCGCGCGGCGGTCTCGGTGGATGCGCTGCTCGCCTGGGATACCCAGCATGTCGAGGAGCCGCGCATGCCTGATGGCAGTATCGAGGAGAACGGGCCGTTCGATGGCTGCAACGGTTTGTACTTCTGGGAGCTGTTCTTTCATACGCCGGATCTGGTCGGTGCGCGCTTGTCGGCAGAAGATCGCCAGCGCGAGGCGCAAGGCTGGTACGAATACGTGTTCGACCCGCTGGCGCGTGAGGTGGTGGCTAGCGTAAATCCTGACCCCGAAACCCCTCCGATGATCCCGACACCGGCCTATTGGCGCTGCCGCCCCCTGCAGAACGAAAACATCGAGTGTTCGTATGAAAGCGCGGCGCCTTCAGACCCGGATGCCATTGGCTATTGCGCGCCGGTGCATTTCAAGATCGCGATTTTCCTGCGTTATGTGGAAAACCTGATCGCGTGGGGCGATGCGCTTTATCGCCATCTGGATTACGACAGCATGGTGCATGCCGGGCTCAATTACAGCAGAGCGCTGACCTTGCTCGGTGAGGAGCCGATCACACGCACAGCGAGCAAATGGCAGGCGAAAAAGCTCCGTGACGTCCTGAGTCTGGTCAGCGGGCGCGATCCGCTCAAGGCATTTGAAGCGAGCCTTGCACTCACTCCGGCCGATGTACCGACATCGATGTCGATCACGCCTTATTTCGATCTGCTGGGCTCGGGGGCATTTCGTCCCGGGATCAATGAGCGGCCCAAAGCGCTGTGGGATCTGCTCAACTCGCGGCAGCACAACTTGCGCAACAATCGTTCGATCGATGGCCAGCCCCTGTCGATCCCCTTGTTCAGCCGGACGATGGATCCGTTGGAGTTGTTGCGCGCCCAGGCCAATGGCGGTCAGGGCGTGGCGCGTAATCCGGGAGGCCAGGTGCAGGTGGTGCCGTACAAATGGCAAACCGTTTACAACCTGGCGCTACAGGGCGTGGAATTTCTGATCCAGCAGGAAGATCAGTTGCGTACCTGGCTGGAATTGCGCGATCGCGGTGAGCTGGAAACGCTGCAGCAAAGTCATCTGATCGAGTTGGCCGATTATACCCAGGCGATCCATGAGGCGACGATTGCCCAGATCGAGGCGACTGCCGCATCGTTGCGCCAAAGCGAGAGCATGGTCAACGCCCGCGCGCAGCATTATGAGACGCTGGCCAGGGAAGGGGTTTCCGAGGCCGAGAATCTTGTTCTGCAAAAAAGCCGATCGGCCCGGGACTGGGCGATAGGTGCCCAGGCCAGCCGGGTATTGGGTGGGGTACTGGATACGCTGCCCAATATCGGCGGGACCTCTTTCGGCGGCTTCCGTTTGGCTGGTCCGCTCTATGCGTTGGCCGATGTCTTTCAGATCGGTGCTGACAACTTGCGCGGCGAGGCCGAAGAGCTCGGCGTCATCGAGCAGTACCGACGCCGCCAGCAGGAATGGGAGTTGGCCCGTGATCAATCGTTGGCCGAATTGCGGGTGCTGCGCGAACAGTTGCTGGCGCAGGAACATAGCCTCGATGCGGCCCGTGCCAGTTTGCAGCAGAGCCAGATCGTCAACAAACAGGTCTTGGCGGTGTATGCGTTCTATCAGAGTCGCGCGACGGGCCCGGCGCTGACCAACTGGGTGGTCGGCCAGGTCAAGACCTTGATTTATCAGGTCTAAGATGTCGTCGCCGGACTGTGCCTGTGCGCTGAAACCTGTTGGCAGTATGAATTGGGCGATTACCAGAGCCGGTTCGTCCGCCCCGATGTATGGATGGACGCCTGCCACGGATTCACCACCGGCCAGTCGTTGAAACTCGATTTGCTGCGCATGGCCGCGGCGCGCATCAAACGTGACGAACACCGGCTGCAACTGGTCAAGACGATATCCCTGCGCTCATTGGACTCGTCCGCTTGGACTGCCTTCAAAACATCGGGGACGCTGGCAATCAAGCTCAATGAAAAACTCTTCAACGAAGACTATCCGGGACATTACTGCCGGCAGGTCATAAGTTTGTCTCTGACTTTTCCCGGTCTCCTGGGGCCGTATCAGAATATCTGCGCGACGTTCGTACAAATCACCAGTTCCACCTTGCTGGAACCAGACCTTGAGGCGGTCAAGTATCTGCATGACCCGGCCAGCGGCAATCCTGCGCCCGGCACGCTGGTGCAGAACCTGCGGCCTTACCAGCAGATCGGTCTGTCCCTGGGGCTGGACGACAACGGTATCGCCATGCGGATCGACGATGAGCGTTACCTGCCTTTCGAAGGCACCGGCGTGCACGCCGAATATGTACTAACCCTGCCGCGCCATGACCAACTCGCTCAGGCAAGTCTTCTGGGTTCTTTGACGGACGTCATCCTGACGCTGGTGTATCAGGCGCGCGATGGTGGGCAGGCGTTCGCTGCTCAGGTCGAAGAATTGCTCGAATCCAGCCCCGTCAACGATCCGCCCGCTACGGCCATGCGCGCCCAACGGGCAGGGAAGCAACTGCCATGAGTGAACACACTATCCACGCCCGCCACAACTTCATCGTTAACGGCGATTTCATCCAGGACCTGAGTGGCTGGAAGATCAATGACGAACGTAAGGTCAGCCGCCAGGAAGGCTTGTGGCAGGGCCAAACGATCGGCTTCATGAACGCCACGAACATGGGCGAAGGCTTGCAGTCCATTTCACTGGCAACGCGGCCGCGCCCGACACCGCGCAGGGCCGAATACAAATTGCTGTTTTCCTACGAGGCAGTCCAGGGCGCGGAAGGTACGTTGCGGATCAATCCCGGACTCGGCGGGGAGGTGGATCTGCGGCTGGTGCCTTCACGCCAGAGGGCGACTGAGTTGCAAGTCAGCCCTGACGGCCTGCTGCTGGATCTTAACCTGGTCGAATATTCGCACGCGCTTGCCCTGGAGACTGAAGAGCAGACCGTCACCTTCACCGTTATGAGTCCGGACAACGGCGGGCCGGGTCGCCCGGGTGCGGTACGTTTTACCTCGGCGCGCGTCGAGTTGTTTCTTGAAGACTTGCGACTGGACAGTGTGTCAATCGACGGTGTCGCACAACCGTCCGACGACAGGCTGCACCTGTGCTTCGGTGCCGTGCATGAGATGACTCTGCAACTGGCCAGCGACAGTGTCTGGATCGATACGCAGGCGGGACTGCTCGTCGACGATGCGGAGCAGGATCCCGACGGGATTCTGACTGCCGGTCCGCTCTGGGGGCGGGAGCATCCGGTGACCGATCCCTGGACGATCAACTGCGCCGGGATTACTCAGGACATGGAAATCGAGCGCACCTTGGGCGTCCGCAGTCAGTACACCGCTGACACCTATGCGTTGCCGGTGGTTTGCGGGCATTTCCAGCTCGACGTCATCGCGTTGCAGGAACCCGAGTGGTATCCGGTGATCGACCTCGCGCAGCACGTAGAGCTTCAAGTCCGTGTGCAATCGCATTACACCGAAACAGCGCTGGCCAACCGTGAGGTCACCTGGACGCTCAAGGGCACCAATGGTGAGGATGATGTCGTGTTGGCCATTGAGCCTTCGGGACCGAACGGCGAGTCGCGTTTGATCTGGACGCCCGACATCGCTGGTGACTGGCTGATCGAAGCATCGGTCGACAGCTATTACAAAAAGGACGAAGCCCGGCATGGGTTTGCGGTCCGGGTACTGAAAGAGGATCCCTGGGTGAGCGCCCGGTTTGCCCTCGACGGGCCTCCACGCGATGGGATCTGGGGCAGCAAGACGGCCCATCCGTGCCGAGGCGCGAACCATGCGGTGTCGCTGGCATTTGCAGAGAAACACTTCCTGGCCGACACCGAACTGGCGTTGCATTGGGCTGGGGAGGACACTCCGGACGGACTGGGCATGAGCTTTACGCCGCTGCTGGACGACGGCAACCCGCTGCAGGAGCCAGGACAGGTATGGACAATGGCGTGTGGCGATCTGCGCGACAGCTTTTTCAGATTCAATGTCAGTTGTTCGAAGTTACTGGAGTGCTCGCCCTGGCAGTCCCTGAATCTTGCGCACAACTGGCTGGAACTGGGGGAAGTGAAGCTGCCGACCCGCTTTCCTTCGGTGGGTGGGGCGGCGTTGCCGGTGCAGATTCAGGTGCTGTCGAGGGTTCCGGGTGTAGGGGCCGGTAGCGGCGTCGATGTAAAGTGGTTTCTTGACGGCACGCTGGACCAGACGCTGTCGACGGGCGCCGACGGTTGGTCACAGTACGCCTTCAACCCCCAGGAAGAAGGCTCGTTTACCGTTACAGCGAGGATAGTCAGTCACTATGACCAGCAAACCCTCGAATACCGGTTCGAGATCACCGTGTTACCGGAAAATGCGCTGGCGCAATTGACCGCGGTGACGTTGGCAGGCGAGGCCGCCGGCACGGTTGGCTTGCTGTGTGCGCGCAATGCCGAACCAGTCGAATTGCTGGTCAAACCGGTGGGAGAGACTCTGGTTGGCGAGCTGTTTTATCTGGAGCTGATAGGTGAGGACGGCTCCGTTGTGGATTTTCAGGTTGAGCCTGATCCGGGTATTCCCCGACTTTTGCCGAAAGAAGGTTTGTCCTGGCAGGTCAGTTCTACGTCCAGTACCAGTGGCCGTTTTCTGTTGTACCTGTGTCATGAAGAGATCCCGCCTTATGAATTGGCGGGCAGATTGTTCTCCTCGGTTCTGCAAGACGAGGGGATATTCAGCTTTGATGAACGACCGCTGGACGGCACCAGTACTTCCTATCCCTGTCTGGGCGGTCAACATCGCCTGCAATTCATGCCCAATGCCGAAAGCGTGTTGACTGGCCTGGATGTCATTGTCCGATGGGTGAATGACGCGAACCTATCGCTCAATGCCACGCTTGCTCCTGACTATGCGCGCGAGTTGCCCAGCAATGGCCTGGACTGGACGCTGGGTGCAGTCAACAGTACTGAACGCGCAGAGTTGGAGCTGGCGGTGACCCTGCCGCAGGCGCACTTCGACTATCCACCAATGAAGATGTTGCTGGACCATAACCGGCTCGAAATCGCCGAAGTGCGCGAACCGACGTTTGACCTGTTTATCGGTCAAAGCACTTTTCTGGAAGTCAGGAGTCGCTCTTTCTACACCGGTCGCGCCGTACCGGGAACGGAAGTCAGCTTTGCCTATCAGGGGGCTGCAACCCCCGTGCGGACTGAAGATAATGGCTGGGCCGGTTTTGCATTTACCGCCACGCAACCGGGCAGCTTTACGGTAGTTGCCACGGTGCCGAGCCCGTACGGCGAGCCTGACGCCGCACCTTCATTCACCTTCCAGTTCACGGTGCTGGCGGCGGTCGTTGCACCGGATACCGCAACGGCGCTGCCGGACTTGAACCCTCTTGAGGAAATTGTGGATACAGCGCGAGACCAACAGCTCAAGTCCGTGAGGGCCGAGATTGCCGAGGTACGCGAACCGACGTTCGACCCGCAAGTAGGGGAAAGCGTAGTAATGGGCTTGAAGATTCGCTTGTCAGACACTCGCCAGGCTGCCTCCGGTGTTGAAGTGATTTTCTGGACCGGGCAAAGCACTTTTCGGGTGGAGACAGACAGCGACGGCTGGGCGGTTTTTTCCTGGCAGGTGGCCGCAGCCGGAGACAACGAAGTGCTCGCAATGCTGGACAACTCCGATGAGACGCTCAATCCGGCTCGCTCCCATCTGTTCAGATTCACATCACTGAATGCCAATGTCTGGGACGATGCGCTGATTCAGTTGAACGATGTCGGGAAAACGGTCTGGGGCGAGAAAACCCTGTTTCCCCGAACTCAGCAGGTACACACCATCCGGTTATCGGTCGACAACCCCACCAGCCACCTGCTCAATCGCGACATCTGTCTTGGATTGAAAGGCAACTCAACGGCTCAGGAACTTGGGTTGACCAGCGTGCAACCGGCATTGGGCACGTTTCGACAATTGACCAGTGCGGGTTTGAGTTGGCAATGCACGGGAACCATTGGTGGTGCTTATGCCCTGCAACTGGAAGCTTCGCGCCTGCTCAAGCAATCGCCGCTCAATCCGATGTCTTTGGGGCCGGCGCCGTCGGCCGGGCAGAGTGAGGACTAGAACAGCGCTGCTTTTTTCAAGCTCAGGTATTGCGTCACCAGACTCGGCCCGAACGCTTCGGGCCGGGTTTGCAGGACCGAAATGCCATGCGCGATCAATTGCTCATGGAATTGCGCACTGGCATTCAGGTAGTCGACCGTGGCGCAATAGGTCAACGCTTCATCGAGGCTTTGCACCGGCTGCTGACGCAACTGGTCCAGCACCTCTTCCTGAAGACTGGCAACCAGCACCCGGTGCTGGCTGCTCAAGCGTTTGACCGTGTCCAGCAACTCTTCATCGTCGACATCACGCAGATTGGTGACCAGTATCACCAATGCCCGACGTTTTTGCCTGGCCAGCAACTGGCTGGCCGCTGCCCGGTAGTCGGCCGGCCGTTGGCCGCTATCGAGATCGTAGACCGAGTTGAGCAGGTCGGTGAGTTGTCTCGAACCTTTGGCTGGCGTCAGATAACGCGATTGATCGCCGGCAAATGTACACAGGCCCACAGCATCGCCCTGACGCAAGGCCACGTAACTCAGCAGCAGGCAGGCGTTGAGCGCATGGTCGAAGTGCGACAGCTCGCCATCCTGACTGCGCATGCGTTGGCCACAGTCCAGCAGAAAAATGATCTGCTGGTCGCGTTCGTCCTCGTATTCCCGGGTAATCGGCGTGCGCTGGCGGGCAGTGGCTTTCCAGTCGATCTGGCGCAGGCTGTCGCCTTCGCGAAACTCGCGCAGTTGATGAAATTCCTGGCCCTGGCCGCGACGCTGACGCTGACGCACGCCGAGGCGGTTGAGCCAGTTGTCCACCGCGAGCAACTCACCGCCGTAAAGCCGGGCGAAATCCGGGTAGACGCGAATCGCGTCACTTACCTCAAGCAGGCGTTTACCTGACCACAGACCCAAAGGGCTGGGCAGATTGATTTCGCAATGTTCGAAGCTGAAGTGACCGCGCTTGAGCGGGCGCAGGCGATAGCCGACCTCGCTGAACTGACCGGGTTGCAGCTCGACCGACAGCGGCAGGTTGTCGAAAGTCAGCCCCGGAGGCACATGATCGAATATCTCCACTGTGACCGGCTCACTGAAATCGTGAATAAGCTGCAGCCGTACCTCGCTCCAACGGCCGAGTGCGAGGCTGCCGGGCATCTGCCGTTGCACCCGGGGCGAGGGCAGGCGCTGGAGGCGGATGGCGTCGAGCAACGCCAGCACCAGCAGGGCCAGCAGCAAACCCCAACTGATCGCCGACAGGCTGGCGGGTGTCGGAATGTCGAGTGCCTGCACGGTGCCCAGCAGTGTGCCGACGGCCAGCAGAACGGCCAGCCACATCAGCAGCAGGCGTGACGGTCTCACAGGCGGGGCGCCGGCACTTGGTCGAGCAGTTGCTGCAGCACCTGATCGACCTGCAAACCTTCAATATCCAGTTCCGGCGCAATGCGCACACGGTGACGCAGCACCGCCAGTGCACAACCCTTGATGTCGTCGGGAAGCACAAATTCACCACCGCGCAATAACGCACGAGCCCGGCCGCAACGCACCAGCGCAATAGACGCCCGAGGCCCGGCACCCAGAGTCAGGCCGGGCCAGCTGCGGGTGCTGCGCGCCAGGCGCACGGCATAGTCGAGCACCTGATCGTCCAGCGGCAAATCACTGGCAATGCGCTGCAGGGCCTGGACGTCCTTGGCTTGCAACACCGTGCGCAACGGCTGCACATCGAGCATGTCGGCGCGGGTCGAGCGGCTGACCTGACGCACCATGTTCAATTCCTGATCGGCATCGGGGTAATCCATGCGCACCTTGAGCATGAAGCGATCGAGTTCCGCCTCCGGCAACGGATAAGTGCCTTCCTGTTCGATCGGGTTTTGCGTGGCGAGCACCATGAACGGCTGAGCGATCGGCAGCGCCCGACCTTCGAGGGTGACCTGGCGTTCCTGCATCGCTTCGAGCAGCGCCGCCTGGGTTTTCGCTGGCGCACGGTTGATCTCGTCGGCCAGCAGCAGGTTGGTGAACAGCGGCCCTTTGCGCAGCTTGAACTGCTCGGTGTGCAGGTCGTACACCGCGTGGCCGGTGACATCGCTGGGCATCAGGTCGGGGGTGAACTGGATGCGCGCAAACTCACCGCCAAAGCAACGCGCCAGCGCCCGTACCAGCAAGGTCTTGCCCAAACCGGGCACGCCTTCGAGCAACACATGACCGCCGGCAATCAGCGCGGTCAGCACATCATCGATCACCGGCTCCTGCCCGATCACGGCCTTGTGCAATTCGTTGCGCACTGCTTGCGCCAACTGGCTGGCACGCTGGCGTTGCTGGGCGACATGACCGGCGCTGCCGGGCTCGATGTGTTCACTCATAGCGTGTTCCTCAAGGTTTGCAGGTGGGCGACCTGGCGGCTGAAGTCAGCGGCGGACATGCGCTGTTTCGGCGCTGGGCTCAGGGCCTGACTGATAGCGCGGGTCGGTTGCCGGGTCAGGCGCGACAGCACCAGCCATTGCTCGGCAACGTTCAATTGGTCGAAGCCAGGATGCCGGCGCCGCGCGCGGCGCAGTACATCTTGTTGCAAGGCTTGCAACAGCGTGTGCTGGCCGTTGTGGCGCAGGATGAAATCGGCACTGGCGCGCAGGTGTTCCCGTAACTGTCGACGACTTGCCGGGGCCGGCGCCTGAACGGGCCCCTGGCGGACAGCGACGTGCCAGAGCCACAGGCCGATCAGCGCCAGCAGGGCGACGATAGCCTGCGGGAAATAACGCCAGAGCAGCGTCAACAGACCCTCGTGTTCGGTGTTGTAGATCAGGGTGACGTCAGTCTCGGCGCTCAGATACCAGAGCAGCCAGGCGTTGTCGTATTTGCCAATCGACGGGGTTTTCCACAGGTCGGCATCGGTGACCACGGTGACGGTGCCGAGGCCGTAGGCCAGTTGCATCATGTGCGTGGCCTTGGCGCTATTGGTCCAGGCCTGCGCGAGATTGTTCGGGTCTTCGAGGTGAAAATCGGTGTCGAAACCGGCGTAGGCCGGTGCGTCTTCGTCCTCCAGATACAGCTTGGTCAGTTGCGGATAGCGGTCTTGTTCCTGATCTTCGGGGGGATCCTTCAAGTCCTTGCTCAGGAATTGATGCAACTGCACCCGATCGAGCAGCAAATCATTGCTCTGTTTGCTGCGCTCATCCCACAGCGATTCGGCGACAAACACCAGTCGACCACCCGCGCGGGTCCAGTTGAGGACTTGATCGATCTGGCGTGGCGGCATCTTCGAGCGCTCACCGAACAGCAGCAGCGTGTGGCCATGCGGGTCGATTTCGGCAAGTACCGACGGGCTTTGGGCATGACTGACGTTGAGGCCACGATCTCGCAGGAACATTTCTGCCGCCAGATAAGGATTGGCCTGCGCGGCTGGCGAGGGGCCGTGATCGACGACTTCCTGATAAGGCCGGGCCTTGAAGAACAAATAGATGCTCAACGTGCCCAGCAGCACGACGATCAAAGCGCCGGTCAGCCACAGAGAACGCCGGTTCAACGGGCCATTTCCTGATCGAACAGGGCGCGCCAGCCACTGCACAACTCTTGTTGCAGGTGTGCCGGTGGAATCCGGTGCCCGTAGGCCATGTTCTGCCAGTGCCGGGTCAGGCTGTGGCTGTAGACCAACAGCTCGGGGCGTTGCAATTGTTCGATACGCGCCAGTACCTGGTTTTCCGTGTCGGCGGGTTTCAGTGTCAGGGCAAAATCGTGTACCAGTTGGCTGAGCAGGCCTCGATAGAGCAGACCCAATGCTGCACGCGGATCGCTCAGCCAGAGTTGTTCGGCGCTACCGGCAATGTCGCCGGGCAGGGATTCCCGGTTCAGGTCAAGGCCGAAGGCTTGTTGTGGCAGTGGTCGCTTGATGCGTGTTGGCAGACTCGGCTGGCGACTGACGAAGGTGCGCAGAAACTCGCGATAGCGCCAGATCAGCCAGCCGAGTGCTGCAATCAGCGTGGCCCACAACAGTACTTCAATGACGTTGGCCAAAACATTGAGGTGCTGACCGTCGAGCCAGCCCAGCAAGGTTTTCAGCCACTGTGGAGCTTCACCGGGTTTGTTCTCCGTGGCCGGTGCAGCCGGGTCGTCGCCAAACCGGTAACGGGTGACGGACTCCTTGTTCTTGAACGGTGCCTGCTCCAGCAGCGCCTTGATGCTGTCGTGCGAGGCCTGGCTGGTCAGTGGCTGATTGAGCAGGCGAGGAGCGCTCGGGGCATCGTCAGTATTGGTGGTTTCAGCGGCCCATGCCGGTTGCAGATTCGGCAGCACCAGACAGATCACCAGCAGCAGACCGAGCGCACCGTTGTTCAGGCGTTGGCGCAAGCGACGAAACACCAGTTCAATGTCCCAGGCTTCCAGCTGCGTGCGGCGGTTGAGGTAAAGGCTGAAGCCGCAGGCGACATAGATCGGTTCCCAGAGCACCAGGATCAGCGCGTAAAAAGCGTTGGTCAGATGTTCCAGCCAGCGCCAGTGATGATCGGCGGAGAGGATCAGGGTCTGCCAGTCCCAATCGGTTTCGATCTGCTGTGGCAGCAGCATGTAGAACAGCACCATCAAGCCGATCCACAGCGCGGTTTCCAGGTGCACGCCAATGATGGTCAGCCATTGCGCGGCGCCTGCATTGCGTTGCAACAACACGTGCAGGCGTTGCTGGCGGGCACTGCCGTCGAGGCCCTCGAGTTGCATCACCGGCATCGAAAAGCTGCGGCTCAGACTCAGGCGTCGCCAGGTCAGGCTGGCCAGCAGTTGTGGCTTGAGCAGGCGCGGCCATTCGCGCAGGGCCTGTTTGAGCGTAGGCGTTTCGCCGAACAGCGCTTTTGACAGGATGTACAGCGGCAAGCGCTCATAGACAGGTTTCAGCCACCAGAAAATGAATACGGCCAGCGACGGCGAATCCCACAGCAGCAGGCTGAGCAAAGCAAACAGCGGCAGCGTAACGATTGCCCAACTGCTCATCAGCAGGCGTCGATGGCGTTGGCTCATGAGCACGCCGAGGTCCATGGCCTCCCAGGTGGTGCGCGGGCGGATCACCACGGTGGCGTCACTCAGGCGCATGGCGGGTTCTTCCGGCGAACAGCAGATACATCGCCACCAACGCCCAAAGGGTCGCGCCAACGGCATATTTGGTCAGCGGCGTGACAGTTGTTTTCGACGACCAATAGGCCTCGATGAAGGCGGCAATCAGCAGGAACAGCATGACCCCGCAGATCAGCAACACGCTTTTGCGCGCGGCCAGTCGCAGCGCTTCGCCGCGTGTCAGGCGTCCCGGCACTATCAATGCCCAACCCAGTTTCAAGCCGGCGGCACCGGCAAGGGCAATGGCGCTGAGTTCAAAGGCCCCATGGCCGATCACAAACGGCCAGAATGTCTGGCCGAAACCGATTTCGCTCAGGTGACCGGCCACGGCGCCGATCACCAGACCGTTGTAGAAAAGAAAGAACGCACTGCCGACACCGGCGAGCAGTCCGCTGGCGAAGGTCTGGAATGCAATGCCGATGTTGTGCATCACGTAGTAACCGAACATCACCCAGTCTTCGCTGGCCGCACGATCGGTGGTTCGCCCGAGGTGCCCGGCGACCGGGTCGTACATGCCTTGCATCTCGCGCACCTGATCGGCGGGAATCAGGTTGTAGACCAGTTCGGGAAACGCATGAACCAGCACGCCGACACCGATCAGGCTGCCGAAAAACAACAGGCCGGCAATCAGCACGAAAGGCCATTCGGCGCGAACCAGTCTCGGGAAGTCCGCGAGGATAAAGCTGAGCAGATTGGCGCCGAGTCGACTGCGATGGCGATAAAGCTGCTGATGGCCGCGCAACGCCTGTTGCTGCAACGAGTCGATCAGAAAACTGCTGTAGCCACGTTCCTGCGCCAGCGCCAGGTGCTGGCAAAGCCTGCGATACGCTTTGGGGAAACCGCTGACCTGCGAGGTTTGCTTGCCGCGCTCAAGGCGTTCGAGTGCCAGCGCAAAGCACTCCCATTCGGCCTTGTGACGACTTTCGAAAAGGCTCTGTTTCATATCGGGCCCAATAAGCCGCGAGCGATGCCGTTGAGTTCCGTAACCGCTTTCGGTGCGCTGATATGCAGGGGCTGGGCGAGAAGTGCCGCCAGCTCATTGACCCTTGCCGGTGATAACTCACCCTGACGCTCGGCAAATCCGAGCACCGCGCGTTGTTCGTTGAGGGTCAACGGGACCGGTGCACGCCGAGGTTCGGCGCCGGGCCATTGTGGACGGTTGAGCGCTCGTTCGGTGTAAACCACCAGCGTGCCGGCGGCGATGTCGCCGAGGCGTTTGAAGCTCGGATGCTGCAGGCAACTGATGGCGCCGAAGAAATAGCCGAATGGCAGCAAGTCGACAAATCGCAGGAGGTTGCGCAGCAGCGAGGCTGACCAGCCGATCGGTGTGCCGTCATCGTGAACCACTCGCAGACCCATCCACTGTTTGCCCGGCGAGCGTCCCTGGCGCAGTACTTCGAACAGCACCATGTACCACCAGCTCACGGCAAACAGCATCAGCGAGCCGAGGCCCATGCCGAGTTTGCCAAGGAAGGCGAGGGCGATGAACAGGACGCCGATGATCACCCCGCGCAGGCCCAGGTCGATCGTGAAAGCCACTGCACGCACCATCAACCCGGCCGGACGCAATGGCAGGTCGATGCCTTCCGGCGTTTCGACCTGGTGCCGCGTATCCAGCGGCGGGGTCAGCGGTGCTTTCCTTGGCGGTGCTGTGGGCTCGAGCATGGGCTACCTGATGTTCGCCTGTTCGGGGTGCGAGTGAGGCCGATGCTAGCAGCCTCTTGGGGGAAAACGACATAACTATGTATTGCACATCGTGTGGCACAAGGTGCTTGAATGACGTGAGGCTGGCCGCGACCGCGGTTGAACGCCTAGACTTCGCCGATCTTCAGTTCAGGAACCGCCCGTGACTTCCATCTTCTGGTACGACTACGAAACCACTGGCATCAATCCCCGTAGCGACCGCCCGTTGCAGGTGGCCGGGATTCGCACCGACCATGACCTCAACGAAATTGACGCACCGGTCAATCTCTATTGCCAGCCCAGCGAAGACATCCTGCCGCATCCGGCGGCGTGCGCGATTACCGGCATCACCCCGAGCCAGCTCGCCGACAAGGGTTTGAGCGAAGCCGATTTCATGACCCGGGTGCATGCGCAACTGGCGGCCCCCGGTACCTGTGGCGCCGGTTACAACACCCTGCGTTTCGACGACGAGATGACCCGTTACAGCCTGTATCGAAATTTTTTCGATCCCTACGCCCGTGAGTGGCAGGGCGGCAACAGTCGCTGGGACCTGATCGACGTGGTGCGGGCCGCCTACGCATTACGCCCCGACGGGCTGGTCTGGCCGACCGATGACGAAGGCCGCGTCACCCTCAAACTCGAACGCCTGACCGCCGCCAACAATATTGACCATGGCCATGCCCACGAAGCGTTGTCGGACGTACGCGCAACCATCGCACTGGCGCGGCTGATCCGCGAGAAACAACCGAAGCTGTATGACTGGCTGTTCCAGTTGCGCAGCAAGCAAAAAGTCATGGATCAGATTCGTCTGTTGCAGCCGATGGTGCATGTTTCCGGGCGCTTTTCGGCAGCGCGCCATTACATCGGTGTGGTGCTGCCACTGGCCTGGCACCCGAAAAATCGTAATGCCTTGATCGTCTGCGACCTGCACCTCGACCCGCAGGGTTTGCTCGACCTGGACGCACAAACCCTGCGCCAGCGCCTGTACACCCGCCGCGATGACTTGCTTGAAGGTGAGTTGCCGGTGCCGCTGAAGCTGATTCACGTCAACCGTTGCCCGGTGGTGGCGCCGCTTGCGGTGTTGCGTCCGGCAGATCAGCAACGCCTGGGCCTGGACATGGCGCTTTATCAGGAACGGGCACTGCGGCTAACTGACGCACAACTAGTCTGGAAAGATAAAGTTGCGGCGATTTATGCAAGCGAAGACTTCTCCCCGAGCGAGGATCCGGAACAACAGTTGTACGACGGATTTATCGGTGACCGTGATCGACGTCTATGTGAGCAAGTGAGGAGCGCCGACCCGGCACAACTAGCGCAAGAGCAATGGCCTTTCGATGACGAACGTTTGCCCGAATTACTCTTTCGATATCGCGCGCGTAACTTTCCCGAGACGTTGAATTTCGAAGAGCAAGAACGCTGGAGAATATTTTGTCAGCAGCGGTTGTCCGCACCTGAATACGGCGCGCCGAATACCTTGAAGTCTTTTAGCGAGGCAGCAGAGCAATGGTCACTTAATGCCACGCCGCTGCAGAGTGAGGTGCTCAATGAATGGCAGAATTATGTCCAGGCATTGCGCAAACGTTTGAATCTTTGAAATCGAACATGACCGGGCTTAAATGCCGTGCATAAAAAAACGCCAGCATTCGCTGGCGTTTGTTTTTTCGCGGATCGCTCTGCGAAAGCGTTGCGGCTTAGCCCAGCAGGGTAGCCCAGCCTTCAACCACGTCACCGCCCCACTTGGCTTTCCACTCTTTCAGAGTTTTGTGGTTGCCACCTTTGGTTTCGATGACTTCGCCGTTGTGCGGGTTTTTGTA
>Ga0247814_10000598_pt1 | contig 27225 bp, 40 predicted proteins | sample UWRJL179409R1_FD_179947 | JGI IMG/M metagenome (GOLD analysis project Ga0247814, IMG submission 179947) | Plant litter microbial communities from Arlington Agricultural Research Station in Wisconsin, United States - UWRJ-L179-409R-1 | ecosystem: Environmental > Terrestrial > Plant litter >... | reverse complement strand
GTTCGCGCGCCCGGCCGGAGCCTCGGCACGGTTTCACCGCTGCTTTCCGGCCGAGCGGTCGCGAGGCATCCGCTCGGGTCGCTGGTGTGGCCGCAAACGCGACCTCGAATCCTGTACTAAGATCGTCCTCGGAACCGTGTCCGAGCGGCCGAAGGTGCAACTCTCGAAAAGTTGTGTGGGTGTTGAGCCCACCGTGGGTTCAAATCCCACCGGTTCCGCCGTTGGGCTCCTTACGAAACTCCCCCGTTTTGTTTGCGAATCCCGGATATAAACGAAAAGCCCCCGAGTTTTCGGGGGCTTTTTCGTGTCTTCGGTGTGAGTCGGAGCTCGTGCTCGTCGACCGCAGGGATCAGCGGCAGCGATCGACGTCTTAAACGACAATTGCCGCGCTTTTGGGCGCGGCAGTAGGACCTGTGATGCGGGTGAGCGAATTCGAAGTCGATGACCCTTAGGTCTTCGGGGGAGGGTCCAGCTCATGAGCCAGCACGGTCGTCTCCTTGTAACGCCAGCGAGCGTATTTACTGCGGCCGAGGCGATCGCGTTTGCGTTGGATCGGTGCCGGTTTAGGCTTTCGCTGGGCGTCACGGAGGAAGCGGGCGATCTTCCGGAGGTTCGCCGAGACGTACATCATCGTGAGAATGTACGACTGTGCGGCAAGCCCGCGAAGTCGCCGACGCGACGAGTCCTTCATCGCCTCCGGACCTGACTTGAGATAGTCGTTCATGCTCTCGATGCTGTTGCGGTCGTGCTTGTACCTCTCGTGCCATTCGTCGTCGGCATAGTGACCCGGCTGCTCGTGCTCGATTCCGTCGAACGCGGTAAAAGTAACCGAGGACTGCGTGCAGATCTTGTCGAGCTTCACTGGGATGTTCGACTTGAGTATGGTCGGCTTGGCCTTCTTCGAAGCTTTAGGGTGAGGTTTGCCCCGGAGGATTGGGCATTCGATCGTCGCCCCTGGGCCGTAGGCCGGGCAGACCATCGGGTAGTGGCCGTCTTCGTCCGGCTTCTCCTTCGGCTTCACCCGGTAGGAGCGACGTTCTTCGATCCTCGCCTTGTAAATCGGCTGGGTGATTTCCTGCTCGTCCATCTGGATGGTCGCGTTGAGCAAGTCCTTCGGGGTTGCCGGGCAGTAGTGGGCGCCTTCGACTTGCAAAGCGCCGTGGGTCTGACCTTGGATGCCCTTCTGCCTCTTGTTGTAGTCCATGACGAATGGAATACGCCGCTGCTTGAGCGGGATGTGAAGATCTTCAATCGCGACGTTGCCGCTGTAGCCGCGGTCGCCGGTGAAGCGTGAGATCGTGTGACCGTGGTCGACGATCGAATCGATGATCGCGATTGTGTGCTCACCGACGTCCTTATTCGGGGCGCCGAGGCTCGCCCCGATGATCAGCTGCGGATGGTTGTCTTCAGGCTTATCGCGCACCTGGATGAGGATGTTGGCCATATACGAGAGCTCCCAGGCGTGGAAGTTCGAGTTTGCTTTCGCTTTGGCATTCGCGGCGGTTTTGTCTTTCGCCGTCATGCCTTTGGTTGTTGGTGCCGTAGTCGCGACATCGAAGTCCTTGATCGCCGCGCCCTTATCTACCGGGTAAAGGCCAGCGTCGATCTCGAGAACCGGGCGCTCAACTTCCTCGCCCGTTCGGGAGTTGTAGCGTGGAATCTCCACGCCGTCCTTATCCCTCTTCCAGGACCGAAGTTGACTGGGCGCCCTGATGGAACTTTGGTCTCCGGAGATGGCTCCCCGCCACGCTCGACGGATATGGCGAGGCTGAGACTGGATCGTCATCTCGAGCATCGCAGAGGTGAACCAGCGGTTTCGTTCGAGCTTCAACCGGGTCATGTTCTTATCGCGGAGTGACATGACGTTCTCGCGTTCTTCGCGCCCGAGCAGGATGCGCGGTGCGGGCCATCCGTCGAACGTGTCGATGATCGCGTGCAGACGCCGGTGGACTCGGAAATACCAAGCCTCTGAGTCTCGCTGGTCGTCCCCGGTGTCTTTCAGAGAGGCGATGCCGAGCTCGACCCGGGCATCGTCCTCGAGCCGGTACCAGAAGAGGTTCCGCATCTCGGTGACCCAGAGCGGTGACCCTTCCATCATCAGGAGGAGGGACGCGATGAGGATGGATCGGTCGGTCAGGAGCGGCTTGCGGCCACCTCGTCCTTTCACTGTCCCGTCCGAACGTATGGACTGCCGGTCCTCGGCCCGCCATTTTGCGATCTTGGGGACAACGCCAGCGGCGTCGATTCGCGCTCCGGCGAGACGGATCTCCTGCGAGCTGAACTTCGACAGCTTGCCGGCGCCGGCCTTGATCTCGTCATCGGTGAGATTGAAGCCGAACGGGTCGTCAACGTCGTAGCCGTGCTTGTCGAGATTTTCAGAGACCACGAGGCACCGGTCCGCGTAGCGCGCGTTCGAGACTCTCCTGAGGCAGAACCGACGCGTGCTTCATGTAGTTGGTGAGCGATGCCGGTGTGCTGTAGCCCGCCGCGTAGACCAGGCTGGCCAAGGGTATGGTCGCGAGCATGTCGACCACCCAAGTCACGCGAAGCTTCTGGGCGCGGGGAGCCCCGGCATGCCGGCCGTTGCCGAAGTTCTTAATGGCCTGTGCACGCTGGTGAGGAACGATGTGGTTGAAAACGACCATCTCGTCGTGATCGAGCCCCTCTAGCGCTAAGCGGACAACGCCGCCCCAACCCACGCGAACCGGGACGCGGCGTTCGAATCTGCCGCGGACATCCACCAGGTACATGCGACCACGCTGGGAGATGTCGCCGGCGCGGACTTCCAGGAGTTCGCTACCGCGAAGGCCGGCCCCACCGCAGAACGCAAGGATCGCGTGAGCGTCCCTCCTTGCCTTGCTGCTTCCTTGCCCGGCTGCCCAGCTGAACAGCGGAGCGATCTGCGTCTCCAGGTATGGGATGGAGGGGGACGAGGACTTCTGGAGACGACGCGGTTCGACCTCGCCACCGTAGACCTCCGCCGCGTGTCGCAGGATCGACTCCGCTCTCACACGGTGTCGCTGGCTCGTGTACTGGCCGAGGGCGAAGCGGACGACGTTGCCCGGATGGAACAAGTCCGTCGGGTCCAACGGCATGCTGGCGACGGTGGCCGCCCAGTGTGCATATCGAGTGACGACGCCGAGTTGCGTCTTGGCCAGCTGGTACGAGTGCGGCTGCAAAGCGGAGACTACCTCGAGGACGAAGTCACGGATCGGCAGCCAGTGGGCGAGCGGCAGTCGGGGAGTGTATTTTTCCATCGCCTCCCTCACCTCCCGGGGAACGTGGTCAATAGATTTACCACTCCGGTCCTGAGTCGGCAAGAGGGGTGCGATCGGTCGGGTGGTGGCGTGCTTCATTTCGTTCATACCGGTTAGGCATGTGGTCGAAATGATCGTTCTCGCCTGCGCCGGGGCAAACTGACCTTTTAGGTCACACCGCCTCCAGCTGCGGCCAACTTCGCGCTTGAGGAATGACCTATTAGGTCAGCTGAGCTAACCTGAGCCGTGACCAACGCCCGCTTCCTCGCCTGCTCCTTCGCCATAAATCCCGCCGATTTCGGCGAGGTAGAGAACATCAAGTGGCGGTCCGACGCCGGCTACAGCGAAGCGATGCTCGATCAGTTCGAAGCATCCCGCATGCACCATCGCATCGTGTTGGCGATGCGGAAGGCGATACGCGAGCAGCACGGGACCGATGACGCTTACGCCGCAGCTAGTGGGATGAATCGGACCAGGCTCGGGCGGCTGCTCGGTGGGACGATTGTGATGCGGCTGGAGGATATTGCTAATGCGAGGCGGAATCTCGGGATAAGAGCTCAGTAGCTCCAGGACGATGAACGAACTCATGATCGCGTCGCCGAGCCGCGGGAAAACACCGCGCTTTGATTGTTCGCATCCTTCCGGCCTGGATGCAGCGACAGAGCGCGTTGCGCCAAGAATCGGAGTGCACGTTCCTGCTCGTTCAGGTGAGGGTCTCGAAACGGGTCGATTCGATCATTCGTAGGAAGGGCCGAGCGTTCCTAGCGGAGCGTAAGTGCTTTCGTCTCGGCTCTCCTTTGCGCCTAACTAGTGCTGGCAGTCAATAAAGCGACACTCAATTCCTGGAGCCTGTCCCTGTCAGCGGCGACGACTAGACCCGGAACACAGGACGACGCATTCAAATGCGCCAACTAGGCGTTCGACATTCGGGCAGATTTCAGTCCGACCTCGAGCGGCAGCTGGTACGCGAATGCGTTAGCCGTTCTCGCGACATGCATCTTGCAATCGCCAATAGGAGGAGATCGCGAAAGCGATCAGATCTACCCGTTTGAATTATTCAGATCGGATCGTCAAGCTACCGACCACTGTGCCACCGCTAGAGATTCACACGTCCGCGCCTCCACCGCGCAGGCTTCATTAGATCTTCAGTTCGGCCAGTTAACGAATCCCATGTCGTGTCGGAGATTAGAAGTACGCGGTAAATCTCGTCATTCAAGACAGACGCCGAGCGGGTGGAGGGTTCCAGCGTCGCTTTTGGAGACTTGGTGTCTGAACCCAGTGCGGCAAACGATCTCGTAAACCGATTCGTGGCCGAATCCGTCGCGCACGCGATTTCACTAGCGGAGGCAGTGCCGCCGCTCGGGATGATGATGATCGCAGTGTTTTCCGTCTTGAGCCTCATCGCGATCTTCGCGAAAGAGAAGCATTCCAGAAGGGCGATGAAGCTTGTGAGGATGCTTACCCGATGGAAGGGGCCGCTTTGAGCAAGAGTATTGAGGGGGTTTGTCGGCGAGATTGCCGTGAGTGCCGACAGCCTTCACGGCTAACAGCGCGATGGCGCCGTCGGAATGTGCGGTTTTTAGGCGGACACGGCTAGACGGAGTCGCCTTCGCTAAAGTTTATAGATGGATCTCGCGAACCTCATTGTGGCCGCCTTAGTTCTATTGGGCACGTTGGTGTTGATCTGGCTTACGGTGCTTCTAGTGCGCCCCAAACGTCCCAGCCTTCGGTTAGACCAGCTTCGGTTGGATCTCTTTCGCTTTGGCGGCGGATTTGTCCAAGTCGGGGAGGACGCGGAAGTGAGGCTTATATTCGTGAACGACGGCCCAGGCATAGCGCCGGCGCTCAACGCGTACGTCCGCGGCGCTGTACCGGGTAATGCAGACGAGTTCCAATTCCCCGCCGATGGAAGTCCGACAGTCGCGGTCGGCGAGCGGTTCGAAGTCCCAATACATGTCAAAATCATCGAGCGGCCGGATGGCTTTCCGTTCCGGCGCTACACGCATGGCGACGACTACTACTTCGACCTGACGGGCGTTCGAATTCGATTTGAATGGGGCATTCCGGGCAAACGTCAAGTCAAACTGGTCGACAATATCCATGCGCTTCAGCAGCATGCCTCACCACAGGTCGAACCACCTCCCAGCGGCTGGGAGCCGTCTACCTCTCCTGCCGCGCAGCCGCCACGAGTTTAGTAGACGAACTTAGCGCCCGCACTTAGATTCCAAATGCCTCCATCGCGGCTGGTTTCTTCGCACAAGAGACCCGCGAAGAAAGCTTCCTAGCGCTTCAGCGTTCGTACGAGCCCAGATGCGAAATGCCTGTTCAAGTACGGTGACCGCTGACAAGCTGTCCGACGCGGTCGACGGCGCGAACTGTCACCGATCGCGATTCGCGTGGTTGCCGCGCATGTTATTGCTAGGAGATTTACTTCGACGCAATGACAAGGAAAATGCAGCCGATGAGCACGATCACCGAATGGGTGCGACCGAAGAGTATCGCTGAAGGTCGGATCAGTTTCGACGCTCAGGGCAACCACGCGATGACCGGGACGCCCTTCGACCCGAGCGGATACGATCGCGACGGCCTTGATTCGGATGGGTTCGACGCTGACGGCTTTTACTAACAATCGAAGCACAGGCCGCCGGCAGTTCTTTCAGAGCTGGTTTCGGTAAGACGCCTCCCGAACTGGTTGGCCGCGAAGCGCAAGTTATAACGGAGCGATGCTTTTCAGCAACCGTCAGGGGAGCGGTGGCTACGCGCGCCGCACACCTAAATCAATAATGTGACGTACGGGCTCGGCTTTTCGAGGTAGCGTCATTCTTCTAACGAGAGGGCAGAGATGTCCAAAGATCGGTCATCCTTCGGAGCCTCCGCGCATGCCCAGCCATGACGCTTCCGCGAGCGCGCTAGGGTATTTGCACCAGGTCCTATGGGGTCTAGTTGAGCTGCTTCGGACCGGACCTACCCGACCCGACCACGGACTGATGTTGGAAGAGCACGACGACGTCTCGTGGGCAGAGAAAGGCGAGCCGACTGATCTCCTGCAGCTAAAACACCACACCGGCAGCGCTGGAAACCTTTCTGACAAAAGCGTCGATCTGTGGAAGAGCATTAAGGTCTGGCTTGACGACCCGAGATTTATCGCGGTAGACGGTCCGACTCTCTGCCTGATCACCACTGCTGATGCCCCGAAGGGAAGCGCTGCGTTCAAACTCCGCGCCGATCCCGAGTCTCGAGATGTGGCCGCAGCCCTGAACCAGCTCAATCACGCTGCAAGCGACTCCAAGTCGAAAGATACAGCGTCGGCGCGAGACGCGTGGCTCGATGCCAGCGACGCCGAACGACTGGGCTTGGTCGAGCGACTGACGGTTCTGGACGCGTCGCTGAAAGCTGGCGATCTCGAGGGGGAACTCCGACGACTCCTCTTCTACGTCGCGCCGCGGCAGGAAGCTCAGTACGACCTGTTTAAGAACGCGCTAACCGGATGGTGGCATGCTGTTGCCCTAGACATCTTGGCCGGCAATCGAGGACCCATTACGGCGCTACAAGTCCAGGTGTATGTCGAAGGGCTTCGGGACAGCTACACCGAGGCCAGCCTTCCAAACTCTGTATGGATGACTGCGGACGAGGAGGCGGCGGCGCTCACTGACCATCGCGATAGCGTGTTCGTACAACAGTTGGGGTGGGTCGAGGTCCACCCGGTCAACGTCGAGCGGGCGATTATCGAGTTTCATCGAGCGGTCACGCAAACGACAGAATGGGCCGATAGTAACCTCATCGAAATGGCCGAGTTCGACCGGTTCAAGGACAGTTTGGCCAGCGAGTGGGAATACGCGTACTACGACATGATTGCCGCACTGCCCGAGGGCTCAGACGAGATAGTAAAGAAACGTGCAGGAAGGGATCTATTCACGAAGCTGCGCGACTCGACGAGCGCGAAACTGAGAGGCGGCTACAGCGAGCCCTATTACACTCGCGGGGTTCAATACGAGCTTGCGGACGGTGGAACTCACGGCTGGCACCCCGATTTTGGAGAGCTCATCGAAAAAATGACTGTTGGCGCCGATGAATAGCAGGGTCGACGGCTTCGCCGCTCGCAAGTCCTTGATGGAACTCCCTCAATGGGATTTTCGCTCGACCGCGAGCTCTTCGATGTTGAATCCACCGCTGATAGCGACCATTATCGCGGCGGCGGCCAACCGCTACGAGAACCGATCTGGGGACGCGATGCCGTGGGAGCTGCTCTACCTCGTGGTTCCAATGGCGCTTCACCGTGACACACGCAAGGTGATCCCAAACCGGATCAACTCGCACCTTCCTCGATGGGTGGAGAAGAACCCTGTCATCCAGGCCGGACTTGCGCCACGAGCACGAAGCCTCGCTCCTTATGTTCGGGAGGGCCTCAGATACGGGCTGCACTGTGGAGCAATCACACTTCACGCAGACGGGACGCTGACGGGCACGATCCAGGGGCGACTTGACCGCAGTAAGGATCCGGAATTGGCCGTAATCGTTGAAACTGCCTCCTTCCTAGGAAAATGGTTTGCTCATGTTGGGCGCCCAGCTACCGTATTTGCCGTGCTGGGCGTGACACCATAGCGATGTGCAACTTCTAAAGATCGCCCTTTTCCACGATGACGGTCGAATGAAAGTTATGGATTTCCAGCCAGGGCGGCTGAACGTGGTGCTGGGTGACTCGCGGACAGGCAAGTCGGCACTGCTCGACATCGTTGACTACTGCTTGGGGCGAGACGAAACTCCCATGCCGCCCGGAATCATCGTCAAGACGGTGGCGTGGTTCGGAACTCTCTGGCAACTCGACGACGGATCCGGAGGTCGCGCTTTTGTCGGACGCCCCGCAATTGCAAGGGGTAAGGCAAGTTCTTCTCTGGCAATGATCGAGTTCGGCGCGGAAGCGCTCGACTTACCCACTCGCAACCAGCTGCGAGTAAACACCGACTCCGATGGAGTTCGTGAGCAACTGGGCGCTCGGATGGGGCTCGAGGAAGCCAGGCTCGCGAGAGCGGAAGGCTCATCAGGAACATCCTTCGCCGTCGGGTTAGGAGCAGCAAGCTTCTATTCCTTCCAAACTCAGTTCGAGATTGCGAATAAGGCGCTTCTTTTCCACCGGCAAGGCGACGAGGGGATCCCTCAAACCATCAAAGACACCCTCCCGTTTTTTCTCGGAGTGATTCAAGGCGACCAAGCACAGCAAAGAGCGGAACTGCGTCAAGCGTCGCGGTCACTCCGTCGCGCCGAGGCGGCTCTCCTGCGCGCCGAAGATGAGGTTTCGGAGACCGACATCGGATTGCGCGCACTACTTGAAGAGGCTTACGCGGTGGGACTCACTCAGGTAAGTCGGATCGACAGCCTCCAGCTAGTCGTCGACACTTTGCACCAAGTTCGTCTGGAGCGGTCTGTGGCACCACCGGCGGACGTCGACCTCAAATCACAAGATCGAATGCGCGAACTACAGGACCGCAAGATTAGCCTGAGAAAAGATCTCGGAGGGGTCCTCGACGAACGCGAGTTGGTTCTCGAATCGCTTCACAGGGAAGGCGGTTACGACTCCGCCGTGAAGCAGCAACTGGGGCGACTCGGTAGCCTTAACCTCGTCGGCAGGACCGCTTCCGGGCATGCGGACACCTGCCCTGTGTGCAAACAGGCGATGAAGGGCAGCGATCCGACAGTGGATCAACTTGAGCGTCGCCTTACCGATCTGCGAGACGAGATCGAGAACCTGGGGCATGCGCAGCCCGGGCGCCAAAAAGCATTGAACGACCTCGGAACTTCCGCCAACGCATATCGGGCAGAGTTGATCACCGTCGATGAAGCAATAAAATCCCTAGTCTCCGCCGAAGCCGGAACGGACCGCATCCACGATTCGGGGAAGCGCGAATTCATACGCGGACGAATCGACGCCACACTCGGCAGGACGCCTGCAACGGACGACTCTAAGCTGGTGGCGCTGCGGAAGGCGGTCACGGCGGCGAATCGACGAGTGGACGCACTATCCACAGCGTTGGACGACGAGGACGCACGCGAGCGGCTTACGTCCGTGCTGAATGTCCTCGGCGCCGACATGACCCGTCTCGCGCAAGAGCTGGAGCTCGAGCATTCTGAGAACGACGTACGTCTAGACCTCTCAAAGTTGACGGTCATCACTGACACGGCGGACGGCCCGGCACCGCTAAAATCGCTTGGCAGCGGGGCGAATTGGGTGGGCTATCACCTCGTAGTGCACCTCGCGTTACATCGTTTCTTCATTGCACAAAACCGCCCGCTCCCACGACTTCTAATGATTGATCAGCCATCCCAAGTCTTCTATGAAGGCAATCGCACCAAGAACGAACAAAATGATGACCGTGATGCGGTTCGACGCATGTTCAAGATGCTTCATGACATCTGCAGAGAGCTCGCCCCCGACTTCCAGATTATTCTCAGCGAGCACGCTGAAATCGACGAAGATTGGTTCAGCGATTCTGTCGTAGCGACATGGCGAGGCGAAGGACTCGTTCCCGCCGATTGGGCGCAAAGCGATCAAGACTTCCTGGAGCACTGAAAGTTCTCGGCGGTTCGCCGTGACTGCCATGGCTCATACGACGCAACCGATGGGACGCCGAATGGAAACAAAGTCCTGGCTGACCTCGACCGTCAGATTCGATACCCGCCAGGGCTCACCCCGCCAATTGGGCCCGCTGGCAAGGGCCGCGAACGGAACAAAAGCCACGACGGTTGATGTTCGCGAAACTCTGATCTGGGTTATTCAAAGCGACGCGGTTGAACTGGCTCAGGGGACTTTTCTGAATGTACAGAGGATCACAGCGCCTTGGGCGCGGTGCTCTATGGGGCTGGCCACCTAGGTTTGACCCGTCGGCGAGTAGGGCACGGATGCCCGGCAGCGGCCATCTTCCTCGCACGCTGGTCAGCTGCACCGCCAGTTGTCGAGCCCGCAGCAAACCCTCATCGCAAGGCAACACGAAGTTCTATTGGGGTCACGACGGTCGTGAATTCGATGAATTTGCCGAGTGCTTCCGGTTTCTGAAACCCCGCAGCGAGGAGTAATGCGGCCAACGGTGTCCCTGCGTCCAGATGGCGTACGATCCAAGTTGCGCGCATCCGTCTCGCCTGCAGCCCCACCTCCCCGCGCGACCGCGCCGCGAAGTCGGTCACCAGATTCCGGTTCTCACCTTCCCTCCCCTCCCGAAACGCCCAACTCCCCGGATCCCGACCTGCCACCCGCTCCTCCAGCATCCCCTCCCAGTCCCGCAACACCGGCACCTCTCTCGGCCTCGCACCGCCAACATGCACAACGACACCTTCATCGTCGACTTGGATGTCGTCTATCTTGAGCCGCGCAATCTCACTGCCGGTGAGGCCGGCGCCGAGTCCGAGGGCCAAAAGGGTCATGGCGCTCGAGTATCGTTCCCCGTCAGGCTGTCCGGTCGCCCACGAGTAGAGCGCGGCTTGCTCGGCCTGGCTGTAAGGGCGGACGGCGTCCGAGTTGCCCATCGGCCTCCCGCGGTCCGGCTCGCGTCCCTCACCGAGTAACGCGTCGGCCATCCGCCGGAGCCTAGAGCGCATCGTATTCCGGCCGGCCTTTGTGTACTGGGGCAGTCCTTGGTCCGCGAACCGGTCGATGACGGATGGGGAGAAGATCACTTCGATCTCGAGGGGGAGCGAAGCTGTCTGCCACGCCCAGAGGGCCAGGCGAGCCGTGGGCGGGTACAGCTGCTTTTCCGAGTAGGTCGTGTGCGGCGCAGCGGCCCGAACCACCTCCCGAACGAACGGGGCGATGGCATCCCAGTAGAGTGCCGGCATGACCGGGGTGTAGTCGTGGTCGGGATCGCTCACATCGCTCCTTCCCTCGAGTGGTCATTATATTGAGCAAATCTGATAACGTCGCGCCTATGGTCTGGGATTTCCTTGTGGCGGTTTACGCTTTTGTCATGGCCATGAACGTGCGGGATAAGCCTTCCGCGCTCGCGCCGTCACCGTGGCCGACAATCCCGTCCGAAGATGCCGTCGGGGAGACCGCCCGCCAGTTCGTTCTCAACCTCACTGAGGCGATCGGCGACAAGAGCATCCGGGCCGCGGCGGCCAAGTCCTCCGTAAGCCATGTGACGCTTCTGAACATCTTGGCGGGCAGGGTCTGGCCGGATCTTGCAACGATCACCAAGCTCGAGATCGGGCTCGAAGCCTCGCTCTGGCCGCCTTACCGTCGTTAGGCGCCGCCGATCGGCCGAGGCGTCAAGACGAGCTGAAGGGTCCACTTGTTCCGTGCACTGCCGCGCTTAGACGTGACGTGCCATCCACGGCATTCAGCACACGGGTGGATGCCCTCCGGGACGCGCTTGCCCGCGGGTGAGCGTCTCTGGATCGCCTGCATCGCAACGCCCGCGATGCTGGCTGAGGGGTAGGGGATCTTGGTGCACGGGCTCACGAGTCGCCTTTGGGGAGGGGACGCGCTTCGCCTCTATCGACGACCGTGCCAGGGCTGGTCCTGATCGGCCATACCCAGGAACTCGTTTATACGAGTGTGCTGTCGGGAACAGTATGGCGTGGGGTCCTCGTCATGGCAAGGCGCAATCGAAGAGCCGGCTAAGGCTCCCAATTTTTCCCCAACTCGGCTATGGTCAATTTAATTACCACAGACAGAAGGGCGCCAAGTGATCAACGACACAGCCTCGGTGGGCGCACTCCTCCAGCTTGTCGCCGACCGCCTCGCCGCAACAGACCTGACCCATGCAGCGCAGCTCTACCCGGACCCGAATGACCTAGCCGATCGCATGCTCGCCTCCCTCCCCGACAAGATCATCACCGAACCGCTCATCGGCCCGTGCTACTCCACGTCTGCCCTCGCCCGCTGGAAGCGACTTACCCGCCAGGCCGTGAACCACCAGAGGACGGTCGGCACGCTTTTCGGCGTCGAGCACAAAGCGTCGTTCTACTTCCCGGCGGTTCAGTTCGATAACCGCGGCAGGCAGACCCGCTCTTTTCGCGAGCTCTGGAACATGTTCACCGAGACAGACGGCGAGCCGCTGGCCTTCGCCGTCTGGCTGCAGACGCCGGATCCGGCGACAGGGCTCAGTCCGGCGAGGGTGCTTCGAGACGCTCCGGACAACCGGACTGACGAGCAGCGGATGATGGATGAGTTCGAGCCGACAATCGTCGAGCCGCCCACAGGTGCTCACGAGGCAGACGCATCGCGCCGTGCGTGACCTGAACCTCGACGAGGAGACGCGTGTTGCAGTCGCCGGTGACTGGCATGGAGACCAGCTTTGGCTCAGGGAGGCTATCCCGGCCATAAGAGCCGCAGACCCACTGATAACGACGATCGTGCACGTCGGTGATTACGGTCTTGCGCAAGGTCCGCGCGGAAGAGGCTTCCTGAACGCGGTCGACGATGTCTGCCTCGAATACGGGTTTGAACGCATTCTCGTTACACCGGGAAACCACGACGACTGGGGCCGTTTGACCGCAAGATGGCTGTCCGAGCCGGGTGATGAGATTTGGCTGAGTGACGTCACGCGGTTCCTCCCGCGGGGATACAGATGGACCATTGGCGGTAGGACCTTTCTGTCTTTCGGCGGCGCCGCATCGCTTGATCGCACCGCCCGACGCGTCGGACGAGACTGGTGGCCCGACGAGATGCCGCGCCCGCTGGAAGTGGAAGCGGCGGTCGCCAAAGGCCCGGCTGAGATCTTGATCACCCATGAGGCGATCAACGGCGGATGCTCGAAAGTAGAGAGGGTGTTGGAGACGAACCCGCAGGGGTGGGATGAGCTTGACCTCGAGTACTCGGCGACGTCTCGCGGCCTGGTTACCCGAGTATGGGAAGGCGTCCGGCCTTCGGTCCTGGCACACGGGCACATGCACATCGCCGACCAGGTGGAGTTGGCTTCCGGGCAGAGGGTCTACTCGCTCGGCAACCGAGGACAGAGGAAGAACCTCGCCATCCTCGACCTCAAAGACCTGAGCTGGACGTGGGTGGACGTCCCAAGATCGCAATTCCGTCGCCGCGAAGGACTCGGGAGCTATGGCCGTTGAGCCGACCAGGCAGATTCTGCGAGATCCATCGGGAAGAACGAATTGAGACGACGACGGAACAAGCCGACTGAGGTAGGAGCTGGAGCATGACTAAGGACGAAATCAATGCGAGGATCGAGACAATGACCGGTGCCGGGCGCATTGGTGAACACCGATCTGAGCTGACACACGATCAGACAGGCCGATGGCTCGTGCTCAGCCTCACCAGCGCCCACTTATTCGACCTCGATCGCGGGCTGGTAGCTCGGATACCAGGCAATGACGCCATCGCGATGATCACTGATCGGGGGCGTCCTTTACGCGAAATTGTTCAATGCCGTGTCGGTGAAGTCGGGTTCTGGACCATGGAGCCGTTCGAGCATGAGCACGACCTTGAGCTGCGCTGGCACCAGTCGAGCTTCATACAGCGGATAGTTCAGGTCGTCGGGCTTGATCGTCTGCCGGGGCTTTCGGCCTCTGCCGAGCATTGAGCGAACGAGAGTCACACCAAATATCTTGATCTCCGGAAAGCTGGGGCACGCATTGGATGGCAACATGATCGACTGCTCGACCCCGCATCGCACGTTCTTTCCGCAGGACTAGTATGAGCGCGGATTGCTCCCAGAGTAATTGTCAATGCATAAGGGGAGGCTGCGGTGAAGAAGTAGATGCGCCGCACAGCAGTCGCCGTCACCGCTATCGTCGCTGCCGTTGTCGTCATCGCAGTTGTGGCTGAGAGACCGCCTGAGCTGAGACTCGGCTCCGGAGATGCAGGTGTCTGGGTCATAAATAGGTCTGAGGCCGCCATTGGCCGGGTCAACACGCAGATTGACGAGCTTGTCGCGATGGTGGAGTCGCCCGCCTCCAACTCGGAGATCGTTCAGAGTGGCAGTGAAATCGTCCTCGTCGACCATGACACGGCCACCGCCACCCGTATCGATTCCGCCACCGCGCGTCCAGGAGGGTCCATAGCCCTGCCGGGGCGCGCCAGCCAGCTTGCGATCGCGGAGCGGATGCCGTGCTCGCCTCGAGCGACGGACGCGTCTGGCAGCTGCCGCTCGACTCCTTCTCAGACTTTGACCGTCATCGTGAGAACGACCTAGATCTCGGGCCCGGGTCGATCGTCACCACTACCGCCGCCGGCGGGATTCTGGCCTTAGCGGTGAATGCGAGCCAAGTGCTGATCTCCGAACCCGGAAGTCGGCTCATTTTGCGGACGCGCCACGAACTCGCTCACCAATCGTCTGCCCGTGCGGTGTAAGGCTCATGGCCGCGGCGTGTCAATGCTGCTTGAGGTTGGCAGGCGCAACATCTCCAGAACCGGATTGGCCCGGCCTGGAGATGCTGCTTTGCTCTGCTGAACAGAGCCGACCGAGTCCTAAATTCGTCCGAGCTGTTCAGCTCCGTTTTTCCTGTTCCGGCGTTATCGAAGATGTGACACGCAGCAGAACAGATGAGCCGACCCGGAAGCCGACTCGAGAGAAAACACGGTTGTCACTTTGGAAATCGTCATGAAATCATGTGAACGTATGGAACGTAACACACTTTTAGATCGCCTGAGTGTTGATCATTAATTAGTGAGCAATTTCGTTTTTGTACCCCGTCATGGGGTACGTTGTGCTTATCCAGATGAAAACCCGTTCGATGGCGGAGGGTCTGGGTAGTCACATGTTGGGAAGACACGGCGGTCGCTCAAGTCGCCAGCATCTGCACCAATGAATGGGGATCATCATGCGTACTCTTACGCGCTCTGCAATCGTTCTTTCCGCCGCTATCGCCCTCGTCGGCGTCAGCGCCGTCCCGGCCATGGCCGTGGACGCACCCTCCGACGTCGAGGTGGCTGTCAACGCCGGAATCCTGTCGATCACCAGCGATCCCATCGCCATGCCGAACGTTGCCCCCGGCGCTCCCTCGACGTCGACCGCGTTCAGTGTCACCGTCGGCGACCTCCGCGCGCAGAGCGCTCTGGGCTGGGTGACAACGGTCTCGATGAGCACTCTCACCGGCGAGACTGCCGCGAACACCATCTCGCCTGCCTTCGCGACCTACACCGCGACAGAAGCCGTTACCACTGGCACCGCTACGGTCGTCGCGACCCCCACCGTCACTGACCTGACCGCGGCAACGGCCGTGCAGACCGCGACAGCGATCACGGGCAACAACACCGCCGCCTGGGATTCGACCTTGAGCGTCGCGGTTCCCCCCGCAGCCCTCGCCGACACCTACACCGCGATCCTGACTCAGTCGGTTCTGTAGTCGCACACGCCAGAAGCGGGACGGTCGAGCAATCGATCGTCCCGCTTCTGCGCGTTGACCCCACTCCAGCATCCGAAGAACCACCGCCAGAGGCACAAACTTGCGAAACATCATTTCCGCCCTGCTCGTGTCCGCGATCGTAGTGCTCCCCGTGACGAGCGCCACCAGCGCTTTCGCATCGACCACCGATTCACCCGGCGGCGTAGGAATCCAGCTGACCAATGTCCCTGCGGCGGCGATTCAAGCCGACCCGCGAGCCGCGTCCTACATCGTGGGTGCCGTGGAACCGGGCGCCGCCACCCAGAGCCAGATCACCGTGACGAACCCGTCTTCCACTGCACAAACGGCCTATCTTTATACCGGCAGTGCGACCATCTCCGACGGCGTATTCCAAGGGGACGCAAATCCCTCCACGAATGAGCTCACCGGCTGGACCTCGATCAGCCGCACAGAGATCGAGCTTGCAGGCGGAGGGAAGGAAACCGTCACCGCTACCGTCACCATCCCCGCAGACGCAGCTCCAGGCGAACGATACGGCGCAGTGTGGGCAGAAGTGCGGGGCGAGCCGAATGCAGACTCCTCCGTGATTCAGGCCAGCCGTGCAGGGATCCGCATGTACGTCACTGTCGGCGGCGACAACGCGGCCGCAACCGACTTCACTATCTCGTCACTGACACCATCTCGAACCGACACCGGCCTCCCCCAGGTCAACGCTCTCGTGACGAACACGGGAGGACGAGCGATCGACGCCACTGGAACCCTGATGCTCTCCAACGGACCAAGCGGGCTCTCCGCCGGCCCGTTCGCTCTCACCCAGACAACCACCGTCGAGCCAGGAAGATCTCAGAACGCTATCTTCACCCTCGACAAAGCACTCCCCGACGGACCCTGGACCGCACAAGTCGTCCTCACCAGCGGGGCAACAGAACGATCAACGGAAAGCACATTGACTTTCCCGAAATCCGCAGCAAAAAAGGCAGAGCTGCCGACGCCTGAAAACCTAATCGTCATCGGCTTCATCGCCCTCGGAGTCATCCTCCTCGCCGTGGCCGCGATCACGGTCACACGCTCACGCCGATCCGCCAACCGCGTCCAGTAGAAGTGGCACCAAGGCCGTGCACAGACCAGATTTAGTGCCACCAGGCTTTTTGACATGCGGGGTCGACCCCGTCTGTAAGGCGATCGATATACGGGCCTGGTCCTGATTGCCCAGTGGCGGCCCTGCACAGTCGCGCTGTGGAGAAGCGGCTCGCCAACCGTCACGCCCCTCCGAACCGCCCGCCGCTCCTCCGTAGCCACGACCGGCCTGTCGAGGCAGGCGTCTGACGAAACGGTGGGGCGTGGTGGTCGGTCGTTCCGTAGCGTACCCAGGCGGTGACGGGTGACGGGTGACGGGTGTTGGTGCGGGTGTTCGTGTGTGGGGCTCGGTCGACGGCTCGAGCTTTTTTGCGCTGAGTGATTCGGGCTTACTGTCCTTCATCACACACTGATCGGCGCGGACCCCCGTGCGCCGGTTGAATCTGTGTATGTCTCGCTACTACCCATAGGTTGCTCCCAAGCCTCGGAAACAGCTGGCCCTGTGGACATCAGATTTGGACTGGAACCGAGTGACGCTGAGAGCGGGTGCTTAGTACGGGTGTTGCTTCTCTCCGCCGAATGTAGTCAACGCGGGGACTACTCCCCACGCCAAAAGAAGAATCAACGCCGGCCAAGCTCCCACCTCCGGCTGCGCGCCCGGCGGCGTCGACAAAGTGATTCCAATAACTATCAGCCAACAGGCAGCCGCTCCGCCGGAGAAGAGCCCCCCTAATAGGAAGCCCGGGCGCGCTGATGACGGCTTCACCGGATCTATGCCAGTGGCAATGCTTAGGCCTGCCACCACAGCGGCGATCAAAAGCGTAGACGCAAACAATATCCATGTGGTCGAGGTGCCGTCGACTTCACCGGCGCTCGACCAGTGGCTCGGCAATTCCGATGGGAGGGTGTTCCGTTCGAGTAGGAACGTTCCAAGAATTGTAAGCGCTGGCAGCGAAGTAAGCACCGCCGCCGAAACCCGGCGCGGGGTGAAGCGAGTGGCTGGTGAGGTCATTGTCCTAAGCCTTTCGGAAAGCGGGAATCTTGCTCGTTCGTGCAGGCCTTGAGCGTCAATGCTTTATGCCGTGACAGCCTCGGGCGGGAAGCAGGAATTCGGCTGAGTGAGGGCAAGTTGCCGCCGTCAAGGCCAAGCAGGACGGAGGCGGTGCGGGATGGGATGGGCCGCGACCATCCATCTCCTCATTCCACTCGAAGACTGCGAATAGCTTCGTCTGCATTGTCCCTTTCGGAATCGGACCTTGCACGCCACGAATGCAGGATGGAGCGGACACGAGCGCCGAGGTTGCCTTCTGGCCATAGGTACAGGAAAAGAGCAGCCCACATCGCGAACCCAAAGCTCCAAAGACCCATGGTCACGGCGATACCGAGATGGAAAAGTAGGCCGGTTGCAAGCAGAACGCTTTTGGCGCGCCGGGGAAGAAACAGTGCTATTCCGAGCATGAACTCTGTGACGAGGGACCCCCATGTCATCGCCGCGACGGGTACAGCGTGGACCATCAAGGCGTCGGAAAGCGTCCGGAGTACCCCAGCGGGACCAAACATTGGATCTTGCAGCCAATAGTAGCCTGCGGTCCCGTCGAGCCACTCGGGTACCGAAAGCTTGGACAGGCACGCATTGATATAGATGAAGGCAACTTGGACCTGCAGCACGGCACCGGAAACTCCGGCAAGAATAGCCAAGTACGGCCTATTCGTTGCAGTCTCAAGATTCGCCTTCTGCCAATGCCATGTTCTGGGATCGGTGAGAGAAATCGGCAACAGCAGCAGGGCGAGGACAGAGGCGATTTGATCCCCGCCGTCAACTGTGGTCAATGATGCTTGGTTGCTAAAGAGTATCCACCAGAGAGGTATCGCGGTGAGTCGCGGTCGCCACCCGGACGCGGTAATGGCCAAGACCAGAAGCGCCCCAATTCTCACCAACTCATAGTGCGCCGCGGGAACCACACACCAAACACTTAGCGATGACGCTCCTTCGCAAAGCAGCGGCTCGAGACCCGATCCTGGCCGTATCATCGTCGCCAGAGATGAGAAGAAGAGCGTGCCGAAGCAGCTCAAAGCTAGCAATGATCGCGCAACGCCGACGTTGAACGTCCATCTGGAGGGCTGATTGGCCAACTTGCTCGACATGGCCACAAAGCGCTTCAGCATTTGACATCTACGATTGACACGCTGATCTGCTCGCCGCTCAACCCCTGCGATCGCCAGGCCCAGGGATCCGGCTGAACGCTCGACAGCGCGACCGTTCCGCAAAGCGTAGGGTCCGGTGACGGATTTTTCACGGTCGGCCAGTCGCTCTTGCTCGCCGAGGTTTCTCTCCCCAAGCATTCAAAAGCCGAGTCAACGGCGGCGCAGACGACCCAATCACTTGCCTTCATTCCCGAGTAAACCAACCCAATCTCGATTCCCTGCGCTCTAGATTTGCGATCCCAGCCAAACGCGTGTGCGGCTCGACTGTGCGGATATTCGGAGATGCTGCTCCACTCGTCCCGCTCCGAGTAGGCAAACGGCAGCAGAACAGCTTCCCGGGGGGATTTCGTAAAGAACGCCCATTGCTCTGGCAGGAACGTTTGAACGACCTGCCGCGAATCCTTTTGCCACGTTGCGGTGAGCGCGTTTTGACTTTGGTTGATCTGAAAAGCGAGCATGCCGATGGTGGCCCACCCGACGATGAGCGCGCCGGCAAACATTGCGAGGTAGGCCGGCCGCGGTGCTTTGACACCCTGCTTGGCGATGTCGGTAGGACCGCCTTGGCTATTCAGCGCGTTCATCGTCGAGGAGCCCGCCCCTAGGCTTTCGCCAAGGTGACAGTCATTCCAGCCAACCACACGTCGTAAGTGAGGTCGGAGCTCTTCGGGCCGGAGATCGTCTTAACCTTGGTCGAATACAAAGCAGTAGTTGCCACAGCCCCGAACTGGAGAATCGCGGCTGCTGCGTATGCCACGACCGCGGCGATGACGAGAACTACCTGTATGCACTGGGGCGTGATTTCGCCAGACTCGCTAGCTTCTTCGTATCCCAAGCGAACTAGAGAACCTTCGAGCACTTCGCCGACCCCGTCGAATGCTTCTTTCACCTGAAGGACCTCGCCGCTCTGCACCAGGGTAGCGAAATCACCGAAGTACGCCGGATCGTTGTTGGCAATATCAGCGACGATATTGTCGACCTCAACCGCCACTTCCTCAGACTCAACCCAGACCGGCACCAGATCTTCGAGTAGTTCGCCGACCTCGCCCTGGCCGAAGATCGCGCCTCGGAACACTTCCTCGTCGGTGTGTTGCGCGGGGATCACAACTGCCCGGCCAGCAACGCTCTGCCCACCTGTGGTTGCTTGTGCTGCAGTCATTGACCCTGTCAAGACAATGATTGCGGTAACACCAAGTCCAATTACGCCGTGCGCCAGTTTTCTCAAAATACGTCCCTTTCAATATCTTCCCGAAGATCGCGAAGTGCCTGAGCATAAGCACGAACGTGAGTATTAAACAAGTATTTATCTTGAGGTGCGACTCCGCCTTCGACCACCCGGCCAGGTCGCGCAAGTAGCGCGCAGAGGCCGCGCTGGCTGCTCTACATGCGCTTTGCGCCTTGCGATTGCTTCTCAATCGTCGAGCTTGCGCCTACCGTGATCGGAATCTCAGCTTCGTGGCGCACCGGCGTGCGCGAGCGCGGCCTGATCAGTCCTTGTGAACGACTTCTTCCACGATCCGCCTTAACTGCTAGTGCGGGCATGGATCCTCGCGAGATCGCGATCAGTGCACCGAGCTGTCCGCCTTGCCTCACTCCCTTGTGGCTAGCTGAGGTTCGTATTCCCATTGATGGCCTCCGGTGTGCAGGCGCCGGTGATCTTGAGCGCCCACGACCCCGAGAGGGACCTGTCATGACCCATGCCCAGGGGGTTCTCCTCATGATCACCGGCGATCCTGCTCGCGCAGAGCTCCCGAGGTCTTGCTAAGGGTTCGGCAATTCGTCGAGATTGTTGGTCGCCGTATTGTCGCGATCAGTTCGCAGGTATTTTCCCGAAGTTCCTTGAACGACACGGATTTCGGTGCGACCTGTCTGCCACGGTACGTAGTAGGAGTGAGCACCGCTTTCGATGTCTCGAATTGCGTCAGACGAGGGCCGCGGCGACCAAATCTGTCCCGAATCTGCAAGAGAGGTGATGTTCCCGTATATGTCTTTGCCCGTTTGGCGTACTGCTCTATCGCTCACTAATCTCTCCATTCGCGTGCTGAGGTAACTTTTTGACGCGACTGCCCTCCCGGACTGTTTCCGGACGTTCACCACAGTCGCTCTTCCTGGCCTAGCCTATATCGTTACAGTAGGTGTTGAAATACAACTGGCTTAAAATCATGACATTTTGTTCATTCGATGATCGATCGATCTTGCAAAACGGGGTGCAAGCTTTCAGTCAGGCGGAGTCGAATGTGCGGCAACCTATCCGTTCCGCATTTGAGCCCTCTTCTCGCGGAAGGGGCCGCGGTCGGTCTCGGAGTCGGTCTCGCAGGCATCACATTCGGTCTGGCGGGTGTGCTGGTTGCCTCTGGTGCGAAAGGCTGGCTACCGGAGCTACCGACCACGGTCATCCCGCTCGGAGTTTTCAGCGGACTTCATGGCGGGCGATACGATCGCCTCCACAGAGCTCAGGTGTAGCGCGCGTTCGGAGCCGTCCACGCCTACGGACTACGCGCGCAATGCGCACTCGACCGGCTTCTATCGCCATGGCGCGACCAGGCGTTCAAGCGAGCATCGAGCGAGCCGGCAGGCAGGCTATGGGCGAAGGCTGGACTGAGCCTAGGTGGTCGAATCGGGATGAAGAACGGCTGCCTCTACCGCTTGCGTTCAGCGGTGGAGGCCCACAGCCACGCGCGATGCGGTCCCTGCGGAGTTTCCAACTCGACTGCGGCCGCGCGTGAAGTCCAGGCGGTTACGCGCTCCTCGACCTCGATGCCGATCTTTCCGTATCGCACCCAGGCGGTCACCTGCGTATCTCTTACTACTACCCATGAAGGTTGCCACCAGTCTCGGAAGCGGCCGGCCCTGCAGGAGATCGGGATACGAGGAGCCGCCGATAACGAGCTGAAGCGGGGTGTGCTCAAACGGTTGCGAGCGCACTTCGCCTGAAATGACTACGTCAGTCCTTTTCGAGGTGGTAGTACACGTCGGCGGTCGCCTCGTAGATTTCCATTTGCAGCTCGCCGTCTCGCTCGACCATCTTGAAGCTAGAGGCGTAAGTCTTGCCGGGGCTACTCGACGCAAAGGTTCTCGTCCATTCGATCAACTCGAATGCAACATACTGCTTGCCTGTTATCGACCATGTCCCGGTGCCGGAAAACTCAATATCGGTACCCAAGCCGTCCAGCGGCGAGACAAAAAGTTCGTCAACCCGGATGCCATCCTGCTCGAGGGTGACTGTTCCGCCCTCGTCGAGTGAGTAGGTACCGACTACATCTTCTTCTGACAGATTCACCGGATCGGCGCATCCGGTGAGGCCGAACGCGGAGACCGAGAAAAGAGCGGCTGCGAGAATCAGTTTGGTGAGGTGGTTCATTTGATTGTGATCACTTCGGTCCAGACGACTGACTGCCCGGTGGATTGATACCCGCCGAGAACGTCGTTGGTGAAATCTACTCCGTGCGACCAGGGCATTTTGACGATGTCGGTCCCGGGTACGCGATTGAGCGAATCTGGAGTCATATCATTGCGGATCGTGAATGTCACTGTCGCTTCATCGCCGTTTCGTTCGACAACTTCGTAGTCCACCAGGAAGCCTCCGACCATGGTCTCGGTAAGGTTGCCATTTTCTCCGAAAGTCACGGCGTTTACTCCGTCGCCAACGAGAGTCAGATAATCGTCGGAAAGATTTCGCCGTGTCTGACCGGTGAAGCCCACAGGTAGTTCCCCCTGCTTGAAGCGTTCGATCAGCTTTTCGCGGAATTGCTTCATGTGCCCAGAGTCGGCCAAGGCTCGAGCGAACGCACTGTCGATGAACGCCATGTCGCGGGGAGCTTTACCAGCGATGAAGAGCGCCAAAAGCATTCGGGCGTTCTCTTTGTCCTTGTCTTTGTCGTCGTCGTTCATGGGGGCGTAGTCCGTGCGCGCCACCCTTATCTTTCCCGACAACTGGCCTGCGACTTTGGCCATGAATGTTTGGTCGGCCTCATGGCGCTGCAGGGCGAGATCCTCGATCTGCTTCTCTGCTGCAGTATGAGCGTATCGAGCGTCCCTCACTATGAGGAAAACCGGGCCGCCCTTGTCCTTTAGCTCTGAGACTGGGTTCTCGAAAATATCCCGAGCTGCAGCAGCGAGAGCTTGCTGCTGCGCCGTGTTTTGTTTGATCGTTGCGACGGTTCCTGAGTACAGGGTGGCTGCTGCTGCCGATTCCCGACAGGCGTCTGCCATCAGGGTCAGGGTGTGCACCCGACGCGCAATAGATTCGCTGAACGCGAGAAAGCCAGCACCCTCCCAGTGATCGCCGCTCGCATCGGCATGAGAGTGAAGCGCTGTCGCCGCCTCTTCGCAAGCTACTGCCTGCGCTGTCACGCTGGTGGCCCAACTGTCGATGACGGACATGTTTCCCGCGCCCGGGTCAGCTTCGGTCCAGACCTTCATTTCAGTTCCGGCAAAGTTTGATTGAATTCGACTGACAACGCAGCGTCATAGTCTGAGAAGTCATCGGCCGTCTTTACGACGCCCTTCGCAAGAGTCTGTATCGACTCCTGAAGATCGCGGCGTTGATGTTCAAGCTCAAGGACGAACTGCGCCAGAACGTCCGTAACACCCCAGCTTTGGCACGCAGATACGCCGGGAGGGTACTCGGTACTGAGCGACGGAGCCACATCGCCTAGTTTGTTCGCGAGAGCAGCAAGCTCGGGGGGATCGATTCGGATAGTGCCGGTCATTAGCTCCTCGTCTCGATCTCGTAGCGCACTCAGAATTTGGGATGTTCTCAATTCTAGTCGTGCGCCACAATTTGCTGTGTAGGAATGCATTTCTCGTCAGCGACTCCTGAATCGGAGCTACTCGACGAGGTGGAACGCACGCCTGGTCGAAGCCTTGTTTGCGGCAGTGTTGGACGCGTTTTCGGCTCGTCAGACACCCCGTCAACCGACCAGCAGTAGTCAGAGGCTCCCGACGCGCCTGAACCACGGCGGGGGCTGAGGAATGCGGACGGCATGACGGTGAGCGTTGAGGGTGGCGACCAGATCTCCCCGGTCTGCACGAGCCCGACCTTGTCAGTCCCTGTGCGTAACTTCTGCCCTGATTCGTCAATCTCGGTAACGTGCCGGCATGGACCCTCTCGAGATCGCGATCGGCACACCGAATTGCCTAGCTTGTCTCATTCCCTTGTGGCCAGCTGGGTCTGATTCGTCTCCCTACTGGTGGTGTCCGGTATGTGAGATGCCGGTGATTTCGAACGCGCACGAGCCTGAAGGGAGGCTGTCGTGACCCTCGCCCAGGAAGTGCGACAGGCTTTCATCGCATGGAGTGAAAGCCACACTGGCTGGATGATCGACAGTCTCATCTCTAACTTCTACACCCCAAAGAATGGGCCCCAAGATGTGGTCATGGCCGTCGTGAACGTCAGTTCCGAACTGAACGTGCAGGGTGAACTTGAAGGGTTGCGGCGAAGGGTTCACCGGATCGCTGACGGGGCGGGGATCGAATCGGTGCGGATCGTCGTGCGGACACGCGACTCGAGAATGATCGTTGGAGGATAGCTGTCCGAGTTGGAACTGCAGAATTCGGCAACTTAGTCGGTGCCTCAGTTCCGCGCGTTCCCTCGCAGCGTCAGATAGATGTTGCCGCCCACTGCAGCCGAAGTGAAAAACGCCTCTGGAAAAGAAGCGCCGCCTGCGGTCAACGCCACGTAGCCCGAGATCCCGATGGTGTACGAGAAGAGCAGTCGCGCGGTCGGTGACTGGTTGGTCACCACCCGCCCCCACAGCCCAAGCGCGTCGGCCGTGTTGAACAGGACTTCGTCGCTGAGGCGGGTTGTCTCCTGCAGGGCTTCGGGGGGCGCCATGAGGGACGGGTCGTCGCCCGCTTCGTCGAACGCGTCGGCGATGTCAGCGGCCCCGCTGCGTAAGCCGACAAGGTCCGCCCCGAAGCTCCCACGCATCTGCGTGGATCGGATCGCCCCGTCAAGGGACGCCCTCAGCGCAGGATGGCGATCTACTGCGTTGAGCACCGTCCCGAAGGTATCGGCGGGTGTGCCGGAGGCGCCTCGGAATCCTTGCTCGAGGGTGCGAAACCGCGTCTGCAAGGCGATGGAGGCGGCGGCAGACTGATATTGGGCGTACGCCTTCATCGCCGGCTCCAGCGATGCAGTAAGAATGGCGCGCTGCTGAGACGCGAGGCCGGCAGCGGCGGTGATCGTGGACGCGTAGTCGACGGCGATCCGCGCCACAGACAATCTGGCAGCGTCGTGCGCGAGGACGATGCTGCCGAGCGTCGACGACATCGAGTCGTAGAGACGTGTCGCGGTGAGAATCGTAGAGCCGGCGTCTCGTTGAAGGTTCGCCGCGGCCTCCATCGCTGGAATTATCGAGGTGTGCGCGAGGGTGCGCTGCGCTTCCATGACGGTAGCCACGGTCGACCTGATGCTCTCGTATTCCAACGCAGCCACGGACGCTGCGATGCTCTGAGCCGCGATGTTCTGGGAGAGGCGCGCGTACCGCGAGGTCTCGGCCACTGTTCGGCGAACTGACTCGAAGGCGGATGCTGAGAGGTAGGCGCTGGGCGGTACGGCGAGCGGGTTGATTGACGTTCCGGTGGTTTCGGTTCCGTCTGCGGGGGCCATAGTTCAATCCTCTCAGGCGGAGCCGACATGCCGGGCAGCTTGATGCGCTTTGGCCGGTACGACGATGAGAGGAGGATGTCCCGTCCCTCCCTCGTGGGGGCGACGGCATTCAAAGTCAATGGATGGCTACGCGCGAACCGACCTCCCTGCCGGAGTCTCCTCCTCGGACGGATCCTGCGAGAGTGTCGAGTCAGGAGCAGCCGGATGCGCAACTGGAGTCCGCTTGGATGAAGTTGGAGGAGCGCCGGATCCAACGCGGAATGACAGCGCGTCAGCTCGCCGACATTGTGATCCACGCGGTCGATACTTTCGGCAGGTATCCCGAGAATGACGGCGACGCTGGGGAACTTGAGCTGTATCGGGCCGCAACAGCGGCGCATAAGGGCGCGGTGGCGAAACTCGCTGGCCGACCATGCCTGGCTGGACGGGGTGACCTCCCGATCTTGGCAGGCGGGACGTCGGCGCCGAGTGTGAGATGGATACTCCCGTGAGCACATATCGAAAGGTCGCCGTGCAAGCTGACTAGCCGCTCGTCGCTGATTCTTGAGAGTTCGCCATCGGCACCCGAATGTCGTGCACTGGCCGGGCTGTCGCTGACCAGCTCCGACTACGTACCCGGCTGATCGACCTCGACTACCTGGTCTTTCGGATGGAGCCTAGCTATCTTGTGCGACGCGTTCACTCGACCGGGCGGGCGAGAACTGACCAGTTGCCGCCAGGATGCTGATGAGTAGCATCGGGACGAGCCAGCCGGACCAACCCAGGATGGTCGCGTTGACAGTATCCACGTGTTCGCCGGCGGCTGCGAATATCAGGGAGAAACCTGCGGCCGAGTTGAGCGCGCCATGAGCGAGAGCTGCTGGCCACACGGATGCGGAACGGATTCTCAGCCAGGAGAAGATTGCACCCACCACTGTGCACATGCCGATCATCATGATCACTCCGAGCCAGCCCGGAGCGTCCGGGTAGTTGTAGCCGAGAAGAATAAGCGGCGCATGCCAGAGACCCCAAATCACACCGGAAAGAAGGATCGCGCGTGCGGCTCCTAGGCGCATGAGCTTGGGAAGCAACCATCCGCGCCATCCAAGCTCTTCTCCCAGGGCGGGGATCAGGTTCAGGAAAGCGCCGACCACGACGTTTATCAGTTGAGCCGCTACGAGCACCTGGATCGGAGCAGGCAGCGTTGTCATTCCAATGCCTTCCAACTCCTGCATGATCAGTTGCCTATATGCCGAGAACTCGACGAAGTCAGCAGGGTAGAGCCCGAGGGCCGCGCCGATCGGCAGGGCCGCGATCACCAGAGCGGGCGGAATTACGAGGCCGAGCGCCAGATACTTGATGAGCCGTCCCGGAGGCATCAATGGCAGGAGGCCGAGCGTCTGCCATTTCGCCTCGGGCTTTTCAACGGCGAACACGACGATAAGCGCTGCTGCCGCAGGCGTGAACATGAAGATGATGGACACCAGAGGGAACCAGAGGTTCGAGAGACCATCGGTCAGCCAGAGCGGCAGGGCAACGATCCAGGAGAGGCCGAACGCAATCCCGAGGAATGTGAGTACGAGGCTACGGGGTCTCATGACGTGACTGCTTTCTGGGCTCGAGTGTTGTTGACACGGTGCGTTTCGCCGGGCTGCTCGTCATGTTCAGTACTGACGGAGCAAAGCCGAGCGGATCGTGCACCGTCCGCAATTGCTAGTACTGTCTCGCTTCGATGTCCGCGCGGGAGGCCGCTCGATTGCCAACGACGCTGGCCGCCGCGATGGCCGCGAAAAGTGCGAGGAAAGCTCC
>Ga0247814_10000597_pt1 | contig 27236 bp, 17 predicted proteins | sample UWRJL179409R1_FD_179947 | JGI IMG/M metagenome (GOLD analysis project Ga0247814, IMG submission 179947) | Plant litter microbial communities from Arlington Agricultural Research Station in Wisconsin, United States - UWRJ-L179-409R-1 | ecosystem: Environmental > Terrestrial > Plant litter >... | reverse complement strand
AGGCCTTGATCCAAACACATCCATTCTGATCGACAACCTTATCAAAGAAATTACAGAAGAATACAATATTACAACAGTAATCAATTCGCACGACATGAATTCCGTTATGGAAATTGGCGAAAACATTGTCTTCCTGAAAAATGGCTATAAAGAATGGCAGGGAACCAAAGAAGAAATCTTTAGAACCGATAATAAGGCCATCGTTGAATTCGTCTATTCTTCCAACCTGTTTAAAAAAGTACGGGAAGCCTACCTGAAAGGATTATAATTAACGCCATGTCGATTTATAGACCCAACCCTGTTTTTCTGTACCTGTTCTGAAATAGAGAATGTAATAGTAGGTAGAATCGGGCAATTCTTTACCATCCATATTTTGGCCATACCATTGGTTTGTATAGTTGTTTTGCTCGTAAATCAATCTTCCCCAACGGCTGTATATCTCGATACGGTCAACATCCAATCCTGTTAAATCAAAAGTATCATTATTGCTGTCGTCGTTTGGCGTGATGACATTCGGGATTGTTGTACTGCATCGGGTATTGGAAATCTGGACACCGTTCGTTGTTGGACATCCATCCGAATTGGTTACAGTAACTTCATATAAACCATGTGTCAATCCGGTAATTTGTATTGGATTTTCCGTGCTTGTAAAATTAGACGGGCCAGTCCATGAATAAGTGGCATTCTGGATTTCAAAAGAATTGCGGTTGGGTTTCACCGATACTGTATAGACGCCATTTATACAAGACGCATCGAAATCAAAATCGGGAACAGGCAATACGGTAACTTCTATAGACGCTCGGGATTCACAACCATTGAGAGTAGCAATTACAGTGTACAATCCGCTATTATCAATAGAACTGTTTTGAATGACCGGATTCAGACCTGTAGCTGTAAATCCGTTTGGGCCTATCCATTGAAAAGTAGCATTGGGAATCGTATCTACATGCAGTTGAATTTCCTGTTCGCTACAAAAAGTTGGTGAAGCACTCACAAGCGGAATATCCGGAACAGGATTGAAACGTATGGTTATAGTCGCAGTATCCGAAACACCACAAGTGGTTGTTACTGTATATTCAAATGTATAAGTACCATATGCTATTCCTTCGGGCGACCATGTGCTTCCTGTGAGCATGCCGCTGCCAGTGTTTTCTTTCCAAATACCATCAGCGTCAAAAGGCGCGCCCAGTATTGAAAATAAATCTATCTGTTCAGCACTGCCACACATTATTCGTGTGTTGTCCAGACCTGCGTTTGGAGGACTTACTGCCGGAACTACATAGGAAATGGTTTTGTCAATACAGGAAAGGTTTGTTTCTGAATAAATTCTGACATAATAAGTTCCCGGCGAAAGCGCATTAGAAAAAGGAGTGAAATTGAGAATGTTTGTCGTACTTAAAATAGTTCCTGTATCGGTTCCTTTCCACCATCGGTAGCTTAAAAATGAGATGGCCTGAACAGATAATTGTCCGTTTTCTCCTAAACATAAATCGCTTGCGACTATAGTTGGCTCAGACAAAGTAGTGATATCCAAGAGCCTGTTGACAATATTCCCACAAACATCTTTAACTTGAAAATTATAAATTCCGGGTGCCAGTCCGGTAAAAATATTCGATGTGCCATTGTTGACAGGAAATGGCTGCCCGTTTTTGGAAGTAATTGAATAGGTAAAAGGCGCAATTCCGCCGACTTCTATAAATACATCATTACTATCAGCGCTACATGGCACTGCGCCGGTTGAGACAATTTTTAATTCTCCAGTGAACACAAATTCTTTAATGACATCATAGCATGAGTCAAGCGCTGCACTACCGTTAGAATAGATTGAATAATGTTTTAATATGCGGAAAGTTCCTAATGATGCGATATTAAAATTTGTAGCAAAATTAAGCACCTGATAAGAATTAGCTAATGTAGGCACACTACCATCCGGATATACGATTCCAGTTATCGGATGTTCCCACTGATTGGTTACGGGATTTAATCTTTGTAGCCAAAAACTCTGTCTGTTGGGTTGATAAGCAACATGATTTAAAAGCAGGTTAAATGAGCCGCAATTGCCAATTACATTAATTGTATTTTGTGTAACACCATGCCCTACCATCACGACTGTTTCCTGTCTTTCCATTCCACAAGCATCTTTGGTATAAAAAACATAGGTTCCCTGTGGTAATGAATTCATATAAAGAATACCTGTAGAAGCCAGAATATTAAACGAAACATCGTACGGCAATGCCTGATTGTATTCAGGAGGTGCTGAAATAATGCTAACCTGTACAAACTTTCCGTTGCCACTTGTCATTCTGATTGAACCCATTCCATTTTCGCATCCTCTTAGAAAAGCAACTATTGCGGGAATATCCGAAACGCCCGGAGAAACAGTTGCAACAATTGGAGGATATACTGTTCCGCAGATATCCGTTACCACAATTGTATAATCTCCTACTGGCAAGCCCGGAATTACACAAGTGGATGGCGGAACAATAAACGCAGAAGCGTCATAAGGCAACAATGGAGTAAATGCTGAAGGTGCCTGTGTAACAATTACCGAAGCAATAGGCGGCGCACCAGAAAGAGAAACCGTTATTTTCCCGGTGCTGCTAAGACATCCGTTTACTGTACTGCCTTCAGCCAATAAAATGGGATCTGGAGGTATAACCTGAACCGTGCGTGTGTAAGTATCGCCACAGAGATTTATTCCAGTAAAGACATAGGTTCCTGGCAATGGCAATTCCATACTAAATATTCCGCCCGAAATGGTTGACGTCAAATTTTGTGGCAGCGTTTGACTGTAACCGGCAGGCGCAGATGTAAGTACAACCGTTTCAATTTTAATACCCGCATCCGGAATAAAAACATAATATTTGATTACGCACCCTTCATAGATAGGAACAATTTTGTGATCTGTAATTGCCTTTTTTACTTCTACAGAACCTTGAACTATTGTTCCGCAGCCATCCGTTACCTGAATGACGTAATTGCCTGCTGGTAATTCATGCTGTGAATTGGAAGCATACGTAAAATACGGATCACTAAATGGGCCTAAATTATTCACGTTAAAATTTGCCGGAATAAAACCAGCCGGCGCTTCTAAAAAAACAACCCTGAAAGGCGGCAGCATATTGCACAGGCCTACATTTATTTGTTCTGTACACGAAGTCACTTCCTGTGTGCGCAGATCGATTTTAGGCAATACTTCCAACGCAGTATTATTAAGCACTTTGATATTCCCACACGCATCGACAACCCTGATATTGGCCAGATAAGTAGCAACATTATGGTACGGAATTGTGAAAGAAATCAGCGACTGTAAGGCATCGCCTGAAGTAATGGTTTGGTTAAGAATCAAAGGAGGACTGTTGGGAGGAAAAACGGTCAGCTGCACCTGCAACGGATAACCGACAGCTGTATTTGCAGCAGCTGATACGGTTACGGTAACTTCTTTTGTAGTACAGTTCAACAGGCTACAACTTTGAGTTAGTGCTACCGTCAAATTCGGACCAGGTGCTGGCAAAAAATGGGTTTGAACAACACCATCACTGCAATTGTCATTGACTCTTATGTCATATTCTCCAGGTAGTAAACCGGTAAAAATATTAGATGCCTGAGGCGGGAATAACATTGGCCCGGAAATAATTTCATAAGTAACCGGATTTCCTTGTGTTGTATTCACCGTTATTGTTCCGGTTTGGCCGCAGTATAACGCTGGCTGGCTAACTATCTGGAAACTTACAGGGACTATAAGATTGGTAATTTGGATATCCTGCTGTTGCGTATTGCTTAAATTGCCCGAGGATTGCAGGGCCACAACCCTGTAATTACCGGCTGTCAATCCGCCAAAACTATTGGTGTTTGTTACCGCTATCGGCGTAGTGATGTCGGGCAGTTTATATACCCTGTAAAGGATTATTGCTCCGGGAGTTGTATTGGTTACTGTAAAAGAAAGTGATCCGTTTGCTGTACAGGTTTCATCTGTAGCAGTCAGTAGAAGATTAAATGGAGGAAGTTGCGAATACGAAAACTGGCTGTAGCATATACAGATAATAAATACAAACAGAACCCGTAATTTTTTCATAGTTTAGAAAATTTACAGCAAGATACTTTATTTAATGTATTTAATACCTGCCAAATTATTATTTAAGCCCTTACACTTATTATTCGAACAGATTTAACCGCCTGTTCATTCGTCAAAATCATGCTTTAATTACAACCCTTTAGCCAAACCTGTAATTCGTTTGATGTCCTGTTCTTTACCCTTAGGATAAATTAACAACACATTATCTTTATCTACAATAATAAAATCATCAAGGCCATCAATGATAATAAGTTTCTTAGAATCGGTGCGGATGATATTATTGGAAGCATTTTCTAAAATCACTGTTGCGTTTACAACTGCATTATTATTGGCATCTTTATCCAGTTTTTCATGAAGCGATCCCCATGTTCCTAAATCATTCCAATCGAAAGTAGCCGGCAGGACATAGACGTTTTTGGCATTTTCCATTACGGCATAATCGATAGAAACATTTTCTGCCTCGGCATAATTAGTGTCGATAAAAGCTTTCTCGGAAGGCGAATTATAACTGTCCCATCCTTTCATGAAAAGCGCATTCATCTGCGGCTGGAATTTTTCAAAAGCTTCAGAAATTGCTCTTACACTCCAGATAAATATGCCGCCATTCCATAAAAAATTACCACTGTCTAAAAATGATTTTGCCGTTTCATAATCTGGTTTTTCACGGAATTGGCTTACTTTTTTAATCGGATTGGCATCTGTTTTATCAAATTCAATGTATCCAAAACCGGTGTTTGGGAAAGTGGGCTGAATGCCTAAAGTCATCAATGCATTCTCTTTCGAACAAAAATCAAAGCACTGTTGTAAGTTTTGCGTAAAAATATCCTCATCTTCAATCCAGTGATCGCTAGGCGCAACCACCATAACCGCATCGGGATTTTCTTTCTTGATTTTGAGAGATGCATATAAAATGCAAGGTGCTGTATTGCGCATCGCAGGCTCGAGTAAAACCTGTTCCTGTTTCACCATTGGCAATTGATCCAGGACAATCTGGTTGTATATTTCGTTAGTTAGAATCAGGATATTCTCGGTTGGAATCAGCTTTGACAATCGGCTGAAGGTTTTCTGGATCAGCGTATCGCCCGAACCCAGCATGTCATGAAATTGTTTTGGAAATTCGGTAGTACTTACCGGCCAAAATCGGGAACCAACTCCGCCAGCCATTAATATGGCATAATAATTCTTGTTCATTTTTTTTATTCTAATGGTGTAATAATTCGACTTCTGCATTCGGGTTAAATAAATACATTCGGCCCGAATTTACCTCAACACATTCGTAACGTTTGGTACGCAAAGCACCTTTTGAAAATATTTTCCCGTTGTGAATCCGAAAATGGCTTCCGTAAGGAATCTCAAAGATATAATTTTTATCATTCTGTTGGTCAAACTGTTTTAGTGCCAATGATAATGTAGCATCTGTATCACTACTCGCCGATGGATTTTTAAAATGCCTTGCCAGCAATGGAAGTAAGTGATTCGGGAAAATTTCCGGACGGATAAACGGAACCATTAAACTCTGGAATGTAAATTTCCATTCATTGCCATGCGGCTTAATATTCCGGCCAAATTTTTCAAATGCGACCAGATGTGCAATTTCGTGAACCAATGTCATCAGGAATTTATATTTATTCAGATTGGCATTGACTGTAATTTCATGTTTCCCATTGAGTGCTTTCCTGTAATCACCATGACGTGTTACCCTTTCGTTGACAATCTTGAGATGTACCTCATTGGCAACTATCAATTCAAATACCGGTTTCACGGCATGTTCAGGTAAATATTTGGATAAGGTATCGCTCAATGCTATTTTTTTTTAAGGCGTAGAGGAAGAAACCTGTAGCACTTTTCCATTGTAATACTGGTTTCCCGTAAGCGTAAAATTCAAAATATATTCGGCCATTGCAGCGGCAGAAACCGGCGCTTCATAACCCGGAAAAGCTTCAGCGAGCATTTCTGTCTGCACAGAACCCAAAGCAAGTACATTGAATGCGATGCCGCGATCCTTGTACTCTTCAGACAATATCTCAGACAGTGTAATCACAGCTCCTTTGCTCGACGTATAAGCCGAAAGTCCGGCAAATTTCAAACTTCCCTGAATGCCACCCATCGAACTTATTGTTACCACATGGCTTCCTTTTGTTAAATAAGGCAGTACCGAACGCGTTAAATTGGCTACAGCAAAAACATTCACTTTATAAATCTTTTCAAAATCAGCAGCAGTAGTTTCAATAAACGGCTTCAATAGCAAAGCACCTGCATTGTGTATAATGGCATCGATATTTTTCCCGGAAGAAGACAGAAAATGCTCCACTTGCGACAAATCATCGGTAGCCAAATCAACCGACAGGCAGGTAATGTTGGGATGCGAAAGCAATGCCTGAGGTGTTTTCCTCGAAATGGCCAGTACCTGATGTCCGGCATTTGCGCAAAGCAGCGCCAATTCGAAACCAATGCCCCGCGATGTTCCTGTTATGATGATATTTTTCAAATTCTTTTTTGGTAAAAATAAGAAAAAAACATGTATTTTATTTCCGAAAATCTGAGGCCGAAGAAATTTAGGCAAAAAATAACCCCTTCAACATTATTGAAAGGGTTTCCTGTATTTCTTAAGATATAAGGCTTCTCGAAATGACAATCCTCTGAATTTCGGAAGTGCCTTCATAAATCTGGGTGATTTTGGCATCGCGCATCATTCGTTCCACATGGTATTCGGCCACATAACCGTTTCCACCGTGAATCTGGACCGCTTCAATTGTTGTATCCATAGCTGTTTGAGATGCAAAAAGTTTGGCCATCGCGCCCGATTGTGAAATATCTTTTCCCTGATCTTTCTCAGAAGCTGCTTTAAGGCACAGCATTTTTGCAGCCATGATATTCGTAGCCATATCTGCCAGTTTAAAAGCAATCGCCTGATGTTTAAAGATTTCTTTTCCGAAAGCTTTGCGATCCTGAGAATATTTTAACGCCAGTTCGTAAGCACCGGTTGCAATACCGAGTGCCTGGGAAGCAATCCCGATTCTGCCGCCGTTCAATACGCTCATGGCAAAATTAAATCCGAAGCCATCAGCGCCAATCCTGTTTTCTTTTGGTACTTTTACATCGGAAAACATTAGTGAATGTGTATCTGAACCACGAATTCCCATTTTCTTTTCCTTCGGACCGATATCAAATCCTGCCCAGCCTTTTTCAACAATAAAAGCATTGATGCCTTTGTGTTTTTTGGCGATATCCGTCTGTGCAATCACAATATAAGTAGAGGCAGTCGCGCCATTGGTAATCCAGTTTTTTGTACCGTTCAATAAATAATGGTCGCCTTTGTCAATCGCTGTCGTTTTTTGGGAAGTTGCGTCAGAGCCGGCTTCGGGTTCCGACAAACAGAAAGCGCCAATAACGTCTCCCTGTGCTAACGGAACCAGGTATTTTTGTTTCTGCTCTTCGTTACAATATTTTTCCAGGCCGGCACAAACCAATGAATTGTTAACCGACATGACTACTGCGGCAGAAGCGTCAACTTTTGCAATTTCAGTGATGGCCAAGACATAGGCGATACTGTCAAGTCCGGATCCTCCGTATTTAGGATCTACCATCATTCCGAGGAAACCCAATTCGGCCATTTTCTTTATTTGCTCTGTCGGAAATTTAGAATGTTCGTCTCTTTCAATAACACCCGGCAACAATTCTGCTTGGGCAAAATCCCTCGCAGCTTGTTGAATCATCAAATGCTCTTCGGTCAGATTAAAATCCATATTTTATAAGATATTGTTTAATTTTAGTGCCCAAATGTAGCTATTTTTATCAAAAATTCCATCCAAAAAAACTAATTTTAGCCCATGCATATCCAAAACTATAACGTTATCGGAGTAATGTCGGGCACTTCTCTCGACGGCATCGATTTAGCGCATATCCACTTCAACATTGAAAATGGCAAATGGCAGTTTGAAATTCTCGAATCCGAAACTGTTGCTTATCCCGATGCATGGCTTAACCGTTTAAAAATCGCTGTCGGTTTTTCAAAAGAAGAACTCCAAATCTTAAACGCCGATTATACCATTTATCTGGGAAATATCATTTCTGATTTTATTGAAAAAAACGGAATTTCTACATTAGACGCGGTTTGTTCGCACGGCCACACGATACTGCACCAGCCGCAAAACGGTTTCACACTCCAAATTGGGAATCTTCCCGAGATTGCCACTTATCTCAATCAAAAGGTAATTTGCGATTTCAGGGTTCAGGATGTTCATTTAGGCGGACAAGGCGCGCCGTTGGTTCCTATTGGCGACAGGATTTTATTCTCCGAATTTGATTATTGCCTCAATCTTGGCGGATTCTCCAACATTTCATTTGAGAATAACGGACAGCGTATTGCTTTTGACATCTCGCCAGTCAATACGGTGTTGAATTTTTATGCGAATCAATTGGGATTTGATTATGACGATAAGGGAAAAACGGCACAGAGCGGAACAATTGACAATCAATTATTGGACGAATTGAATGCATTGGATTTTTACCACAGGCCATTTCCGAAATCCCTTGGTTTTGAATTTGTAAAGGAGACAATTCTTCCGCTTATTGAGAAATTCAATATTCCGGTTACAGACAAGCTTCGTACTTTTACCGAGCATATCGCAGCTCAGATTGCTTTGGCTTTGCCGGACAAAAGCGGCAGTTTACTAATTACTGGCGGCGGCGCTTACAATGATTTCCTGATTGAAAGAACACAGCAATTTTTACCTGAAATCAACATTATTATTCCCGATCCTAAAATATTGGAATTCAAAGAAGCGCTTATTTTTGCTTTGCTCGGCGTTTTGAAAATCCGCAATGAAATCAACGTTTTGAGCAGTGTCACCGGCGCAAATAAGGACCACAGTTCTGGAGTAATTTATAACTAAATAGTGAGTGTTGCGCTTAAAAAAATATACCTTTGCATCGCAAAATCAATGTCAATCAATGAAAGAATTACTCAAAAAATTCGAGAATAAAGAACCCGAAATCGTATTCAACTGGAAAGATGCCGAAACAGAAGCTGAAGGCTGGACGGTAATTAATTCGCTTCGCGGCGGTGCGGCAGGTGGCGGAACACGAATGAGGAAAGGACTTGACATGAATGAAGTATTGTCGCTGGCAAAAACCATGGAAGTAAAATTTTCTGTATCTGGTCCGGCAATTGGCGGTGCCAAATCGGGAATCAATTTTGACCCCAATGATCCGCGCAAAAAAGGCGTGCTGCAACGCTGGTACAAAGCCGTCTCTCCTTTATTGAAAAGCTATTACGGAACTGGTGGCGATTTGAATGTCGATGAAATACATGAAGTTATTCCTATAACAGAAGAATGCGGTGTATGGCATCCTCAGGAAGGCGTCTTTAATGGTCATTTTAAACCTACCGAAGCGGATAAAATTAACCGCATAGGCCAATTGCGGCAAGGTGTTGTCAAAGTAATCGAAAATCCGAAATTCTCTCCCGACGTTGCCCGAAAATATACAGTAGCCGATATGATTACAGGTTATGGCGTTGCCGAGGCCGCACGTCATTTCTATGAAATTTATGGCGGTAACATACAAGGTAAAAAAGCCATTGTCCAAGGATTTGGGAACGTAGGATCGGCAGCTGCTTTTTACTTAGCCGGAATGGGTGCCAAAGTTATTGGCATTATTGATCGCGATGGAGGCATTATCGATGAAGAAGGTTTTACATTCGAAGCCATCCGGAACTTATTCCTTAATAAAGACGGAAACAAACTGATTGCTGAAAACATGATTGCTTTCGAAACAATCAATGAAAAAATATGGTCGCTTGGCGCTGAAGTTTTTGCACCATGCGCAGCATCCCGTTTAGTAACACAGCAGCAGACAGACAGTATGATTGCTTCCGGACTCGAGGTTATTTCGTGTGGAGCAAATGTGCCTTTTGCAGATAAGGAAATCTTTTTCGGGTCAATCATGGAACAGGTGGACCAAAAAATAAGCCTGATTCCCGATTTCATTTCTAACTGCGGAATGGCGCGTGTTTTTGCGTATTTTATGGAGAAAAAAGTACAAATGACTGATGAGGCGATTTTTGCAGATACTTCCGACATTATTGGGAAAGCCATTGCTAAAGCACATGCATTGAATTCGTCTAAGACCAATATCAGTGCAACGGCGTTCGAAATCGCGCTCAAGCAATTGGTATAAAAGCAATTTATTTTTGTTATATTCGTTATAGATTAAGATTAAAAAACAGCAAATATGGTATTTACTGAAATAGAAAACAGAAAGAAATCACTGGCAATGACCACTGCGCTTTTCGCATTGTTGTTCCTGATTTTCTTTTACCTGAAATTTTCAAATCAAATTACATTGTCTGAATTGGAAGGCGGTGGCGGTGGCGGCGAGGTTGCCGTCAATTTTGGAGACAGCGATGTCGGTTCCGGAGATAATTACCAATCAATGGAGAAAGTACTTTCAGCTCCAAAACAAACAAAACCTACCGCATCTGCAGAAAAAGAAATTATTGTCAGTGAAAATGATGACGCGCCAGAAATTGCTGCAGTTAAACCTACTGAAAAACCCAAAAAACTGGAAGTGGAAAAGCCTGTTGTCAAGGTCGTTCCAAAACCTGCGAAATCTACTTCTGATGCCTTGTCCAATCTATTAAACGGTTCCAATAAATCGGGTGATGGCGATGATAAAGTAGCGGGGAATAAAGGAAAATCGAATGGAGATGCGAATGCCAGCGGTTACAATGGCGGTGGTGGAACAGGAACAGGAAGTGGTGGCGGAAATGGCTCCGGACAAGGACTCGGAACAGGAAGCGGCTATGGAAATGGTTCAGGAAGCGGTACCGGAAACGGGAATGGCAATTACCAGCTAGGCAACAGAAAAGCATTAAATAAACCACAGCCTAATTATTTATGTGAAGAGCAGGGCGTTGTGGTTGTACAAATATCCGTTGATAAATCAGGACGTGTAATCAGCGCCAATCCAGGTGTTAGAGGCACTACAAATGCTGCTAAATGCTTATTGGACCAGGCGAAAATCGCAGCCATGAATACCAAATGGCAATCTGATGACGATGCTCCGGACAAGCAGGTTGGTAAAATTATCTACAATTTCAAACTGACGGATTAAATAAAATGACATATCAGGAAACGGTCAACTGGATGTTCAGTCAACTTCCAATGTACCAGCTACAAGGCGCTTCTGCGTATAAAAAAGACCTTACAAACACCATTTTACTGGTTGATCATCTCAAAAATCCTGAAAAAAATCTACAATGCATTCACGTTGCCGGAACCAATGGGAAAGGCTCAACTTCGCACATGCTGGCATCCATTCTTCAGGAAGCCGGTTATAAAGTCGGACTCTACACCTCTCCGCATTTAAAAGATTTCCGCGAACGAATCAAAGTAAACGGAAATGACATCCCTGAAAATTTTGTTTCGGAATTTATCACTCAACACCAATCTTTCTTTGAAGCCCATAATTTGAGTTTCTTCGAAATGTCTGTTGGCCTCGCTTTTACTTATTTTCAAAACCAAAAAACAGACATTGCCATTATTGAAACAGGTTTGGGCGGAAGACTTGATGCTACGAATATTATTACGCCACTTATATCAGTGATAACCAATATAGGATTGGACCATATACAGTTTCTGGGTACAACTTTAGAGGCGATTGCTTATGAAAAAGCCGGCATCATAAAGCCGAATGTTCCTGTGGTAATCGGGGAATATATTCCGGAAACCAAGTCGGTTTTTGTGGAAAAAGCAAAAGAAACAGCTTCCGAAATCTTTTTTGCGGGTGATTTAATTTTTGAAGACTATCCGTCATCATTAATTGGCGATTACCAAATCCAGAATAAAAAGACAGTATTACAAACCATACGGATTTTGCAATCGCAGAAAGCATTTGTGATTTCAGAAGCCCAAATTAAAAGAGGCTTTCTGAATGTTGTGGCTAACACTGGTCTTTATGGCAGATGGCAGCAATTAAAGGAACAGCCAAAGGTAATTTGTGATACGGCACATAACAAACATGGTTTGAGTATTGTGCTGAATCAAGTTCAAAACCAAAAATATGACATATTGCATATTGTTTTAGGCATTGTTAATGACAAAGATTTGTCTGACATTTTGCCTTTATTTCCTACAAATGCTATCTATTATTTTTGTAAGCCAAACATTCCACGCGGATTGGACGAAAATATATTACAGCAGCAAGCAGCAAATTACAATCTTAATGGAAAAGTATATAATTCTGTTTCAGAAGCTTATCAAAGTGCTTTAAAAAACGCGGCGCCATCCGATTTCATTTATATTGGAGGAAGTACATTTGTAGTCGCAGAAATTTTATAATATTCCGGAAATTTATTTGCAAATACCGAAAAGTGCCTTATATTTGCCATCTCATTGGGGCGATTAGCTCAGTTGGTTCAGAGCATCTGGTTTACACCCAGAGGGTCGGGGGTTCGAATCCCTCATCGCCCACAAGTTTAAAAACAAATGGTTTCAAAAGCCGATAAATCTTATGATTTATCGGCTTTTTGCTTTTAGGCACACTTCAAATTGTTCATTCAATCTTATTTCTTAGGAGATAAAATCGAGACCCGACCAGATCAAAAAATTGGGTGTCGATAAGTCCTAAAAGATCTTGGAAAATTTCAATGACAGAATAAATGGTTTAAATATTGGAAAATGATGATTTAAAGTGTAAAGCGTATCACTAACCATTAGAGTTCTAATGTGAAGTATTGGATCGATTTTCCCTGAATATTAAACTTATATAAATTCTAATGTACGCTCTAATGCCATCCCTCTTGAACCTTTGATAAGGATCGTATTCTTATCAAATGCTAATTGTTTCAAGACATCTGAGAATTCTTCAAAGGTTTTATAAAAATGTAAGTTGCCTTTTTGAATTTTATTCGTGTAGAAATCTTTACCAATAAAATAGCAAACGATTTGATCCTCTTCAGACAATAGTTTGATTATGGCTTCATGTTCCCGAATACTCTCTTCTCCCAGCTCAAACATATCCCCAAGAATAACAATTTTATTAGGTTTGCCAAGTTGGATAAAATTTTCAATAGCCACTTTCATACTGCTCGGATTGGCATTATAAGCATCCAGTATAATTTCATTGGAGTTTTTATAAATCAGCTGTGAACGGTTATTGTCAGGAATATAGCTTTCAATAGCCAATTTAATTTTATCATCACTGATACCGAAATGTTGACCAATGGTGATTGCGGCATTAATATTATTGGCATTGTAAAGGCCTATTAAATGTGATGTAATTGTTGTTTCATTGTATGTCACATTAACAAAAGGGTTTGCTTCAACAGCACTAATATTTATATCAGCTTTTTCTTTTTGGATTCCAAAAGTAACAATATCAATTCCTTTCGTTTTCTCAGTCTGTATTGCATCCTCCAAGTTTACAAAAGCTGTTTTTTTGTTTCTGAAAAGATAAGTGTACATTTCACTTTTACCCTTAATTACACCTTCCACACCACCAAATCCTTCCAAATGCGCTTTACCAAAATTAGTAATATATCCATAATCAGGCTGTGCAAGACCGCAGAGGAATTCTATTTCCTTTTGATGATTGGCACCCATTTCAACGATTCCAATTTGAGTCGAAGCATTGAAAGAAAGTAATGTCAAGGGTACACCAATATGGTTATTGAGATTTCCAATGGTAGCCTTCGTATTAAACTTTTGCGAAAGCACTACCTGTATCAATTCCTTGGTCGTTGTTTTCCCATTGCTTCCTGTCAATCCAATAATTGTTAATTTAAGATACGCACGATGGAACTTCGCTAATTGCTGTAAAGTCTCAAGGCTATTTCCTACCAAAATCGTACGCTCGTCTATAAAATATTGGGCGTCTTCAATTATAACGTAAGACGCGCCTTTTTCAATCGCTTCTTTAGCGAATGTATTTGCATCAAAACGTTCGCCTTTTATTGCTATAAAAAGAGAGTTGGGTTCAATTTTTCTTGTATCAATAGAAACCGAGCTGCAGTTTAAAAATAAGCGGTGAATGTTAGGAATATCCATCAATGTAATTTTAAAAAATAAAAGCCCTAATGAAAGGGCTTTTTATAAATATTCGATCTGAAAATTAATTTCTTGGTCTTTTCTTTTTATCAGCTTTAGGACCTACTCTTGACATCGCACATCGGAAACCGATATAATCTGTTGCCATATCCTGAGGGAAGTATCTTCTTTGAGCAGGATCCAACCAATAGGCTCTGTCTCTCCAAGATCCTCCTTTGTAAACTCTTACATTGTCATTTACAAGTGTTGTTCTTTTGCTTGAGCGGTCGTATTTTCTAACCATGTTACCTAAACTGTCTGTAGTAACATTGTGCTGAGGAGAATCATACATTTTGTGTTTTTCTTTAGATTTTGCATCTTCCTCTTCAGAAGAACCAAAATCAAAATACCTTGTAGATTGTTTATCTCCGTCACGATAGTTTCTCTCGTCACTTTTATCAAAATTCTGTCTCAAATAGGTTTCTTTCTCATCAACAGGAACCTGAGCAATCTGACCTGGAAAATCCCTTGCCATAATTCTACCGTTTGATAAGGTATCGTATTTCTGAGATTCAGAAGTAACTAATTCTACTTTACCATCATCACCAATTTTATTTTTAGTGTAAATATTACCTCTATAGTAGTTGAAATCACTGGCTTCATCATCTACAATAGGTCTGTAAACATCGGCAACCCATTCTGCAACGTTTCCAGCCATATCATACAATCCGAAATCATTTGGAGGATACGATTTTACAACATTAGTAATATCAGCACCATCATCAGACCAACCTGCAATTCCTCCATAATCTCCTTTTCCTTGTTTAAAGTTAGCCAATTGATCGCCTCTAACCTGTCTTTTTCCAGAACGTGTGTAGCTTCCTGACCAAGGGTATTTCTTTTGCCCTTTATAGATATTGTATTCTCTCTGTCCTACATCAGCTGCTGCGGCATATTCCCATTCCGCTTCTGTTGGAAGTCTGTATTCCGGAAGAATAATTCCTGAAGATCGCTGAGCATATACATTCTTAGCAGCGGTTTCAGTACCCGGAGTATCTTTTGTCCCTTTTGTTTTAACTGGTTTAGACTTCGAATTTCTTGGTCCTTTTAAAACAATTTTCTCGTCACCTCCAAAAGTTTTGGTAGGCGCATTCAAATAAGTTTCCGTACTAAAAGTAGTTTCGGCAGTTGCATTCACCACTTTAGCGTCTTTTTTAAGGTAACCTGCTTTTTCAAGCGTGTTTTCGTTGACACGATCCGTTCTCCATTTGCTGAATTCAACAGCCTGAATCCAGTTCACTCCAACTACAGGATAACTGGCGTAAGCAGGGTGACGCAAATAGTTATTGGTCATTGTTTCATTATACCCTAATCTGTTTCTCCATACCAAAGTATCGGGAGAAGCGCCTTCATAAATATTTTTGTAATTTTCCTGTTCTGGTGGAAAAACTCTTTTCAACCAATCCAGATATTCCATATACATCAGGTTAGTCACCTCGGTTTCATCCATATAAAATGACTGAACGTGCTGCTGATTTGGAGAGTTATTCCAATCGTGCATTACATCGTCCTGTACTTTACCCATTGTAAATGTTCCGCCTTCTACCATTACCAAACCTGGTCCTGTAGCTTGCTTTTTAAAGTTAGAGGCATATTGGAAACCTCCTTTTTTGTCGTTTATCTTCCAACCCGTGGCTGTAGAAGAATTTTTCGAACTAGACTTTTTACTGCAACTTGTAGTAAATCCAAACACAATTGCCAGCGATAGCAAGAGTTTGACAGTCATCATTTTGTTTACTTTCATACTTATAGTAGGTAATAAATTCGAGGCGCAATATAATAATTAACCTTTACATTGCAAGAACTTTTTGATAAAAATAATAAAATCGCCTCTGTAATATTTGTTAGTTTTAGGATGAACGTAAAATTAAATTAAATATTATATCGGTTTGCATTAAATAATTTATTTTTACTCGCCGTAATATTTGGCCTTAATTCACGTTACCTATTCTGATGAAAAAACTACTGTCTGTCTATTTAATTTTAACCTTTACCATCTCTTTTGCCCAACAAAAGGGCGACCTGACCATTAACTGGACGCCCATATCAGCAATACCTTATGGCGATTATAAAATAACACTTCCGCAATTTAATCCTGAAAACTTTGAATTTAAAAGTGCTGCCGGACAATTAATTTTCGTAAAAAAAATACCGCAGTCATCCACAATCAATGAAAATTCATTACAGATCACCAATATTGTTTATGAATCCATCTCCATTTCTGAACTCGGCGAACTTAAAACTTCCGTAATTCCTTCTGCCATCAATGCTACAGTTCGCAATCTAACGGCACGTGATAAAAAAACCGCTCTTCTTTCATTCTCACCTATTATTAAAGATGCGGGCGGATTCAAAAAAGTAAAATCACTCACCTACTCCTTTAATACAGGAAATGCTGCAAGAGTAACCGGCACTAATAATTTTAATGTCATTTCAAATTCAGTATTGGCAACCGGAGAATGGTTCCGTTTTTACGTAGTACAATCGGGCGCTTACCTGATCAGCAAATCATTTTTACAGAGTCTTGGCGTCAACGTTAACGGACTCGATCCAAGAAAAATAAAGATCTATGGCAATGGCGGCCGTATGGTTCCCTTAAAAAATAGTCTTTATTATCCCGAAGACCTGACAGAAAATGCCATTCAGGTAATCGGCGAATCAGACGGCGTATTTAACGACACAGATTATGTTCTTTTCTATGCCGAAGGTGTCGACAACTGGAATACAGAAAGCAATACTACCCAAAATTTATATACTGACAGATCCTACTACTATGTCAATGTTCAAGGCGATTACGGAAAACGGATTCCGGCTATGTTACAACCTTCAGGAAGCACGACACTGCCCATCAATACATTTGATGATTACCAATACCATGAGCGTGACGAAGTGAATATCGGGCGCTTGGGAAGAACGTGGTTCGGCGAAGAATTCGATATCAACAATGAACAGGAATTCAGTTTCAACATTCCAAATATTGTAACAACAGCTCCCGTCGACTTAAAGGTTTACACTGCGGGAACTTCGGCTACGGCTACAACATTTAAAGTGGAAGCCAATAACCAACAAGCCGGAATAATTAATATTAATAGCCTGGGAAGGTATCATTTTGCCGAACCCGGAATAATAGGTGCAGCGATAAATGTTGTTCCAAGATTTTCAATTGCCGCTGCAGAGAACATTACCATCAAATTAACTTATAACAATAACGGCGTACCCAGTTCTAAAGGATATCTGGACTATATTATATTGCAATCCAAAAGAAATCTGAAAGGCTACGGCAAGCAATTTCGGTTTCAGTATAATGAATCACCTACGCTGACAGGAATCGCAGAATATCAGATTGCATCAGCAGCCGGAATTAATCAGGTTTGGGATATTACCGATATTTATAATGTCACAAAAGCCGAAAACAATGGCCAGGCTAATTTTAGCTTTAAAACCAATCTGGGAGAATTTCGAAAGTATATCGCTGTTGACCTTTCCGATATATATATTCCTTTAAAAGAATCCCAAACAAGGGTTTTAAACCAAAACCTCAAAGGAACTATTTTTAATGACGCACAAGGTCAGTTTAAAGACATCGACTATATCATTGTCGCGCCTTATATCTTTACGCCTCAAGCCGAAAAACTGGCCAATTTTCACCGTGCCTATTCCCAACTTAATGTAAAAGTTGTTGCGCTTGAAAACATTTATCAGGAATTTTCATCAGGGAAACAGGATATTGGCGCCATCAGAAATTTCATGAAATATGTTTATTTCAACGCTTCAACTCCGGAAAAACGGGTAAAATACTTAAATCTTTTTGGTGATGCTTCTTATGATTTCAAAAACAGGATTTCAAGATTTTCAAATTTCGTCCCAATTTATCATGCCTTAGACAGTTTTACTTATCTGGACAGTTCTTTTGCTTCTGATGATTTTTTCGGACTGATGGATGACAACGAAGGCTATGTGGATAGTGTGGAAGGAAATCTGGACATTGCCGTTGGAAGAATGCTGGCCAATTCCAATTCACAAGGAGACGAACTCGTCAACAAGGTTATAGAATACCATGACATCAAATCTTACGGTAATTGGCGCAACAATTTTGTAGTGATAGCAGATGATGCCGATGATCCGAGTGATGCCACACTGCAATCAAAAATCAATACAATGGCTGATAAGGTTGTAGAAGAAAAGCCATTCATCAACATTAAAAAAATACTAACTGATTCGTATGTCCAAAAAACTTCTTCAGGCGGAAGCCGTTACCCCGAAGCGCGTCAGGATATTTTTAATGCTTTCGAAAAAGGCGCATTGGTTTTCAACTATCTCGGTCATGGCGGTGAAGACGGACTGGCACAGGAACGTATCTGGGAAAAAGCAGATGCCCAAAATCTTAATAACCGCTACAAATACCCTCTTTTTGTAACCATTACCTGTGAATTTTCAAGATTTGACAATCCGTACCGACCTACAGCTGGGGAATATACCTACTGGAATCCGAGAGGAGGCGCCATATCAATGATTACCACAGTCAGAGCCATCGGACAAATCACCGGTGAAGGATTCAATGATGTATTATCAAAATACCTTTTTGCATACGGCTCTAATGAATATCCATCGATTGCCGAAGCATTGCGCCTGGCGAAAAATGAATATGGTTCCTCTACCAAAGTTGTTTTTTATCTTGGCGATCCGGCATTGATGCTGGCAATTCCTAAACCTAAGATCAGGCTTACTAAAGTAAATGACGTTCCTGTAACCCAAACGATTGACGATTTTAAATCATTGGCATATGTTAAACTTTCAGGTGAAGTCACTGACGAGAACAACAATCCGCTACCGGCTTATAACGGCGAACTTGCCGTTCAGGTTTTCGATAAAAACATTGACCGCCTCACACTCAATAATGATGGCAATAGTCCTCAAATTAACTTTAATATTCTCGGAGAAACCATATTCAGAGGGAATGCAACTGTAACCAATGGCCAGTTTGAATTTGGCTTCGTGGTTCCAAGAGACATTACTATCGGGGTTGGTAACGGAAGGGTTAGTTTTTATTCCAAAAGAAATCAAATCCTGTTTGACAAAACCGGCTTTGACAACACAATTAAGGTTGGCGGAATCAATCTAAATGCGGCAGCCGACAATATTGCGCCAAAAGTGAAGTTATATATGAACGATCTTAACTTTGTAACTGGCGGCATTACCAACCAATCACCCATTTTTCTGGCATTCCTTGAAGATGAAAACGGTATCAATACAGCGAGTGGAATTGGGCATGACATTGTAGCCATATTGGATGGAGATGAAAACAATCCATACAAACTCAATGATTATTATGAAACAGAACTCGACGATTATAAAAAGGGTAAACTGAAATTTCCATTCCGGAATCTCGCGAAAGGATTGCATACCATCACATTTATCGCATGGGATGTTTACAACAATCCTATACGGGCTGAAATCCAATTCATTGTGGTAGGAGATGAATCAATAGCGATTACAAATGTTTTGAATTATCCCAATCCGTTTGTGAATTACACGCAGTTCTGGTTTACACACAACAAGCCATTTGAGCCTCTGGAAGTTCAGGTTCAGGTGCTGACAATAACAGGGAAAATCGTTTGGACAAAAAATCAGACTGTTACCACAGATGGGTTTTTATCGCGCGAAATCACATGGGATGGTAAGGATGATTTCGGCGATAAGATCGGAAAAGGCGTATATGTATACAAATTAACCGTCAAGTCATTAATCACAAATACGAAAACAGAAAAGTTCGAGAAACTTGTTATCCTTTAATAAAATACTATATTTGTTCAATTATTTAAAAATTCAGAATGAAAAAAATTTCGGCCATTATAATTTGTTTACTAACAATACAATTTTCAAATGCCCAAGACAGGGTAATTACTACAGGAGTTCCTTTTTTATTAGTAGCCGGTGATGCGCGTTCCGCAGCAATGGGAGATAATGGGGTTGCTACTTCTCCGGATGCATTTTCACAGCAATGGAACCCATCCAAATATGCTTTTTCCTCAGACAGACAAGGTTTTTCTTTAAGTTACACGCCTTATCTGACCCAATTGGTGAATGATATTTCATTGGGACAGGTAACTTATTTCAATAAATTTGACGAAAGAATGGCTTTCGCCGGAAGTATCCGTTACTTTAGTTTGGGCGAAATCGAACTCAGACAAAACTTTGATGATCCTGCAAATGTTGTAAAACCAAATGAATTTGCAATCGATTTGTCTTACGCCTTGAAATTAAGCGACTATTTCTCCATGTCGGTTGCCGCAAGATACATCAGCTCTAATCTAAAAGTTCCGGACACCAATACTGATGCGGTTCCGGGAAGAAGTTTTGCCGTAGATGTTTCAGGTTATTACCAATCAGAAGAAGTAGCCTTTAATGAATTCAACGGAAGATTCCGTGGCGGTTTTAACATTCAGAATTTAGGCCCGAAAATCAGTTACGACAGAACCCAAAATGATATCAGTTCCAACTTCCTTCCTGCCAACCTGAAATTAGGTGGTGGATTTGATTTTATTTTAGACGATTACAATAAGGTAGCTTTAAATCTTGAATTTGCCAAATTACTGGTGCCAACGCCTCAGATCGCAAAGGATTTGGATGGAGACGGAATTGTTTCAGCATCAGAAAGAGCACAGAACAATTTAGAGTACAATCAGATTGGATGGACTTCCGGGATATTTAAATCTTTCGGCGATGCACCCGATGGTTTTGGTGAAGAAATTAAAGAATTTACGTATTCTGTCGGTGCCGAATACAATTATCAGGAATCGTTCGCTTTTCGTTTGGGTTATTTCAATGAAAGCCCGATTAAAGGTGCAAGGCGGTTTTTCTCGCTTGGAGCAGGATTCAAATACAATATCGTAAAAATTGATGTTTCCTATCTGTTCTCAGCATCCAAAGTAAAAAACCCATTGGAAAACACACTCCGCTTCTCGCTTAGCTTTGCATTCGGAGACAAATATGATGAATACTAGCAGTCATACTATTATAAATAAAAATCCAAATTTCTTCTTTTAGGAATTTGGATTTTTTTTCCCAATAAAGTAAATAACGAATATGAAAGAAATTACGCTTACGACCAAATTTTTAGCTTTCGAAACGCTTCCCGAACTGCCGGAAGATATTCAGGATTTAATGGAACAAGCCGTCACTATGAGAAAAAAAGCCTATGCACCTTATTCACAGTTCCGCGTCGGTGCCGCACTTCTTTTAGATAATGGAAAAGTAGTTTTAGGTTCCAATCAGGAAAATGCTGCTTATCCGTCCGGACTTTGTGCAGAACGTGTAGCGATCTTTCAGGCTGGCGCTGTTTATCCCGAAGCCAAGATCGTAAAAATGGCCATTACTGCTGCCTCAGATACGAATACTACCAAAGCGCCAATTCCTCCATGTGGCGCTTGCAGACAGTCGATTGCAGAGTATGAATCCAAACAGGACCAGCCGATCGAGATTTATTTTATGGGCGAAATCGGACTGATATACAAATCCGATTCCCTGCGGAATTTACTTCCATTTATGTTTGATAAAAACTTCCTGTAAAAAAACTAAAAACTACCTTTTAAATTTTAGTTCTTACACGGAATGTGTTATTTTTGCTGTTCGCAAATTTGTGTGAGGCTACTTTTTGCGTTTCAACAAACAATTATACATCAAACAATCAAGTCAGGAAAAAGATGAAAGAAGTAACAAAAGAAGTTTACTTAAAGTGGTATGAAGATATGCTGCTTTGGAGAAAATTTGAAGACAAGTTAGCCGCACTTTACATACAACAAAAAGTAAGAGGATTTCTTCACTTATATAATGGTCAGGAAGCCGTTTTGGCAGGTGCTTTACATGCCATGGATCTTGGAAAAGACAAAATGATTACTGCTTACAGAAACCACGTTCAGCCTATTGGAATGGGTGTTGACCCAAAAGCGGTAATGGCCGAATTACTCGGAAAAGTAACCGGTACTTCCAAAGGAATGGGCGGATCGATGCACATTTTTTCTAAAGAAAAAGGATTTTATGGTGGTCACGGAATCGTAGGAGCTCAAATTCCTGTTGGTGCCGGCATCGCCTTCGCTGATAAATATTTCGAAACCGGAGGCGTAACCTTAACCTATTTTGGTGATGGTGCCGCTCGTCAGGGTTCTCTTCACGAAGCATTCAACATGGCGATGCTATGGAAACTGCCAGTTGTGTTTATCGTAGAAAACAATGGTTATGCGATGGGAACTTCTGTCGAAAGAACAGCAAACCATACTGATATTTGGAAATTAGGGCTTGGATACGAAATGCCATGCGGACCAGTTGACGGAATGAATCCAGTAAAAGTAGCAGAAGCCATGCACGAAGCAATTGACCGCGCAAGACGTGGTGACGGACCTACTTTCCTTGAAATGAAAACATACCGTTACAGAGGACATTCTATGTCGGATGCGCAATTGTACCGCTCAAAAGACGAAGTGGAAGAATACAAAAAAATCGATCCGATTACTCAGGTACTCGATGTTATTAAAGATCAGAAATACGCAACTGACGAAGAAATCGAAGCGATTGATGAAAGGGTAAAAGCATTGGTTGAAGAATGCGCGACATTTGCAGAAGAATCTGCTTTCCCTGAAATTCAGCAATTATACGATGTCGTTTACGAGCAGGAAAATTATCCATTCATCCCACATAAACTATAACCGATATGGCAAAAATCATCACGATGCCACGTTTGAGTGATACTATGACCGAAGGTGTTGTAGCAAAATGGCTCAAAAAAGTGGGAGATAAAATCAGTGAAGGCGATATCCTTGCTGAAATTGAAACAGACAAAGCAACGATGGAATTTGAATCTTTCAATTCCGGGACACTTTTACATATCGGAATCCAGGAAGGCGAATCGGCTCCTGTAGATTCTCTTTTGGCTATCATCGGAAATGAAGGCGAAGACATCACACCGATGTTGCACTATGGAAAATCAACCAATAAGGCTGAAGCTCCTACTGAAGAAACGCCAAAAACCGATACCCCAAAAGAAGAAGCGAAAGCAGAAAATACGGAAGAAAACACAAAAGAAAAACAAACCGAACCCGTTTCAGAAGAAACAAAACCCGAAGCAGCCCCAGCTCCTTCAGTAGGTTTGCCAAAAGGTGTCGTAGTAGTAACAATGCCGCGTCTAAGCGATACGATGACTGATGGTACAGTAGCCAGTTGGCTTAAAAAAGTAGGCGATACCGTTGCGGAAGGCGACATTCTTGCCGAAATTGAAACGGACAAAGCTACTATGGAATTCGAATCATTCAATGCCGGAACATTGTTGTTTATTGGCGTAAATGATGGAGAAACTGCTCCTGTAGATAGTGTTTTAGCCATCATCGGTCCTGCGGGAACTGACATTACAGGAATTGCCGAGAATTATAAAAAAGGTGGTGCTGCTCCAAAAGCAGAATCAAAAACTTCTGAAGCCAAAGCAGAAAACACTTCATCAGAAGCTGAAAGTAAGGGTGAACCAAGCGAATCCAAATCAGATGAACCCATTCAGGTAGTTGCTGAAGGAAAAAGAATTTTCATTTCTCCATTGGCAAAAAAAATAGCCGAAGAAAAAGGAATTAATATCAATCAGGTAAAAGGATCAGGTGAAAATGGCCGTATTGTAAAAAGCGATATAGAAAACTTTACTCCTGCAGCCGCTGCTCCACAATCAGAAAGCAAACCAACAACTCCGGCGGCACAGGAAGCTTCTGCAGCACCTGCGAAACCCTATACTCCGGTTGGAGAAGTCTCTTCTGAAGAAGTGAAGAATTCGCAAATGCGTAAAATTATAGCGAAACGTTTATCTGAATCCATATTTACTGCGCCACATTTCTACCTCACTATTGAAGTAGTGATGGATGAAGCCATGAAATCGAGAGCAGTCATCAATACAATCCCGGACACCAAAGTTTCCTTTAATGACATGGTGATTAAAGCTTGTGCAATGGCATTGAGAAAACATCCTAAAGTCAATTCACAATGGAAAGAGGAAGCAACAATTCTTAACCACCACATCAATATTGGTGTAGCTGTTGCCGTAGAAGACGGATTGGTTGTTCCGGTATTGCGATTTGCAGACAGCCAAAGTTTAACCCAGATAGGCGGAAATGTAAAAGACCTTGCAGGAAGGGCAAAAAACAAAAAACTGCAGCCTGCCGAAATGGAAGGCAGCACATTTACCGTTTCTAACCTTGGAATGTTTGGTATTACCGAATTTACTTCTATCATCAACCAACCCAATTCAGCCATTCTTTCGGTAGGAGCTATTGTAGAAAAACCAGTTGTGAAAAACGGGCAAATTGTTGTAGGTAATACTATGAAAGTAACTTTGGCATGTGACCACCGAACAGTTGATGGCGCAACGGGAGCACAATTTTTGCAAACATTGAAACAATATCTTGAAAATCCGGTTACGATGCTGGCTTAAAAGAATTTAAACTACGTATAAAATCCCGTTCTGGTCATTTCAGAACGGGATTTTTTTAGTTTACCATGAACTGGTTAAAATTCAACTTCAGTCTACCCAATAAAAGCCATTTTGAATACTTGCTTGGGCAATAAAACCTATTTTGAATTTTCATGCTGGTTTTTTTCTTTTTAACTTACGCCAAAATAAATCATTATGAAAAAAATATATTTTCTGAGCATTTTAATCATCGCGTTGGGTTGCCAAAAAAAGGAAACTATCAAAAATGAAAAGGCTGAAATGATTGTCGACCAGCATTCCTTCTCAAAACCAGAAATTGCAGTGGCCAAACATCTCGATCTTGATATAAAAGTCGATTTTGACACCCAAACCATTTCCGGAAAAGCATCGTGGACGATTGAAAATACTTCTAAAGGAAATGAAATTATTTTTGATGAGAATACGCTGAATATTACTAAAGTCACTTTAGGAAATGATGAAAAGGAAACGCAATTTAATTTGGGCAATTACGTCGAATTCCACGGAAAACCGCTTCACATAACCATTGACGCCAACACCACAAAGGTCAATATCTATTACAACACAACCAAGGAATGCGTAGCGCTGCAATGGCTCAAACCAGAACAAACTGCCGATAAAAAATTTCCTTTTGTGTTTTCCCAGGGAGAAAGTGTCTGGACGCGTACCTGGATCCCATGTCAGGATTCTCCGGGAATCCGCACCACTTACAATGCTACGGTTACAGTTCCCAAAGATCTTATGGCAGTTATGAGTGCTGTTAATCCGCAGCAAAAAAATGACACCGGAATTTATACTTTTAAGCAGGACAAGGCTATTCCTTCTTACCTGATGGCAATAGCTGTTGGCGATATCGAATTTAAATCGTTAGACGACAGAACCGGCGTTTATGCAGAGCATTCAATAATTGATAAAGCCAAATGGGAATTTGCTGAACTCGGAAAAATGGTGGTTGCAGCCGAAAAATTATTCGGTTCGTATCGTTGGGGCAGATATGACGTAATTGTTTTGCCACCGAGTTTTCCTTTCGGCGGAATGGAAAATCCAAACCTCACATTTTTGACTCCAACGGTAATCGCAGGTGATCGTTCGCTGACAAGTATTTTAGCACATGAACTCGGACATAGCTGGAGCGGAAATCTGGTTACCAATGCGACGTGGGACGATATCTGGCTCAATGAAGGATTTACAACGTATGTCGAACACCGGATAGGAGAAGAAATCTATGGGATTAAAGAGGCCAAAATGCAGGATGTACTGAGTAGAAAAGTAGTGAAAGTAAGTTTGGATGAGATGGGAAAAGACAGTCCAGACACGAAACTAAAAGTAAATATGTCAGGCAAAAACCCTGATGATGCGCTGAGTGACATCCCTTACGAAAAAGGATATGCCTTTCTGCAAACCGTTGAAGCAGCTGTTGGGCGTGAAAGGTTTGACCGATTTATTACTAATTATTTCAAAGCGCATTCATTCCAATCTATCACAACAGAAGATTTTGTTGACTATTTCAATAAAAACCTAATCAAGGGCGATAAATCTTTGGCTGATAAAATACAGCTTGAGGATTGGATTTATAAACCCGGAATTCCATCCAATATAATCAATCCGGTTTCCGAAGACTTTAATACTATTGACAATATCCAAAAGACGTGGCGAAAAACCGGAATTAAAGGATTAAGCCAAAAGATAAAATCCACCAACGAAAAAATACATTTTATCGATTACCTGCCAAATGACTTAACTGTTGAAGAAATGTTGGCTATTGATAAAGAATTCAATTTTACTAACGGAGGCAATTTTGTCGTTCGCCGACAGTGGTTTATTCCGGCCATACAACACCAGTATAAATCGGCTTATCCGGCAATTGAACAATTCTTAACTTCTTATAGCAGGACCTATTCGCTAACACCGCTGTATAAAGAAATGATCAAAACACCAGAAGGAAAAATATGGGCCAAAAAAATCTATGCCAAAGCAAAATCTGGATATCACGCAACGACAGTTGAAGCTGTACAGAAGATTTTGAAATGAAAAAATAAAATTGAGCCGCCTTTTGTTAAGCGGTTCAATCTTTATGATAAATCATAGCTGTAAAAAACAGCAATTGGCTCAAGTCAGGAGATGCTTTTCTTTAACCAAAAATTTATTTCCTGATCACCTTAACAGATTTACTATTGTTGTTAGAGTAAATCTTTAATAAATAAATACCGGAATCAAAATTGGAAAATAGATTTGAGTATTTTTACCACCAACTTTGTCGGTAATTATGTTTTGTCCCAACAAATTATAAAGTTCTACACTTGTTAATGTCACCAGTGTATGTTATGGTTAATACATCTTCAATAGGATTTGGAAAAACATTTAAACCAAAATATTAACTGTTTCATTTTGTAATAGTTATCGTTAGTATGACAAACCGGGATGCAAATTTGGGAATGCGTGCGCTTTTTTATACGCACATAAACACTCTAATTTTTTTAATGGCGTGCCGGCGCCAACCGGCTTCCGTTAACTGATTGTGTATTTCGTTGCGCCGTCGGGCTGTTTGCTACAATCTTTAGCTTCGTAAACTCCGCAAAAGGATTTCCGCTTC
>Ga0247814_10000596_pt1 | contig 27250 bp, 38 predicted proteins | sample UWRJL179409R1_FD_179947 | JGI IMG/M metagenome (GOLD analysis project Ga0247814, IMG submission 179947) | Plant litter microbial communities from Arlington Agricultural Research Station in Wisconsin, United States - UWRJ-L179-409R-1 | ecosystem: Environmental > Terrestrial > Plant litter >... | reverse complement strand
TTTGTTTGTTCATGCTTGTATAACTATCAAGTTCCATGTCAAACTAATATTTTCTCGTATTTACGAGTATAAGAAAGCCCTCGCCAACAACTGCGTTCTTGTTAACGAGGGCTTTCAAAAAGATTCTTTATACGCGACGATAAGCTCCAGCAAGCGAAGCTTCTTCTGGCGCAGGCGGGAAGCTGTTAAATTCGTACTCGTGAAGCATTTCCGCTTTTTCCTGAAGCTCACCCTTACTCGTGTCCATCAGAGGGGCGATACGAACTGTTTTCTCTGTCACCTTGTTGCCAAAAAGACCATGGACTGTGGTTTTGCGCACCATGTGGAGAAAAATGGTGTAACCCAAAGGCTTGGGTTCAAGCTCTCCCACATCTTGGACGAACCAGTAGTAGTTATCGGGAAGTTCTGGAAGCTCAACGATAGTGCTCTCATTGGTATAGTCAACGGTAATCATTATATTCTCTCTTAACTCTCTAGTTGTTTCTCTCTAGGTCAAGAGTACTCTAAATGAAAGCAAAAAGTCAAGCGAATATGGTAGATTCTGCTAACTTTTTATGGTAAGCTATACCATAAACAACCGAAGGATTAACCATGCTAGATGATGACCAGCTCGCCAGAGCGACAAAATTGTTCAACCTCGCCAATAGCGTTCAGAACGTCCCAGAACACGAGGCGTGGGCAGTACAAACCAAGTCAGCCCTAGCGTACGTACTTCATGGCAATGAACGTTACGAGCTAGCTCTTGAAGCTCTCACCAAGTTGAAGTAGCCCAGCGTTCCTTCAAATCATCTCAAGCTTTCGCAGCATACTGTAGTTAACCATGAAGGCGAAATGTGCTGATGCGTTCTATCATTGGAAAATGTGTGCTAGAATAAACGAAGTAAGAAAAGCTCTTGTGTAGACTACTGGAAAGTATGGCCTACCGTGGTAGCGGATTATAGGTTTCTAACAAGAATATGAAGGTTCAATTCCTTTCAAGAGCACGCACCAAGGTGTAATGAGGTAACGGGTTTGGGTTGATCGCCTAACTGCAAGTGAAAATTTACATGGTACAAGTGAATCTGTTCCGTCGAACCAGTAGCTCTGGTGTAGGCTGGTGGAGATACTCCCACTGGTGGAGTAAGCTAAAACAGGGAGGCGGAATGTAGCTCATTACCGCAGAGTTCGAGTCTCAATTCATTACAAAAGAAAGCGCATATCCCGCGTTATTTCGTGGGATATGCGCTTTTTGCTTTCGCTCTCGAATGTTATTTGTCCAGAAAGATGGAATATTCCCACTCTTCGATGTTCGCGTTATCCAAAGCAATAAGAATCATCTTTACAAGGTTAACCCATTCTACGGGTTCGTCCTTCGCATCGAAGTCAAATGTGAGTACTGCGCGATGGAACATTCTTAAAGCTTGACCGCCCTGAGAATAGGCATAAAAGCCAGAAATAAGTTCCCCGCCTTGATCCATAGGTAAGTTAGGGCTGAGCTTTTTGAACTCTTCGGGGTCTTGCTTAAAAGTTACCTCCAAAGCAAGGGGTGACGTATCAATAATAGTCTGGATCAGATCGAAAGTCCTACGCATCATGGTATTATCGCCATAGCATCCCTCATACTTAATGATGCCACCAGCGTTAATATAAGCAGCGCTTTCTGTACGGTACTCTTCAGCTACCATCTCGGTAATATAGTCGCTGCTCATGCTTTCTGAGCTACTATCGTAGTACCCAAAAATAGGTCGAGGCGGTTCGAGTACATATGACCCCAGCAGGTCACGCATCTCGTTAGGAGGGCCATCAGAGGGATAGCCATAGTCTTCAAAAACTTTAAATTCCTTGTTGTACAACTCGCCTGCTACTGCCTCAAGGTAAGCGCTGTCGAGCGTGTGCGGCTCCAGCTTTGAAGTTTGAACGCGCTTAACAAAAGTTTCGCCGTCAACAACAGTTGTGCGTTCAAGAGCTATGTATTCCCTGAAAAAGTTTTTTCGTTTCTGGTCGAAGATGATCCAAGAGTAACCATCAGGCACAACAGGCAGCTCAATTGAGGTCTTGCCGTTACTGTGTGATTTGAAAATCATCAGGTTCTCCATAAACATAAGTGAACACCAGCTTATCGCATAACAACAGTTAAAGTCAAGCACTTCCGTTGATGGATGGATGTCGATTTGATCGGGTTTTTCCGAACTTATGAGTTGATCGGAATTTTCAGATCAAGCTCTGCTGTGTGGCGTGATCAGGCGGCTTGTACTTGCTTGTAGATTCCCGCGAGTTTCCGCAAATCGAGGCGAGCTTCAACTGCAATCTCGCGACGAGTATGCAGGGAAACATCAAATTTCAGACCATAAATCCATTCTGCCTTTTCTTCGATAGCATACTGATTCAAATGACTAAGAACCATCTCGTACAGCTTTTCACGAATTCGTCTACCTCCGACGAAGGTCTCTTCGATGAGCGCTAAGAACCCGTATGTTTCAGAGCCGTAATCTTCAATTGCCCAAAAGTATCCAGAGGGAACTTCTGGCAGTTCTAGCGTGACATTATCATTGGTGTATACAGCGTGTTTCATAAGTCCTCATGTGTTTGATTCTAGATAATTGTATCACATAAGAATATCCGCAACAAGGACTAAAGTACTTGAGTTTCCAAAAAGAACTACTTAACCTCTTGTTAAATGTCAGACGTATATGATAGTCTAAGATTAGATTTTAAATACAAACTTACTCAGGAGAAAACATAATGGCAACACTTCACGTAGTAGAATTCAAGTACAGCTCACGGGATTCAGAAGTTGCATGGTCGCAGGGTTTTTCAACTGCTAAGCATGCAACCATCGTACACAATGCTATCGCGTTCGCCGCCATGGACAACGGCTTTGACTATGGCCTTGAAGTTGAAACCGTTGAGATCCCAGATACCACAACTGGCTCAGAGAACACCAGCCCTCTCATCCTGAAGATTGAAGAGTTTGAAACGACTTCATTCGATGAGTTCGAAGCGGAGTTTCTCAAGCGAATTCTTGAGCGTCAGCTCCTGCACTAAGCCCTTTGTACGCACCTCCAAGCGAGATGCCTACACATATGTTTAATAACACTATACCCATTGACCTTTCGACTAAAACGGAGTATACTTCAATCATGACCATTCCAATTCGTATCAAGAAGAGCAGCGAACAGATCGTAACCAAGTACGCTGGAGAGTTTCTCGCACCGCCAGCGACCATTCATTTCGATATGTGGGGCGGAACAGGTGATTTTGCCCCTACGTCGTTCGACCTGACCATTGAACGCAAAACGGATGAGCGAACCCGCTATGCTCTTGCGGTTACTGCGCTCAACGAAAGCGGTAACCCTATGGTTGCACATTACCTGCACCCGTTCCCTACGCATCCCACCAACTTTGGGGAGCGCTTCGTGAATAAGATCACTGCCATCCCTGATGACGTTCTCGAAGCTGTAAACGCAGTCAGCGGCGACACGCTTAAGTCCGCCGTGGAACAGCAGCGTACCGTGGACGAGATTCTGGGTCTTGCAAACTAGCTTGCTCTGCGCAGCCGAACACGCTATGATTAAGAGAAACAACTATTAAGGAGAGCAACATGTCAGTGACTATTTATGGTTCAGAAATTAACGAAACAGATTGTCTAACAGCACTTGAAACCATTGAGCGCGATATGACAGAAGAGAATGATTGTTCTCAGTTCACCCTATACATTGGTGGAGGCCCTACAGTTCCTGCTGTGACTGTCACCCCGAACCAGCTTCGAGCTGTGCTTCGTCTACTTGCAACGGAACCAGAGTAACTATCATGGCTAAAATTGAAATTAACGAAGACGTTCCAGTAAGTGAAATGCCTACTTTGCTCAGCGAAGTTATCCGTCAACTGGTAGAAGGCAGGGTTAGCGGTTTCAAACCAGAGTGGGCTATCGTGACTCATGCAGCTAACGACCCTGACCGTGTTGAAGCACCAGCAAGTAACCAAGTTGACGTAGACATGGAAGATTATGCTTACGTTTGTCGCCGTGATGATGTAACGAGCGTCCTCTAGGGAATTATCTTGCCGTGTCTCTTGTTATATAAGAGAACGCAAAATAATCGAAGGGATATTATCATGATGTCAATATTCGGTGGGACTGAACTTTAGGTTGCAGTTCCAATAAAGAAGGGTCAAGCTAATTAAAGCTTGGCCCTTCTTTATTTTCTCAATTCATTGAGTGGAGTTCCAGAGATAGTAAGATTTTGCGCATGTAAACAAGGGCGTTATATATAGCTTATGGGTTATGAAAAGACAATGGCAGACGGCACAGTATGTCGCACTGGGCTTAACTGCAAACGTCATAGAACAGCAGTTGAGAGTAAAGGAATGAATTCCTTCCTTTCTGCTTTGAAAGCTAGAATTACGCCTGCGAGAGACGACATGGTGCCGCCTTCGTCCTATTCTAGCCAGTCCATACCTGACGCTACCTTAAGCTCAAGTAAGACCCTTAGCGGAACTAACGCTTATTACACGGGGCGCGTGGATGAAGATGACGAGGGCTACGCAGAGGTGCAAGCTAGTAAGCCAGCCATATTGAGGCAGCTTGATGAAGAGTCTAGAGACTACCAAAAGACCATGCCTGAAGATCTTAGAGGCACAATACAACACTATGTGTCCTCCTATGAGTTCGTGAACAACTATCTTCGCAGAGGCGAAGGAGGCATCAGGGATTATTTTAAGACTTTTAACAACCCCGAAAGCGCGTTCGGAGATATAGATGCCGCTGCTGTTCGTTATGTCGAGTTGGCTAAAGAACGCCTACGGTTGATGGATGAAGCATTCGAAACCTATAAGAGGCCAGAGCAAAACGTACGTAGGTTATTTAGATCAGAGCTAGTACCCGAAGGCATAAGTATAGAGCAACACCTAGCTAAATATGCTCCTGATGCTATTGTGAAAAATGACAGCTATACTTCCACAAGCATCGACTCAGATTACATGCTTGTCATGAACTCGCCTCATGTGAACAAGAAGCGCATTGTTGTTTTCGAGATGCTTTCAAAGGAAGGTATCCCTGTTCACAAGCACGAAGATTTCCCAGGTTCTGTTTCCTATATTGAACGCGAAGTGCTTCTAGACCGTGGAGCTGAGTTCAAAGTCAAGGCCGTAACTACCCGCAAATTCAACTCATCATATCCAAACAAAAAACCTGATGGGTATCATGGCGACAAAGGTATACCTTCAGCGGAATATGTAGTAGTTCAAATGGAACAAATTAACTAACGAGTAGCTTTCGCTCGTTCCAAACGTTTTCAAGAAACTTGCTATTTGAAGTTGACAAATGAAAAACCGCATGCTAGGATTATTACATAAGCAAAGAAGCCGCCAGAGATTAACTAATTTGGTGGCATTAACCTGCTATGGTCGGCTCCATAGGTGACTAGTTATCACATGGGATTCAGGGATATTTGTTTATGGCCAATGGGAGTATCGTTGAGTATGCGGGCGATACAGTTGGATAAGAAAAGCCTGTGGACAGGAGAGTTTAATCTCCGAGGTCGCAGGCTTTTTGCTTTAAACTCCACTTCTTATGGAAGTAAGTCTACAAAAAGTTTTCACAAATAGCTATTTCAGCTTGACAAACACAACCCGCGCGTGTATAGTAAGATATATAAGGAAACAGCAAGAACGTTTCTTAACATGCTTTCATGATCCAAAGGCAGGATAGCTTGTTATCTGTAAGATGGTTGCCACTTGGCGACAGATAGCCCGCTTTAGTTTGAAAAGTAAGCCGATGTCACTTAGTGGCAACTTCGTGACTGAAGCTTAGTGGGATAACTAAAGTGAAAAACTGGAAAATGCGGGTTCAACTCCCGCTGAAGGCCCTAACAAAATGCGAGGTAACACTGATATCAGTGTTACCTCGCATTTTCATTTTGCCATGTGCGAATTTAAGTCATTCTCCTATGAGAGTGTCCCATGGCGCAGCTTGAAATTCTTTAGCAAATTTCGCTAACTTAGAGCTGACATTCTGCGCTATCTTCTGGTTATCTGTGACAGAAGGCATATTTGTTTTCCGAGAAAACAGCTTGTTTATTTTCTCTTCAGCTTGAGTTTTAAGTGAAGGCTTAAGCTGCTCTTCATGGTTAGAGATAGCTGAACGAATCATTTTCGTTCTCAACCGTTCAACATTTTGCGTTTTCTCTTCATCGCTGAGTTTGTCATTTTTCTTGAGAGTTTGCACGTAAATGTTATAAGAATAAGGACTTACTTCTTGCGAAGGATCATTATCTACTGGTGCCCTCAGGTAGTCGCTAGGAATACCCTGCAAACTTATTGCTGAACCTTCAGCAGCTTGGCTTTCATCGTAAATGCGCTTATGCACTAAAGCAGTGTTCTTCGCAGTCTCATATTGTTTCGTGAGTTCTGGTACCTTTACCTTTGCCTGAGCTTGCTTTTCTTTGTTACGCTTAGCATCGTTTGCTCTAGCTGTTTCAAAAGCAACCCTGCTTCTTTCCTCGTTTTGCGCTTCAATAGCCACACTTCGAGTGCTATTTTTTTTCAGGTACTCAGGTTTGATATAAGTAGGATTCGTTAAAAATGCCCCCGTGAGAGTTCTGTGTTCTTTGCTGAGTTCCTTATATAGAACATTTGCGTTTTCTACAGCTTGTTCGTAATTCTTGCGATAAGTTTTTAAATCTCTATTGTGCGTCTCTAAAACAACGTTGGCGCGTGGAATTTCAGGGAAAACGTGCTGTGGCTCCAGCTCTGAAATTGCACCCTCTTGGCCTTCAGGAGGGGTCTTTTTGAAAATCGAATCTGCAATCTGCTTGCTTAATCCTGCCTGCTCGCTCGTGTCAATAACGCCATCCGCAGCTGCCGCGTTTATGGCCTCCTGATGTTCGCTGATATTCGAGCTAACTTCCACGCTACGATGCTCAAAGCGACATTTTACCTTAGCCTCGCAGGGGACCCAGCCTCGTGTGGGGCTATTATGTTGCAGTTGCGTACTCATACATGTATACCTATCAACAGTGAAAGCACAAACAGAATATTCCTCGTATAACAGGCAACATCAGATTTGGCTGTCTCACGATTACGAGAACATGCATTTTCTTACGAGTTACTTATCAAGAGTTGACAACTTGCTTTTAGTTATGTTAAGCTCTAACCAGTGCAAAAGAGTTCCTTTAGATTTGTTAATCTAACAAAGGAAAATGAAATGTACTGGCAAGAAGAATTCATCAAAGAAAACGGTTTGACACTAGTTGATAGCTGGTCGAACAACGAAACGTACGAATGGGCAGAAATAGAGGTTTACTACTCGAAAGAGAAGAAGCGCTACTTCTGGATCGAAGACGTTGGTTGCTCGTGCAACAGCTTGTGGGATAGCGTCAAGTCAATCGAAGATATGTGCAACGGAAGCCGTAAAAACGCTATTGATGCAGTAGGACGATTCGTGAAGGAAAACAACGGTCGCTTTGGGAAAGATGGAAACGTCAACCCGAGCAAGTTGTTGAGTGAGTAAGGCATAATGGTCACAACTAGAACATCAGTTGTGACCATTACTAGTTAGAGGCAACTTTTCCGTTAGGTCAGAGTTGTTAAGGATTCGTTTTAGGAGCCAAAGCTAAGCCAGAAATGACAACCTTTAATAATTCATCAGGGTTAATTTCAGGTTCGTTAATTGGATCAGACGTGGTGAACGTAGAATGCAATACTTCAGGCACGAACCAGCCTGTTTCATGCGTAGAGACATGCATTAAAGAAGTCATTAGTTTTTTCACCTGTTCGCGCCTTGTATCTCGCTTTGTCTTATTATTATCGGATTGGCTGCAAAACAAGAAAACGCTATTGACGCAATGGGACGATTCGTGAAAGATATAGGCGCTCGATATGAAGAACTCGCACCTACCAACCCGAGCAAGTTACAGACCATGTAACACAGTAATGGCCACAACTGATATTCTAGTTGTGGCCATTACTGGATTCTGGAGCTAAATCTTTATGGTTGGCTCGTGGCTCTGGAATACTTCGCGCGCGCCACGTTCATGGTCATTCACGTATGTCTCTTAAGTTAGACCAATTGCCAGCCTCATGGGCTGACGCGCGGTGAGTAAGCATTCACTGCCAAGTGAAGACGCTTTTAACCATTTTCTCGCTTCTGGCTACTCGGAAATAGTAGCTCGTACTTTTGAAAACCAAACCATGGCGCTATCATAATCTTCGCTAGAGAAGAGATCCTGTTTCTGAATGCGAGTGGCAGTAAAGCCAAACCTGTTCTTGACCTTAACCTCTTCGAAGCGAATTCCAGTGTAGTACTCATATCCTACGCTTACGAAGATAGCCTCAAGAGCGTTATACAGGGAATAGGCTCCACACTGTTAAGTACTATACCTGTATGAATTGTAACAAAAACCTCAAGGTGCCTAGAAACTTGAAAAGCCTTCCTACTCGCTACGTGGATATGTAACCCACTACCATATATTCTTTTCTCCCTCTTTTAAAGAAAAGTTCCAGAAAAATCGTTTTAGCTTTGACAAATGCGACTCCATATAGTAGAGTAAGAGATATCAGGAAGTAAGCAGCAGTGATTCAAAGCTGGATAAAAAACAGAATGGTTAAATCGTATAGTTTAGAGCGAATTAACTTCACTGCCGTTAACGCAGTGTCGTCGTAAGCCATTGGAAAAACGCCCAAGGGAGTTGTTGGTTCGAACCCAGCTGCGGTTACTTAATGAAAGAGCATAGAGAGTGCTCTTAATAACAAGATAAGGAAAGCGAAATGGGAAAGTCAGCAAAGCCAACACTTGTAGAAGCATTTCCTGTAGGCGAGTATATCTGGGACGAGATCGTTGCCCGTGACTGGACCGTTCAGAACGTATCTGACACAACTGGTCTTTCGGTTGATTATATCTGGGAAGTAATTCAGAACAAGGCGGATCTCACTAAGGAAGCCGCAATTGCCATTGCAGAGGCAACTGAAACTGTTGCTGCGACATGGCTGAACATGCAGGAGCACTACAAACAGTGGCTGAAGACAAAGAACCTTTAATCACTGCTGGCAAATAGTCATGGCCCCAAGTTAATTAAAATTTGGGGCCATGACTATTTGCCACTCAGGACTGCGTAGGACGCCTCAGGAGGCATTATACGGCAACTAGCACTACTCATACCAGCAATCATGTGAGTTGCCTGTCCTCATCGCTTGGGCAGGTCTTTATGCTTGTCCCGTTTTCAACGATAGAATTTCTAGTAGGTGTAAAAATCTATGTCCCTTAGTTGCTCGGCGCGCTATACGTTCCCGCGTACACGGATAGTTTCTGCGGGAACGCCTTCTTGAATATTCCCTCCGCAACCAGCGTTATATTCGAATGTGCTTCATCGAGGGAATCAAAGCTGTTAACATCAGGAAGCACGGAGTAAGAAATAACCATTTCCTTAGCTCGATTTTCCTTGTCGCGACCAAAACTTTTGAGGAAAAGCTCCAGCTCATTCAACGGCACCGTCTTGTACAACTCTAGAGACAGCTGCACATTCAAAACAAGAACTCCATCGACCGTATGCAAAGGCCTGACAGGTCTTATCTTCCATGAGTAACCTTCAGGAAGGGAAGGTAACTTAATAGCGACATTGTTTGCGTTAAGATGTTCAGTAAGCTCCATGGTTAAATCTTTCCCGTGAAAGTCTTATTCTTTCTACGTCTAAGAGCGAGTATACCATGCATACGAAAAATACTAACGGAACCCAAGCCAGCGACCATTTTAATCGTCCCCTTTCGTTGTAAGTAGTTTTGAGCTTAACTACATGATTCAACTCACATGTTCTCCATGCATAGTTTGTTAACCTTACCTTTCAGCTTTTTGGGAATAAGCAATGAACTCGTCCCAAATTATGTGGTCCATGTACGATTTGGGAATATCGTTAAAGTTTACAAGAGCTTCAGCAGAATAGGTAAAACGACCCGTGGAATTATGCTCAGGGTTGCCATACCATGACAAAGCAGTCATAGCATTATCGAGAGGAATCTTGTGTTTGATGAGATCTAGAATACGTTTTGGCCAAATGCGTGAATCGTTCGGAGGTGAGCTGCTAAGGCTTGTCCTCAAAAACATTTCTAGCACCCACATTTTAGCAACGTTTTCTCCAGTAGTTTCAATGCCATTAGCTGCAAGTTTAGCAGTATTGTTTTCTGCCATCAGTTCTAGCTCTTTGACTAACTTTTCGATTTTACTGGGAGCCTTGACGGGATATAGCTTGAAAATCCTGCGGCGGATTTTGTCGGTATCCAGCCCATAATGAATACCATTTACACTGCTATTGATGAGGTCGAACTGGAATAAACTAAGAGTCGGCTGATACGTGTATCGGAAAGCTCCTTCAGGTGCAAGAGCTTTTTGCCTCGCAAGATATTCAGGGAACAACGAAACATCATACCGAGCAAACCCGTCCTCGCATTGTAACGCGATATCACTTCCAGCAGACAAAAGTTCTAACCGTTGCATGCATGCGTTAATTGTAATGAAGTTCTCATGACTTGCAACGGCTTGAGCTGTTATTGCCTCTTTTGACAAACGGCTAATATCGCCACGTCGTTCATTTAACCTGGTAAAATTTAGAGAATACTCGGAAAAGTCCAACCCATCCGCTGAGGAACGCCAGCTAACAGGCGTTCTACTCTCACCGCTGGCAGTCATACAATTCCAATCATTATATTAATATCTTATTATACCGCATGAGATGGAGCTGGTCAAGAGATAGGCGTCTTGCTCAAATCTCAGAAGCTTCCATCTCTCGCAGTTCAGCAATTGCAAATTCAACCCAGCCTTTTACCTCAGTTTCGCTGTACCCATAAGCTTCGACCACAAGAACCTGCTCGTACCTATGGATAGGCCCCTCAGGAGTTATGCGCGTGCCCGCATGACGCTTAGAGTAGCTCACTCCGCTGCTAGGAAGGTATTCCAGCTTATTCACAAGGCCCTCAACTTTGAGTCCAACCTTATGCGTCTTGATGACCTTATTGTCTCCAATGCGCCCCGTATCGCCAACCGTAGGAACCATCGCAGAATAGTGGTACAAAGGAGCGAATTCCTGCACACCGTTATAAATCTCTTCAGTATAAATTAGAGTAGACTTGTCAGGATGTGTTATAGCATAAGCAGCCTTATAGCTCTCTGCGCTTTCCTTCGTATCGAACTTAGCGATCTCGGGGATATCTTCAGGAGCATCAGAATAAGGGTTATCAACGCGCAAGATATAGATAGTAGACATTTTATTTTCCTTGTAGTTAAAAGTTTAAGTATCGTTAGTTAACAAGCTCTGGCGGGTAGAACAGGGTCTCAGAATGAACGAGGATGGTTTTCGTGCGCGGGACTGACTTGAGCGTAAACAGAGCTTTCAACGCGCGAGTAATAGGGTTGACTGAATCTGTCCTGAAGACTTTCGTTACGATCCATGGACTATTTGCACCTTCAAGGCGAATCTCGTGAACTTCCCACGGAGAGACAACGGGCAACGCTTGAAGCGTAAGCTCGCTACTATGTGTGGCGAAATGCTCCGAGGTCTGCATGATTTCGCTCCATTCGAAGGAAACTCTCTGTTTCCAACTCTTACTCCCAGCCTACACTATACCTCAGACAAAAACAAGTTGTTCCCCACAGGTACCTATGTGGGGAACAACTTGAGGCTCTATCAAAAAGCTTTGCTTAGGAAACGAAAAGACCGTACCCGATAGCCTCTGGGCCAATGGCGCTGTCATAACTACCAACGAGGACAGGGTACGTGATTTCTGGTTCCTGCTCCCAAGCGAAATCTTCAAGCCCATGCCCGAATAAGAACATTGTAATCTCAAGCATGCCCTGAGTGGTGAGAAGCTTATCGTCACCCCACTCTACAACATTATACTTGACACCCAAAGCCTCAAGCTTCTCTTCAATGTCAGTAGGCAAAGTGTTCTCGTTATACTCATCCACAAAAGCGGTAGGGTCAATGCCCAGTTCTTTAACGTTCTTGTGGTAGTTAGCTGCGAGGACCTCTGAGGTAAACTTGTCGTCAACAACGACAACATACATCTTCGTCTCATTGTGACCATCGCCACTCCAGTCGCCTACAATGACTCTAAACTTATTCATGATTCTCCTTGATTTTCCGCATGGCGAGGGTAGTGTTTTATTGGAGCTGAGATCTGGGGTTACTCGTTGTACTTACCAACGTAAATGCTGTGAGGCTTCGGAGCGGTTGCGGATTTCTCAGTTTCGGGGAACGCCTCAAGGTAAGCCTTCGCAGAAACATCCTTGAACGCCTGATGCACCTGCTCAGTGCTCGGGCGCTTACCGATGGTCTCGCTAGCATAATGGTAGTAAGCAACGCGGCTAGAAGAAACGAGAACAGGTCGCGCGGTATTCATGGCGAAGAAATCCCTGAAAATGTTAATAAGAGGAGGATAGGAAACCGTCTTAAACAAGTCAAGAATAAGCCAAACACCCTTATCGTCATAACTATGTTCGCGAACGTTCCAGTTTGCACCAGCAGGCAGCGCAGGAAGCTCAAGCTCTACGTTGTTGACATTGAAATGTGCAGTGACGTTCATGATTTGTCTCTCTTCTAGTAGGAAGCTCTCTACTTCCTGTTCTGATCTAAGACTACACTAAATTCGTAAATAAATCAAGGAAACCACAACAACTTCTAGAAGAACCTCAAACGACAGAACAAGTCAGGGAAACCCACACGCCATGCTATATCAACTTCAACCGCTGAAAGGAAGTGAAGAGCAATAAGAAACTCTGCGCTTTTCACAACGAGGTCGTCTTCTTCCCAGTCACCATCGTAGATCACGTCCTCAGAGAACTTGCCATACTGCTTCATCAAGATTTCGCGGGTCTCCTTGTGAAGGTCAGCTTCACGCCAATTATTGATATGCCCAATCTTGATGAATTCTCCAATGTCAGTAGTGGGAAAATACTTACGCTCTTCCTCGTATTCTAGCGCACCGTCCGCGTACTTCAGCAGCCCAACGCGGTAATTGACTCCCACGATAATGTCACTGTTTTTGCGATCACTTGAACGCGACAAAACAACATCACCATTCCTAAGATCATCCTCATTCGTAGTAGAATCATTCGCTTGGATTCGAAGAGCACGCCATGTTCGATCAAACACCTCAGCGGCAGTTTCGAGAGACTTCTTTTTACCCATTATATGATGTTCGCTTTCTTTTATACCGCTTATTTGTGAGGTAGAGATTCATTTAGCTAGTTCGCGTACCGAGAACACAGCTTACCGTTCAGTGGTTAATGTGCTTACTGTGATACCTAATCACTCGCCGTAAACTCCAACATAGCGAGTATGAGCCTGAGGCGTAGGTTTCTCCGACTCAGGGAACTCTGCCACGTAAGCCTGCTTAGCAACGTCCACAAAAGCAGCGCGAACCTTCTCATCAGTTGGATGATTGCTTTTGTCAAAAGTATGGTAGTAAGCAGCACGATGCGAAGAAACAAGAACGCGCTTCTCAAGGGAAAAACCAAACAACGCTTTCAACAGTCTGATAACAGAACGGTAGCTAACTGTCTTATGAAGGTCAAGGACCAACCAGACGCCGCCAGTATCAGGAAGCGCGCGAACTTCCCAATTATAACCGTTAGGAAGCGCAGGCAGCTTAAGCTCAGTGTTGCTCGTATTGAAATGCCCAGCGATATCCATAATTCAGCTCTCTGCTCGTAGGAAACTCAGCGCTTCCCGCTCTCCTCCCAGACTACACTAAATTTAGCACAAAAGCAAGACAAAAAAGCAGAGGTAATTCAAAGCAGTTAATGCTTTGAATTACCTCTGCTTGATATGCGTTTCGATTACGCTTGAAGGACAGGAAGCTCTTTCTCGCTTTTATCTTCAACTAGCCTAACATCTTTTCCATCTACAAGGTTGCTCATACGGATAGTTACACGAGAGGAATCTAAATTAGTAGTGAGTGGAGAACCAGTATAGAGAAACTTTATGTCTGCATCTGATAATGTTAGTCCATAGCGATTGTCGATAAGGTCACTAAATTCTACCAAACTTTCGGATACCTTCGCGTTGATTGCACTAGATCGAGATTTAAGCCATAGACCTAAAATAGTAAACATGATGACCATTAGGATGCTGCTCATCAAAAATGAGCTAAAAAGTGAGACCTCTGTGCCGTTAACCTTCGCAAAAACTGCCATAACTACGTACCCGAGAGGAAGAGAAACTAAAAAGAGTGACATAGCAAGGACAGTAAAATCCAACCAGTACTGGCTGCGGCTAACTAAACCACGGTACTCAAAAGCGGCCTTAGGCAAATCCATAGTTTGTTGTGATGTTGCTTCTGCAACAGAACTCTTGGAAACAATTGCAACTTCTTCGTTAGTGTCAGCGTAATAAAAGCGAATATCCTTACCACTAGTGAGAGACCCAAGAGCAATGCTGATACGTTGGTTTCCCAAGTTAACATCTACCTTATTGCTGGGGGTAGAGACGAAAAGAGGACGCACTTGGCCGTTAAGTTCAATACCATGGCGAGCTTTAGCAAGCGCTTCAACTTCACCAAAGAAAGAATCTAGATAATGCTTAGCGTTTCTGTATTTGATGACAAAAGTCGGAACGGCAATTACCGAAGCGACAGCAAATACTGCTGTCAACACAGCTGTCAATAAGCTACCAGCTGCTGAGTCAGAATTGAAAAGATTAAAACCTAGGCAGATCGTGACTGTTAACAACACAAGAGTAACAAGCACGCCTAGCGCAGCAATATCTTGATAGCTTGACTTTTTACCCCAGCCCTCAGGGTAATCTAACTGATCGCTTGAAGCAGGTGATGTCATAGTAGAGCGTCCTTATGTTGGTTTATTGGTCAGAGTCTACCATAAACGCTCAAAATGGAGTATTTTTCATGGGTAAAGCAAGATGATAATACTCAGAGCCTCTAGAATTTTCATCAGCGTTACAGGTCAGTATTTTGGTTTTTAGTAACTTCGAGAACTAACGCCTCGCTGTCCTAACATGAGCGATATAAGAGCAAGAAGCATATAACGTGATAGACTAGCTAAACACTAAGGACGACTCAATGGCTGAAATAGCACGTATCATACAAACAACCTTAAGCTTGTTCTTCGGGTTCATGGTAACGCTCCCCGTTGCCGTACTTAATGAGTACAGAGGGACGCCATGGGCTTTCTGGCAACTAGTCCTATTATTTCTCGGTGTCGCCGTTTTAGTCATGGGATTGCAGCTCCTACAGGAGAAAACCTACCATTCTCAAGAATAACCCATGCCTCATAAAGTGCTCTGCTCGCGCCGTGCTCCCTGATTTCATTACCGCAGGGTAGCCGCTTAGACAAAAACAGTGACGCAAAACCGATAAAATAACTAAACACAAGGGACTATTTAATGAATTCGATAACACGCATACCACAAGCAGCAGGGGTATTTCTTCTGAGCCTTTTAGTAACGATGCACGTTTCGAAATTTCAAGAAGAAAAAGCAACGCCATGGGACTTCTGGCAACTCGCGTTACTCTTCATCATTGTTGCCATCGTAATAACAGGAGCGCAACTCCTATTAGAGCGCGCCTACAACAGCTCAGAGATTAAGAAATACGACTGGGAAGAGAACGTATTCAAGATCGAATCTGAAAAACTAGGCTTCACGCGAGAAGATATCGAAGATGCTAAATACAAAATTCGCAACTACCTTCTTGATCACCCTCAAAGCACAACTCAAGACCTCCTAGATAACCTCGACCTACCAGCAGTATTCACTAGCAATCATGCCACAGAAGACGCCTTCCGCCTAGGTGGGCTAATAAGCATCTGTCGCTACGGACAAGACCCAGTGACTAAAGAATGGTCTGCGTTCCATAGCGCGCACTTCGTAAAGGCGCAATACAAAGAATTCCAGAAACATATAAACTCGCAAGGATACAAGAAAGCACTCGTTAATCATGGGCTATGATTACGCTTACCATAATAAGGTAAAGCCCAACCCATTTTCATCGTAAATTACCTCCTCGTATAAAAACAAAAAAGCGCCACACGCCTAATTTATTTTTAGGCGTGTGGCGCTTTTAGTAGTTAGCTCTTACGAGAAGCAATTTTCGCCTTGTGCATGAAGGTTACCAGCTTGATATAACCAAGAATGAGACTGGCGACGATTACCACAGCAAGAATAGGAGCAACTGTCTGAAGCGTGCCAACCGATTTGGCATAGACGACGACAACAGACATGACAATGGAGAACACGAAAAGAAAGACGGCGGGCTTCATTATTTTCCTTTGGTTTAGACAAGCGGTGAATGCTTATATGTCTGATAGTACACTGGCCTATATACAAATGTCAAGTTAAGAGAGGATGCACCTAAAGAATTATAGGTGCGGTCCACACTTGTCTCCGTTAAGAGATTATTTATGGCATTATGAGATTTCGTCCAAATCCATGAGATAATCAAAGTATGGAAAAGCAAGAAGCCGAGCAGTACACACCACAAGAGCTGGAAGCTTTGCAAGAGCCAAAGGAGCTAATTCCAGATGCCACTCTTGAGCTTAAGCAAATCATTAAAGGCCTCGCGATCATCGCCATTCTTGCTTTTGCTATCTTCGGCATGCTCCAGTATTTAAAAGCGCACCCCAGTTATAGCGGGTCAGGTGAGCTTGTCTCAGTAGAAAAAGTCCTCCGTCTAGCGGACCCAGTTATGTGGAGTTGTAACCTCGAAGTGCAAGATGAAACAGGCACAATACATTCTGTTAGCACGCTTATCTCAGGGAACATTTTCGCCTGCGACGGATTTGAGGTAGGCGATACTATCGAGATCAAAAACGGGCTTCCTATTTAAGTAGAGTTCATAGGTAGTATTTGGATTTTTCTTGTGGTACGCTTTCTTCATAGAGAAACCTACAGCTCATCGAAAAAGGAAGCTACCCATGAAGACCACTCGTTTGCAATGGCTACGAAACAAAGCAGCTCGCTTCGTCTCCTCTCCAGTATGGCCATCGTATTTCGCCATCTCCGCCGTGCCTGCTATTTATATCGTAGTTGTCGTATATATGCTCTTCAACGTTGATAACACGCCATGGGTAATCCTTATACCTGGAGCTATTTACTTCATCCCGTTTACAATCAGAGCTTTTTACATTGCCCTTACTGAAGGCGCATGGGAAAAGAGCTTCACGTACGATATGATAAATATGCTAGCAAAGTAGGAACTTTTCCAAAATCCTCAGCTCAGAGATAGAATCATTTTTCGAGTTGACTTAAGTAAGACAGTATGCTAGGATAAAGACATAAGCAAAGATAGCTACTGCGCCTAACTAGCAAAGTAGCTGTAACCCTTAACGAGTAGTTCTCGGGGGTCTTTGTCTAACTACTAATCACAAACTTAGCTAACCAAGGTCGCGGGCCATAGCTAAGACTGGAAGCAGTAAACATCTGGTGATCTTGCCATGTAGGGCAATGTATCCTAGTTTGAGTGAGATTAGAAAAAGCTTGTGGACATGGAACAATCCGTTAGGTGAAGTTCTGAAGGTCGCAAGCTTTTTCTTTGCCCAAAATAAGTTACGTGGCAATAAGATCTATGTCCCCATTTCCAGCGGCTCTTTAATCGTGCTTCTTGGCCAAGAACACGGTTCCCAGATTCAGTCTTGTTTATCTATGAACCGCCACTTTCTTAGTTGTTTAGTTACTCTCGTTATTGAATTAATTTTTATCGGAGTTACAGGTCAGTATTTTGGTTTCTAGCTTGCACTGGATTCTCTTACGTGTGACGCTCGATACATAAGGACGCGAGAGACGCCCACTAACCCAAGGAGAGAACCATGAACATCACACAGGCGAGGAACATTGCTAAGGCCTCAAACGGAATCCTTTTCATTGACGAGCTGACCATGCTCAAGGCGAGCAGCAAGCATGCAGCATGCGACCGAAGCGAAGGACTTGTCAAGATCAACTTCTGATCAAAGTAATACAAAGGAGGAGGTAACCATAAGCGGTTGCCTCCTCCTTTGTATTATGTAAGAGTTACCTCGAATCGCTAAATGCAAAACTGAGATACTAGCTATTTTCCCATGGTAGAGCTATAGACTTGTGCGCACGGTTTCTATGTCCCCCGTTAACTATGCATTCCCAATCGTTTAGAGACGCAAGGACGATAGGGCTTGTGGTCATCACATGTTGTTGACGGATGCGCTCTGTGAGCTGCTGTCTTGCGTGCGCGCCGTTGTTGTCGAGCTGCTGGAGGGCGAGCACGTTGAGGTCATACTTAAGCTGGTCACTGCGGCGCGAGAAGGTGCTCAATGTGCTGTCTCCTTCCGTTTGTGGGGGCTGGTTGGGATATCGGGGTGTTATGGCCCCAGCTAATCAAAGCTGGGGCCATAACACATAGGTGGGTTATAGTCTCAACCTACGACATGGCAAAGACCTAAGGCCTTCAACATATGTATCAGACGATGGTTGTCTAGAAATTTTGTCTGAATCAGAATAATCGATGCATTTTAGTTCAGGAAGCTCATCCTCATCACTAAGGATGATAATGTCACCATCAACTAAATCCTCGCTATAGAGAACATCTTCAAAAAACTTACCATATCTAGTTTCGAATAGAGATTTTACTAACTTAGTGGCGGCTTCAGCTTCCTTCCAATTTGAAACATGCCCAAACTTGATGAAATTAGAGAATTTCCGAGTTGCTTTAGGGTTGTTGTCTTCGTCATAGCCTAATAGAGCGCCATAGTAGTACATGCCCACCCACATCTTTCGACGGTTAGTTCCTTCCTTATCGTGAACGAGGAGTACGTCTCCATTTCTAAGTTCATTTAATTCTAGTTCTTCAACGCCCGCTTGGGAGGTAAGAGTTTTCCATGCAGCGTCAAAAGGCTTATCATATTCAATTGTTTGTTCTGGAGTCATTGTGTTTCTTTCTTGGTACGTTAGGTGTTGCTCGATGTGATAAAACCAAAACGGGTGTTCTGGTTCCGTATTTCAGTCAATTTTGCTGAAAGTCTTTAGATATGCCTCAATTAGAGCAGTTGCCACAGTTATATTATTTGAGGCTTTTGAAAGCTCTTTGTATTTATAAGCGATCTGAAACAACCTAAGTGAATCGACTGCGACGAAAGGCAAGGTATTTTCTCGTACTCTAATAACTAAGAATCCTTCATCCAGCAATTGAGTGGTTTTGGCTAAGTCTTTCCCGTGTACCTTCTCGTCAGGAGAAGTAGCGCCATGCCAGTACGAGCCGTCATATTCGAAAACAAACTTATGACCAGAGGAGGTAATTCCGATTGCATCCACCGAAATCACTTTGCCATCAGAGCATTTCACCTTGACTGGTTCGCTGGAGATGTCTCGAACTATATCTAGCGAATGTAATTCTTCTCTGAATGCTGCCTCAGTTAACGAAGTGCCAGTTTTGCTACAAGTAGGGCATCTAGTGTTAGAGTAGCTGCGGGCTTGTGGCGCGACTTTCCATGTATGGCCTAGGGAGCATTTCCATGCAACTTTAGTTGCATGTCCTGCTGTTATCTGCGTAGGAAGAACGGAGTTCTTGTCGTAGTCCCATTCCTCTAGGAGATTAGGATGAGTAGTAGCTAGGTCATTGTATCCAGCTCGTGTTCTTTTATTGGAGCAGTATGAGCAACCATGTTCACGCATTGTCCTAGATTTAACTAACGCGGGATATGAATGGCCATGTTGGGAGCAAAGCCAATTAACATTTGCATGAGATTTGCCCCCAATTGTAGTAGGGGCAAAAGTATTTTTGTTGTAATCCCACTCTGCTAAGAGATCTGGGTATAACGTCGCGAAATCGTTATAGCCAGCAAGTATTTTTTTGCCACTACAGTAAGGGCAGTTGTTTCCTCCATTTGTGCGAGCGAATACCTGAGTTTCCCAACTGTGGCCTTCAGCCTTGCAGATCCACCAAGCTTTTTCGTGTGTTCCTTGGCGTGTCTTTTCTGGAGTAGAAGCATTTTTTGAATAATCCCATTCTGCTGCTATCTCTGGAAAACAAAAAGCTAGGTCATTGTAACCTGTAGCAACCTGAAAACCGCGACATACACCACAGCCCTGACCATGAGAAGTAAGGGAGCTTACTAGCGCTTCCCACGAGTGGCCTTTGTCACAATCCCACCATGCTTTGTAGCTGGAAAACGGGGTAATAGTAGAAAGTTCGCGGTCATTTAATTCGATATTATAGCGCGCCGCTATTTTAGGGAAGCGATCTTCAAGTCTCTCGATAAGTTTAGTCATGTATGTCTCAGCTAGTTACGTATGTGTATACATATAGTATATCATACATATACGAAAAACATGACAAAAAATTCATTTATTTTCGAACAAATATACCCCACAGCTAACTTAAGCTGTGGGGTATATTTGTTCGAAGGTTTTAGCTCTTAAAGGCGAGCACAATCAGGCCCAATAGTTCCTCCGTTTTTAAGAGTTCTACCACAGCGGATGCATCCTCCGCGAGCAAAAACGTTATCGATTTGGAGAACTACATCTTCAGGGATATCCTGCCCCCATCCAGGCACAACCGTAACGGCATAACCATTATCCTTCCATGCTTGCACGGCTTGATCGTTGTCATCTACGAATCTGGCAACCTCGTAGTATGGAAGAATCTTGTTTTTAAGCATCTCAATCTTCACTACGTAGTCAGGTCGGTTGTCCCCGTCTTCGCGCATGAAAAGATTCTCGAATGGAACGTTGTACTTGTCCAACCAAAGCTCCGTGACACTTCGGTAAAATTCATTTCTAGCAGTAGTGATGATCAAAGGATATCCATTTTCGTGGGCATCCATAGCCATTTTTAGTACTTCAGGGTTAGGTGGAACGAACAACGAAGACCTGTGAAACATATCAAAATTGCGGTTAGGCTTCTCCATAAAATGTTGGATACTTCTTGTATTCGCCAACGAGCCGTCCATGTCAAGCGCCAAGGCAAGTCGCCGTTCCGCTGGCTTTACGAACGCTCGTGGGGTGTAGTCGCCGTCCCAGTGGTGGAATTCTCCGTTGGGGCCGAGGTTGCTGTACATGCGGCGGATTACGTCTTCTGGGACGACTCGTGCGCGTGCTGCGTTTCGGCGGATGGCTTCTTCTAGGGTGATGGGGAAGTCTACGTGGCCGAGCTTGAGGCCGTATTCTGCTGCGATTTGGTGGTATTGCTTGTAGAAGCGCAGGTTGAGGTTTGTGTCGTCTACGAGGACGCTTTTGCGGGCTGCGAGTGCGTCTCGGATGCGACGGTGGGCGACTACGGTTGTGCGCTCTTCGTCTTTGCTGTTCTGCTCGTAGTAGGTACCCGCTTTGTAGTCGCGCTTTTGTTCGTGTAGCTCTTGACGGATGTCATCACGGTTGACACGTACGCGGTTGGGTGCAGCGATGACCCACTGCTTGGCGTAGGTGCTCTTACCTGAGGCAGGGACGCCTCTTGTGAGAGCAAAGGTCTGGTCTGTGGTTCCGTTGAGTAGATGAAGTTTGGTCATGTCCTATTACTAACGTGGTCGATGTGCATGTGATTTTAGTATAGCGGGTAGAAACAACCTAGCGCAACTTTAAACCAGTTAGAAGCCGCTTTGTTTCGAAGGCTAAACCAAGCCATGCTGTTGATTTAATCAGACTTTTGCGGGAGCGGACGTGTTGAGTATGAGCACATCACTATATACGGCCCTGACAAGAGCAAGGTTGATGAAGCTGCTGACAAGATTCGTGCTTTGAGCCAGATGCGTTATGATGAGTGGCAGGCCTGCGTTCAGGCTGAGATTGCTAAGCTGGAACTTTATGTGACGAGCGAAGCTTGGCTTAAGTATAAGTAGGCCGTTTCTCGTAAAAGTGCCTCCACCTAAAGATACTAGGTGGAGGCATTTGCTTTTGTCGGAGGCGTACTGTACAGTGTAAAGATAAGCGTTAAACAACATCACTTGGAGTAAGCACGATGATTACACTGCCGAAGTTCCTCTCTGGTCCTCTATCTCTTTTTAAGAAGGCTCAGGAGCCTGTTGTAACCCGTGTGCCCATTAAGTTCACCGCGCCTCAGAGCGATGGAGCTAGTGAGCAGGACGGTAGCGATTTTACATTGTATAACATTACTGTTCTGGAGAGTGACAGGGATGTCGTTCGTGTCCTCATGAAGGACGTTCAGTGCTCTTGGGTTGGCGGTCCTGAAGCTGGTAACAGGTTTACGTATGATTATATTCAGCTATTTGGTGAAGATAAGAAGATGGTTGATGCGGTTGCAATTAAGATTCTTGCGCTGAGCGACATTCGTGATACTGAAGCAGAGTTGCGACCAGCACCAATCACTTTGAACGTTGACCGCGAGATTGAGTTCAGTGAATACGAGGAACCGCTGAGTTGGCGTAATGAGGTCACCGTGTATGACGTTGAACTTCTCGAAAGCGACAAGAGCACTGTTTTGGACTTTCTTGAAGCGGTCCATGCTACGTGGGTTGGTAATGTTGAGCGGGGCGGGAAGTACTATTTCGAGCATATCTACTTGTATGGTGATGACATTGAGGAGCTGAACAAGATTAAGGGTAAGATTGAGGCCCTTCATGCGCAGCGTACAGCAGAATCTCACGAGCGAGCGCTGGCTACTATCGTTGAACTTGGACTGTAGCGGGCGATATCCGAGTAGTTTAATAGTATGTCCTCCGCCTTATACCTTTAGGCGGAGGACATACTATTGGTTTCTGTACCATATTGAGAAACTTCATGATTTGCAGGCTATTGGGCAGCGGGGTCTCCTTAAGTTTAACTAGGGGTTGAGTATAAGTAATTGAGCTGTTATATAAGGAGATCCCCTCCGCCTTATACTTTGGTGGGGCATCTCCTTATATTCAGTATCTTTCGTCTTAGCCAAGCTAAGAATTCATGTTCTCTATTGGATTTTTGGTTGCGAGCATAGTGACTACTTGGGATGCTACCTATTTGGGATTTTTTGGGTTTAGTGAAGGCGTAAAGCAAAGGAAGCTCTCACTTGGATTAGGTGAGAGCTTCCTTTGCGGTTGACTTTGGAAAAACTATTTGTCGTAGCGAGTTTTGCCGACTTTTGAGGTCTTGCTTCGGAGTGAGGCCTTTTCGTTGTCGCTTTCTGCGGAGACAGATCGCTGGAGGGCGATGCCTATAAGTGTGCCTCCCTTAACTGTCTTGGCGGGCTTGTCGTTATTTTTCATCTGCACGGGTGGCTTTGACTGCATTAATGTCAGCGGAGTAAACCTTTTTAAGGTCGGGGAAAAGTGAACCAAGGTCGTTGCCGTAGATGCTGCTTAGCGCGGGAGCCTCTTCTTCTTCCTTCTCCTCGTTTGTATTTTCTTCGGTAGGAGGCATTTCGGGACGCTGAGTCTTTGACGTAAATGGTTCACTCAGCCATACGAACTCTGTTGAATGAGAAGTATTTTTTGGAAGGAGCGGGGACTCAGTTTCCAGCTCTTTCGCGCTCTTAGTAGCCTCCTGAAGCTGAGCTACGCCGAACTCTAGGTTCTTATAAACGTACACTGCATCCGCAAGATCAGGGTAAACGCTTTTGAGTAGCGCGAAGTTGTGCATGTCAGCGCGGGAGATTGCCTCGATGAGCGAGGTCGTGAAACCGCCTGCACGAATTCCGCCTTCCATGCCGTAGTAGCCGAGTACGTGATGTGCTGCTTCTTGGGTTGCTGTCATGTTGTCCATGGTGAAAGCGTAGCACATGCAACTGTCATTATGCAAGCGCTCGAATCAAAAGACAATATTGCGAGATTAAAGAAACACTTTCTAGTTCAGAAGGAGAGTGATTTTGTCTTCGCCTGAGAGTGAATCGGGGTTAATCGAAATTTCTTCGATTTTGTCATGAGGTTTCGCTTTTGGATGCTTCACGATCTTTAGTGGCTTGTACTCGTGCTGCTATCATTTCGTCTGAGTTTTCAGGACCTCGCTCTATGAAAACTTCAGGCTTGGTGACGCCTTTAGCTTTTTGTTGCAGTAGCGCTATTCCGTTGTCCCTATACTGGTAGAGACGTACGGCGTATGCGATTCGAGGGTAGGCCTCGCTGAGATGATCAAAGTTGGGCGCATCTGCGAGTGTGAAAGCTTCGATTAAAGCTATGGTGAAAGGGTTTGTGATTTTACCACCCTCAACATTATGGTAAGCGAGCACATGTAGTGCTGCTTGCTGGTCTGCTTCTGCTATGATATCGCGTATATCCATAAACGTATTCTAACACGTGGAAGCAAAACCTCAGAGAAACGCAGGACGGATGTAGCGATTACTGCAAGTTAGGTTAGGCGCGGGTTTCGGCTTTGAAACCATGTTTGTGCTGCTGTGCTATGGTCTGTGTCAACTGTGACACTGATTGCATTGTAGTTTTTGTTCGGCGTAGGCCGTCCGTCATTTGCAGGTGGGGTGACCTCATCAACAAGGAGTTTATGCATTTTGTTGGTAGTGGTTGGTTTTTGGGTAGGTTCAGTGTTTGCGGCTTCGTCATTGGTAGCCACGATATCTGTGTTGGTCATACTTATATTATAACATGTCCAAGGAAAGGTGTTGCTGTTTCTGAGGATATTTTTGGAAACGAAATAAAGCCATAATTCAGTATGAAACTGTGCTGAATTATGGCTTTATAACTTGTTGGAGCTTTTTGAGCTAGTCGCCACACACGATGAAAGCTACAGACCATGTGGTTTTGTCGGCATCAAGGGCAACTCCTGTTACCTCGTCTGCGAACTCTTGGCGCTGGTTGCGGAGCAGTTCGTTGATTTTGCGGGTAGCATAAACAACGGCACTTGCACTAGTGTCAATGCGGGGCACGTCGAGGAGGAGGTGGAATGTTGGGGATGCTTTAGAGATAGCTTCAACTGTGTTCGCGTCAATGTAGGGGACTTGAACTGTCATATGGTACATTTTGTCCTCTTCCTAATTTTCTAGTTAGATTTTTAGCTTATCAGTAATTCTGCTGGCTGTCAACCTCAGAACATATGCTCAGTAGCCAGCATTTGAGCGCAGACGGGAGACCACGTAGAAGACGAACGGAGTGCTCGTTGTTTGAGGCTAGGCGCTTAGAACGGCGTACAGCGCTTCTTATGGTTGGTTAGTTGAGTTACTTGACGAGTTCGAAGGCTGTTGGCTCGTCGTATTCGTCAACCTCACCAGAGATTTCTCTCGCTTCGTAGAAGGTCACGATGAAATTTTCGTCATAACCATATTCACCGTCTTCAGCTCCAAAAGGCGATGTTTCAGAGTTCTCATAATCGTCCCACATTGTATATTCGGTAGCGAAATACTTCTTGTCCGATTGGCGCTGGATGGTCACAAGGGAAATGTCTCCACCGTTGAACTTGCGCAGATCGCTGTAGATCGCGTTAGCGTAAATCGGGTCTGGCTTAGCTCCGAAACCGTAGCATGCGTTTCCGTTGGTCAGCTCCATAGCTTGTGCGTGTGAGAGTTCGATTACTTCAGGCATTTTGTTCCTTTTTTATGTGACGCTAGAGTTTGAATAATTGTGAGGGGTGTCAGAATTACTTGACGAGTTCGAATACTGGTTCGCCGTATTGGTTCAGCTTATCGGGCACTTTGACTGCTTCATGAAAGCTAACCATGAAATTGGGATCATAGTTTCGTAGTTCCTCAACGAATTTCGCTCCAAAATAAGAAAGCTTCTCTTCGTGATCTTCTTCCCAATCAGAGTATTCGGTTGCAAAGTACTTCTGATCGGAGCGGCGCTGGATGATGAGAAGCGCAACTTCTCTGCCTTCTTCCTCTTCGAAGTCATTTCGACCAACATAGTCATACAGAGGGTTAGGCTTGGCCCCGAACCCAAAACAAAGGACGCCCAACGATAGCCATACTGCTTCGCTATGGATTACGTGTACTGTCTCGGACATAATTTTCGTTCCTCTGCTTGTGGATACGTTAAGGGTAGCATGTTGGAGGGTTGGTTGTCAACTAGTAACGAGGGAGGCCCTTGTCAAGTGGCTGTAGTTATATCTATAGCCCCACAGATCGCGTCTGCGGGGCTATAGAGCGGTTAACGAGCAACTGCTTCCATGCTGAGCCATAAAGACTTAGAGTGCTGCGCAGTGGCGCTAAACGAGGGGAGGCTACTTCTTGTCTTTCTTTCCCCATGTGAATACGCCAGCTTCGCAATGAACGGTGAGGTCTCTATAGTATGTTCTCGTAGGACCATAATAGTTAGGCTCCTCGTAATGCGTACTTCGGAAGGTAGCGGTCCAATATTCGCCATGTGGCGTAGGGTTTTTACGGGTCCCCTCTGGAGTCTCACGAATAGTAATTGATGTAACTTTCATCTTTGCCACAGTAACTATTTCTTCCACTGTGAGTAGAGCAACGTTAGAACCGTCTTGTTTTGGCACAAGGAACTGATTCTGCTCTTCTGGGATTACTTCGTCATTCGCGTAGGTTCGACGGTAGCTTTCAGTTGCGATGCCTAAGGCATATTGGGAAATGTACTTGATCTCAATATCCTCTTTGGACTGGAGAGCCTCCATGAGTTCCTTCATTGTGAAGGACGATAGGACGCGACTGGGTGTCTTATTGATCTCTACAGCATCTGTCCACTCTTTGTGCATGTAATCAGCGGGAGACGTGAAGCTGGTAGTTTCGATTATCTCCTTAAGCTTGGGGATAAACGCGATATCATCTTGCTTGATAGAAGGATTCATTAGAACGCTTTCTGTAGCGGGTGATATTCAATCATACCATGAAAATTAAAATCGAGTTCAGATTTAGATTTGAGTTGGTTTTTGTCGGTAGCTTGTGCTACAGTTCTTATATAGGGCGCGAGAGACGCCCGCTAAACTAAGGAGATATACCATGCTCGTTAACTCCCGCTCCTCCAAGGCCTGCTGCAAGTACTGCGACAGCGACTTCGGTCACTCGTCTAACTCGAAGGGCAAGAAGGCGCTGAAGCGCACCGTTCGCCGTCGCGAGAACCTTGCTTGGAAGCAGGAAGTCCGCTAAGTTTCCAAAGCAAAAGCGCCCTACTACATAACTCGTAGTAGGGCGCTTTTGCTATTTCTGGATTGTTTGTAAACCATGTAGTCAGGGAGGCTTCATATTAGAAAAGTTGCTTCTTGTTGAGGAAATACCATCCATCAGCTCCAGAAGGGATGTAGTTGGGATTCGCTTGCATTTTGAGCATTTCTTGCTCGTCGTGGTACACGCCAGTTACCTCTGGGTAATAGCATTCGTACATGTCCTTGTATCGCAAAGGTTTAGCATGACCGAATTTTACTACGGCGCTCTGAGAGATGCGGTCATTGTCAGTACCATATTCATGATCTTGCTTGCGAGC
>Ga0247814_10000595_pt1 | contig 27299 bp, 26 predicted proteins | sample UWRJL179409R1_FD_179947 | JGI IMG/M metagenome (GOLD analysis project Ga0247814, IMG submission 179947) | Plant litter microbial communities from Arlington Agricultural Research Station in Wisconsin, United States - UWRJ-L179-409R-1 | ecosystem: Environmental > Terrestrial > Plant litter >... | reverse complement strand
AGTTATGAGCAACGTATATCTGAACTGGGCCTGAACCCGGATCGTGCCGACGTTATTATACATGCCACCCGCATATACCTTAATGCTATGAAGTGGAGCGGTGCCCGTAATATTTATGTGCCTAAAATAGGTCTGTCTGATGGTATTGTAAAAGCTATGTATTACGGAAAGATATAGTTTGGAAATTTCCTAAATTACTTTGTGCCGAATAGTGACGTTAGGGCAATCTGTATGAAAATAACATAAAATGTCCTGCAATTGCAGGGCATTTGCGTTATCGGGCATTTTTATTTTCAACAAAAGTGCGTCTGAATGCTATCAAATTATACTATAAGCTCTTTACCGCGACTGCCATTGTATTTTAGCAGCACTTCGTCCAGCATTTCTTTGGTAAGTGGCTTGGTTTTAAAGTCGGATAGTATATTATGGGTCTTTGCGAGGGCTTTGTCATCCGGATTGTCAGATGTGCTTAGCATAACCACGATCATGCTGTTTTGCAGGCTTTCGTCCAGGCTTTTATAGTGCTCTATAAATTCCCAGCCGTTCATGCCCGGCATATTAATGTCCAGGAAAATTACATTGGGTTGTATTTCGGTTGTACCTTTCTTTAAGTAATCTAACGCTTCAAAGCCCGACTCTTTAGCAATTACAATTTTTGCAGCGTTATTTTTACGGATAACCCTTTCATGAAAAAAGTTATCAATCTTATTATCATCAATAAGCATTATGCAGTTAATAGGTGGTGTCATGGCTTAAAATTTAAAATCGTAAATTTAAATATACTTCCTTTATCAGGCTCAGATTCTACCCATATTTGCCCGCCGTGCATCTCAGTAATCTTTCGGCAGTTGGCAAGCCCTATTCCGTAGCCTTCATAATCTTCATTCTTGTTAAGCCTCTGAAAGATATGAAAAATATGATTAAAGTACTTAGGTTCAATGCCAATTCCGTTATCGGCAACATAAAATTCATAAAAGCCCTTAATTTTTTTGCATCCAATGGTTATCTGTGGGTTAACATCTTTTTTTGCAAACTTAACGGCATTATTAATAAGGTTCTGAAAAAGCTGCCGCATTTCTGTTTCATAGCCGTAAAGGGTTGGCAATGGGTCGGCAATGGTAATAGAGGCGTGGTTTTTCTTAATAAGGCCATTAAGGTCGGCCACTACGTTAGTAACCACTTCGCCACAGTTGGTAAGGGTAAGCTTTTTGTTTTTTCCCAGCCTTCCAAAATCCAGCAGAGAGCGCACCAGCAGGCTCATACGCGATACCGCCGAGCTCATTGTGCCCAGGTGCGTTTTAATCTCGTCGTTAATTTGCTCGGGGTAATCTTCCTCCAGCAGCATAATGTAGTTAGAAACCGTGCGCAGGGGTTCCTGTAAATCGTGAGATGCTATGTAGTTAAAGTGCTCCAGTTCCTGGTTTTTAAGCTGTAGCTCTATAAGCTGGTTGTTAATTATTTCTTCGTTTGCCTTGCGGGTGGTAATATCTATAACAGATGCCAGTATAGATGTCCCTTTTGGGGTAGTAATGGGGGTTAATACAATTTCTACAGGAAATTTAGTACCGTTCCGGCGCTCTGCATATACGTTATCTTCCATACCTAATGATAGTACCGATGAAGATGCTTCTTTGCCATAATTACCATGCAGGGCTTTAGGTAAAACAGTATTTATTTGCCTTCCTATAAGTTCGCCGTCTTTATATCCATACAGTTTTTCAGCCTGAAAATTTGCCTGTGTAATTTCGCCGTCCTCATTAGCCAGTACAAGCGCATACGGAGCAGATTCTACACCTATCCTTAAGTTGTCCTGGGCTATTTCCATTTCTGTTTCCAGCCTGTTTAGCACCTTAGCTTTTTTTGAGATAAGGAAAAGGCTAACCATTATAAATGAAACGAGTAAAAATGCAATGCTAACCTCTGGTGAAAACCATTCGTTCCTGTGGGCAAGTACACGCAGGTAGCCTATTATTAGTACCGCAATTACTATTTGCGAAAAAAGGCGACGCGCCATAACATTGCCCATGCGGTTACCTGTAAAGACGGCAGTAATACCTACAGACGGATTTAATAACGATGCTGATAACGACAGTAACAGGAATGCAATGGCGGTATAAAAAGCCATGGTGGTAAAAAACGACAGCCTGTATAAAGAGGGCATATTGTATATATATCCCAGTATAACAATAAAGGCTGTTAAGGTTACCATATGAAAAGTATACTGGCATGCCTTTTTATATTTAGGGGCATTAATACTAATGCCAAAGGTGCCGAAAGCCATAAGGCTAAAGCAAATAGCGTTAAGCGGAGACATACGGTCATGGCTGTCTGCAATTCTGTTTGTATTAGTGTAAGACAGGAACATATGGGCAATACCCTCATTATAAAATATAATATCCTGTACTACGGTGCTTATGCCTGCCGCTAATACAATTAAAGATAATAAGCCTGTTAGCATATGGCCGCCCCTGTGCTGGTATTTATTGTGCAATAACAACGCAATGCTAAGCAGCATAAAACAAATGGCAGTATTAAAATGCATAGATATATGCCCGGGCAGCACACTGGTAAGTGCCTGCACATGCAGTACCCAGCCCGCAATATCCATCAGGGCAATAAAAATTACAAATATCCCGGTTATTATTATAGGATACGTATACTTAAAAGGTGTGGTGACCCTCATAATTGTAGTACTATTGTTGATTGTAAATTTGCCGATAAATACTTGTTACATAATTGTTAACAATGCGGCAATTAACATAAAAATACTATTTTATTTATTTTGAATAAAACAACAATCGGTAACTTTACCGGTTTAATCGATGAACGGGGTATTTTTTATGATGTGTTATGATATATGTGTCATGTTGTCATATTTAAAATAATTACTGTCAATTTACTATGGTTTTTAGTATTGGCACAATGATTGCCTGTTATGACACCGAGGACTATAAACAAAAATTTAAATAAATTTAAAACAAGATGAGTAAAATAATCGGAATTGACTTAGGTACAACCAACTCTTGCGTATCTGTTATGGAAGGTAACGAGCCGGTGGTTATTCCTAATGCTGAAGGAAAAAGAACAACTCCATCAGTAATTGCTTTTGTTGAAGGCGGAGAAATCAAAGTGGGTGACCCTGCAAAAAGACAGGCAGTGACCAATCCTACAAAAACCATCGCTTCTATTAAGCGTTTTATGGGAAACAAATTCTCAGAAAGCAGCAAAGAAGCAGGCAACGTACCTTACAGTGTAGTAAGGGGTGACAACGATACACCACGTGTAGATATCGATGGACGCCTTTACACTCCGCAGGAACTTTCTGCCATGACATTGCAAAAAATGAAAAAAACTGCTGAGGATTACCTTGGCTATACAGTAACAGAAGCTGTTATTACAGTTCCTGCATACTTTAACGATGCACAGCGCCAGGCTACTAAAGAAGCCGGTGAAATTGCTGGCCTTAAAGTAAGAAGGATCATTAACGAGCCTACTGCTGCTGCTCTTGCTTACGGCTTAGACAAGCTTGGTAAAGACCAAAAAATTGCTGTTTACGATTTAGGTGGTGGTACTTTTGATATCTCTATCCTTGAGCTTGGCGACGGTGTATTTGAAGTACTTTCTACTAACGGTGATACACACCTTGGTGGTGATGACTTTGACCACGTTATTATTGACTGGTTAGCTAACGACTTTAACAGCGAAGAAGGTGTTGATCTTCGTAAAGACCCAATGGCACTACAGCGCTTAAAAGAAGCTGCTGAAAAAGCTAAAATTGAGCTTTCTGCTTCTGCACAAACAGAAATTAACCTTCCTTACGTTACTGCTACAGCTTCAGGACCAAAACACTTAGTTAAAACTCTTACAAGGGCTAAATTTGAGCAATTGGCAGATGATTTAGTAAAACGCTCTATGGAGCCGGTTGCTAAAGCATTAAAAGATGCAGGCCTTAGTAAATCAGATATTGATGAGGTTATCCTTGTAGGTGGTTCTACACGTATGCCACGTATCCAGGAAGAAGTAGAGAAATTCTTTGGCAAAAAACCATCTAAAGGTGTTAACCCGGATGAGGTTGTTGCAATTGGAGCTGCTATTCAGGGTGGTGTTCTTAGCGGAGACGTTAAAGATGTACTACTTTTAGATGTTACTCCACTTTCTCTTGGTATCGAAACTATGGGTGGCGTTATGACACGTTTAATTGAGTCTAACACAACTATACCTACTAAAAAATCTCAGGTATTCTCTACTGCTGCCGATAACCAGCCGTCTGTAGAAATCCACGTTATACAAGGTGAGCGCCCAATGGCTGCCGATAACAAAACTATTGGCCGTTTCCACTTAGACGGTATCCCAATGGCACAAAGGGGTATTCCTCAAATCGAGGTTACTTTTGATATTGATGCTAACGGTATCATCAAAGTATCTGCTACAGATAAAGGTACAGGTAAATCACACGATATCCGTATCGAGGCTTCTTCAGGCTTAACTCCGGAAGAAATCGACAGGATGCGTAAAGAAGCTGAAGTTAACGCTGAGGCTGACAAAGCGGTTAAAGAGAAAGCAGAATTGCTTAACAAAGCAGATTCTTTGATCTTTGAAACTGAAAAACAACTTAAAGAATTTGGCGATAAACTTTCTGACAGCAACAAACAGCCTATTGAGTCGGCTCTTGCTGAACTTAAGGTAGTTTACCAACTTAAAGATACAGGAGCTATACAGCCACTACTTGATAAGATAGAGGCTGCATGGAAAACTGCATCTGAAGAAATGTACAAACAAGGCGATGCACAACAAGGTGGCGCTCAACAAGGCCAACCGGAAGCTGCACAGGCTGAAGGTGACAATGTTCAGGATGTAGATTTTGAAGAAGTTAAATAATTCTTTTAGATATTAGATCTAAGACTTTAGATAATAGAGAACGCCCCACACATTTGTGGGGCGTTCTTGTTTTAGAGTGCGGTGTTCCATTTCGAATGCAGCGCAGCGGAATTGAGAAATCTCCTGATTTGACAGAAGTATTGCCTCGCGCTAAGCGAGAATGTATTGGCTAAGTTTGGGGCTTTAGTGAGGAATGATTAGGCTTTTTCTACAAGTCGCAGTTTATGCCTTTAATGATCATTATAAAAAATGTAGATATAGATTGAGCTTCTTTTACTGTTCTTCTAAAGAAATAAATTGCTTTGAAGATAGTAGAGCCTAATTTTTTATAATGGCAAGAGTTATTCAGGGAATAATATAAGACTGTGAATGCTTACCAATCAGCAGGCCAAATTAAATCAAACAAAAAACCCTTTAGCTTTCACTAAAGGGTTTAAATAATGGCCTTTTACAAGACTATTTTTTTATAGTATCTGTAGTAACAGTTGTAGTAGTATCTACTGTAGTTTCAACAGCTGCAGCTTCACCTTCCGGTGTAGCTACTGTATCAACTGTAGTTTCAGTAGTCTCTTCAGTAGTTTCAGATTTTTTATCGCCACAGCTTGTTAAAGAAAGAGCTGCTGCAAATACGAAGCTTAATAGGATTGACTTTTTCATCTTGTTATTTTTTAAAAATTATTTTTTTATTGTATCTGTAGTAACAGTTGTAGTTGTATCAACTGTAGTTTCTACAGCAGCTGGCTCACCTTCTGGAGTAGCAACAGTATCAGTTACTGTAGTCTCAGTAGTTTCTGTAGTTTCAGTTTCTTTTTTGCAGCTTGTTAAAGAAAGTGTAGCAAGTACAACCGCGCTTAAAATTAGTTTTTTCATGATTATATTTTTTAAAGATTATTTATTCCGATTATCTTATACAAATGTACCACGTTAGGGTGTTCGTTTTTTACAAACGGGGTAAAACAGGCTTTTCACTTGGTAAAAGAATAGGAAAAGGGTATAAATTTGATTTACTTTACACTGCTAATACTACTATAATGCGCCGCCTTACTGCTATATTGCCCCTGTTGTTTATAATGCTTTTTACCCCGGCCGGGTTAAAAGCACAGCAAACTGTACCTCAAAAAAAAGAAGCTCCTGCTGAATTAAAGAAAGCGGCTAACAACCTGGAGAAGTCTTTAATAGAGAACGACGATTCTAAAATTGTGCGTAACTACGAGCTTTTGGCGCAAGAGTTTGCGGATAAGGATGACCTTAATAAAGCAGAAGAATATTTGTTTAAAGCCCTCGATATATATACTACGGCAAAAAATACTGCCGGCAGGGCAAGGGTTATACGCAATATAGCCCGTGTGCAGGAATCTAAAGATAAATTAAAAACAGCTGCCCAAAATTATAAGGTAGCGGCAGAGACTACTACCGATGCTATATCTAAAACAGTAAACCTAAACGACTACAACCGCCTTAAAAATGAAGGCAAGCCGGAGGTAGAGAACAGGTATTTAAACTCTAATATAGAGCTGCTTAAAAAGCAGAAAAATAATGGCGGGGTAGCCGATACATACATACAGCTTGCAGAACTTAGCCTTAAAAACAGCGATACTACCCATGCCCTGGATACTTACAGGCAGGCACTGCCTTATGCAAAAAACATTCCCGGAAAAGTAATTAGGATATATACCGAAATAGCTAAACTTCATGTACTGGGCAAACGGTATAATGAGGCAATAGCCACCATACAGGAACTGTTGACAAAGGCTAAAAGCGATAAGGACTTTACTACACAAATAGCCCAGCTGAGATACATTGCTTCTATTTATCTTGAAATGAATGAAGCCGATAAAGCGGTAAAGGCGTTAGGAGAATCGTATAAAATAGCTTCTGTAAACGGGGAAACCTTTGAGGCAAGGGAGAGCCTTGTGCTGCTTGCAGAGTATTACAAATCTATAGGAGATGATACAGCGAGTATGGCAATGTATGAGGAGTTTATTAAGAACCTTGACAGGATCATACTATCTGACAATTCCTTAACCGATGCCAAGACCTTTAAGGTAACCGAAGAGCGGATTAGGAGGCTGGAAAGCGAAAAGATGTTTAAAGACGAGCTTATTAACCGTAAAAACACTTTTAATTATTTTCTTTTAGGGTTTGTGGTACTGCTTTTGCTGTTCTTTGGGCTTATAGTAAAAGCTTTATATTCTATTAAAACCAAGAATAAGGAAATTGCACTGCAGTCGTTAAGGCGCGAAATGAATCCGCATTTTTTGTTTAACAGTCTTAATAGTGTTAACCAGTTTATTGCACAAAATAATGAGCTTGAGGCTAATAAATACCTTACCTCATACTCTAACCTGATGCGTAATACCATGGAAAACTCTAACAAAGATTTTGTAACATTAGGCAATGAAATAGAGAACCTTACTAAATACCTTGAGCTGGAGCACCTGCGTTTTAAAGATAAGTTTGATTTTAAAATACATGTAGATGAGGACCTTGACCCGGAAACCATTTGGGTGCCCAATATGGTTATACAGCCCCATCTGGAAAATGCTATATGGCACGGGCTTCGCTATAAAGAAACTAAGGGGCTGCTTAAAATGACCGTTGCACTTACAGGTAAAAAAATGGTTATTACCATTGACGATGATGGTATAGGACCTACTAAAAGCAGTGAGCTTAAAACCCACAACCAAAGGGCACACCAATCTCGCGGGCTTACAAATACAAAGGAGCGCATGACGCTTTTAAACGAAATATATAAAACAAAAATGGACTTTACGGTTACCGAGAAAGACGGGCCCGAAACCGGTACGGTTGTAAAAGTTACATTTCCAATAATACACAAACCATGATGGGTTTTAATAAAATAAGGAGCGTAATTGTAGAAGATGAAACTGCTGCAAGGGAGGTATTGCGAAGCTATCTTACAAAGTACTGCCCCCAGGTAGAAATAGTGGGAGAGGCGCATAACAGCAGGGAAGCGATCCCGTTGCTGCATGAGCTTGAGCCTCAGCTTGTTTTTCTTGATGTAGAGATGCCTTTTGGTAATGCTTTTGATGTGCTGGAAGCCTGTGGCAACCTTTCTTTCGAAACTATTTTTGTTACCGCTTTCTCTGATTATTCATTAAAAGCACTAAACAGGAGTGCCGCATATTACCTGCTTAAGCCTATAAGTATAGAAGAGCTTATTGTTGCCGTTAATAAGGTGCAGCAGCAGGTAATGAACAAAGAACTTTTTAACCGTAATAAAATTATAGTAGAAAACTTCAGGGAGCCAAAGCCGGAAAAGCAACAGGTAATATTGCCCACCATGGAGGGGTTTGAAATAGTAAAAATGGATGAGATCGTGCGGTTAAAAGGCAATGGTAACTTTACCGACCTTTACCTTACTAACGGCTCCAAAAAAATGGCATGCCGCTTTCTTAAACACTTTTCAGAAATGTTGCCGCTGCCTTTTTTACGTGTACATAAATCACATATTGTAAACCTTAACTTTGTAAAACTTTACAATAAAGGTGGTTACATTACCCTTGAAGACGGGGCCGAAGTAGAAATTTCACCTACTTATAAAGAGGATTTTCTAAAAAATTTTAAGTAAACTTAGGATACACGCGATTTTTGTTTAACTCTAAACAAAAAACAAGCTTATTTTATTTGTATGCATTTAAATAAAATGTATTTTTGTTAAATGTATAGTAAAGAACTCACCAAAGGAACATTGCAGCCCATTATTTTAAAACTTCTTAGCGATAGTGGTAAAATGTATGGGTATGAGATTACTCAAAAAGTAAAAGAACTTACCAGGGGAAAAATTGATATTTCTGAAGGGGCTTTATATCCTATACTTCATAAGCTTGAAGCTAACGGTATATTAGAAACCGAAGAAGTATTTATTGGGAGGCGGGTGAGAAAATATTATACCGTTACCGAAGCCGGCAAAATAATGGTTATTAATGTTAGTGCAGAGATTAACAACTTTATGGAAACCTTATCCATCATTTTTAATTCTAAACCTTCTGCTTTATGATTATTACAGATGAAAGATATACTTATATTGAGACCAGCCTTGCTTTTCATGGTATAAACGACAAAGGGTTAAAAGAAGACTTTACAGATCATATATGTACGCACATAGAGCATGCGGGTGAAGTCGATTTTGAGGAGGCATATATTCAGGCGATTCAAAATCTTGGCGGCTATGGGGCAATGCAGCTTATGCAAAACCAAATTAACGAAAAGCAGCTTATAAGAAATATTTTATTTAGGAAAAAAATATTTCACATGCTTTCTTCCTTCAATCTTATGTTGCTGTCAGCAGGATTACTTTTTAAGATCAATAAATGGCCCTATTCAGAAATTCTGCTGGCAAGCGCATTCAGTATCTTAATATTTGCAACTATACCGTACTGGTTTTATGAAAAATATAAGTTTAAATCTCAAAAAATCACCCTGCTAAACAAATAACTATCATGAAAAAATCATTTTATGTAATAGCATTTTTAACTTTTTTTATTTTTGGAATCGGTGCCATGTTCGAATTTCTTACATGGCCGGGAAGGGGCATTATTATATTTATAGGCTTTATGCTTTTTAACTTTGGCCTGTTGCCGGTATATTTTTATCAGAAATATAAAGATACCGTTAAATGAGCAGGGCTCTCTTAACTGCTTTTTTACTTTTTTTAAGTGCAGTAGGTTACAGCCAGGAAAATGTATCCGATAAAATAGACCGGTTATTATCTGCTTATGATAAACCAAACAGTCCGGGAATGAGCATAGGGGTTATACAAAATGGTAAATTAATATACTCAAAGGGCCTTGGTTTAGCCTCTGTTGAAAATAAACTGCCAAATACAAGCACTACGGTTTTTGAGGTAGCCTCAATTGCAAAGCAATTTACTGCTGCATGTATATGGGTTTTGGTGCAAAAAAAACAGATCTCACCGGAAGATGATATTAGAAAGTATCTGCCTGAAATGCCTGATTATGGCACGCCTGTAAAAATAAAGCATTTGCTTAACCATACAAGTGGTATTAGAAATTACCACGCCGTTATGGCTTTACAGGGATTTGGCTATGATAGCGAATACTACAATAACCAAACGGTACTGGAACTGGCATGCAGGCAAAAAGGATTAAATAATATACCCGGCGAAAAAGTTCTTTATAGTAATACAAACTATAATTTACTGGCTATAATTATAGAACGCGTTTCTAAAATGAACCTCAATGAGTTTGCCCGCCAAAATATATTTACGCCTTTAAAAATGCAATCTGCTTTTTTTAAAATATCTGCAGGAATGTCAGTAACATACACAGCAACAGGATATCAAATTACAGAAGGTAAATATATAACTAATAGTTCTATTCAGGAAAGCTACGGCGCAGGAAGCATGGGCACATCTGTGCAGGATCTGGCTAACTGGACGGCGGTATTAAATAATACAAATACTAAATTTAAATCACTTACTAAATTTTTAACTACCAGCGAAAGACTTCCTGATGGTACTATTGCAAAGTATGCAAGGGGTGTTATGGTAGATAATTATAAGGGATATAAAACAATAAGCCACAGTGGTTATGCCTGGGGAGGGGAGGCACAAATTATAACACTGCCTGAAAAGCAGTTGGGGGTTGTAATTCTCACTAACTTAGAAGATATTAATCCAACCCCGCTTTCATACCAAATAATTGATTTATTCCTGCCGTATGCCAATGGTAAGGCATCAGGTACTGCCAACATAAATTACCTGGCCGATATTAAAGATGCAAAATTATTTACCGGTCAATATAAAGAGATAAACAGCGATATGAAAATGGAGATCTTTATAGATAATGATACCCTTAAGGCTAAAGGGACATCGGCCAGGAACGGTATTGCCCTGCTCGCCACCGAAAAAAATAAATTTAGGAGGAAAAACAACCAAAGTGTTGAATATGATTTCAGTAAAAGTTCAAGCCATGACATGATGGTATCATTTGGTGGCACACCATTTTACTTTAAAAAGGCACATTTTGTGAATCCTGATGAAGTTAACAATGAGAATTTTATTGGTGACTTTTATTCCGAAGAGCTTCAGGTAACGTATCATTTTTATGAGAGTGAAAAAAAGCTATATTTATCGTATGCCGAAAATAAAAAAATACCACTATCAACAGTTCAGGAAAATGAATTTGGAAACAGCCAACGAACTCTGTATCATTTTGAATGGGATAATGGGAGAGTAACAAAAATGCTTTTATCGTCAGAAGGGACTGTAAAAAACATACTATTTACAAAACTTTGATTTAGCAACAAGATTTACTCATCATTATTTACTTACCCTTCAACACCATTTCGGCGGCATTTTTCCCACTGGTAAGAGCAGCTTCTACAGTTCCTATAGCGGGGCCATTGTAAAGGTATTCTCCGGCAAAGTATATAGCATTTTTAACCGGTTGCAGTAAAATATTGCGTGCCTGCGTGCTTTTAACCTTATCATACGCATACGAACCCCGTGTGTAAGGTTCGGCAGTCCAGTTGGCTACTTCCCAGGCTGTAAGTTTATCCTTCAATGCATTGGGTTTCATTTTAAAAATGTTGCTTAATGAGGTTAGTGCCATTTGCATAATGGCTTCCGGCTGCATGTCTTTTTGTTTATGGGCCGGTGGGCCGCCAAGCCACCCGGTAAGCAATGGTCTGTGTGCAGGTGCCTGTGTCCAGAATGTAGGTATTTCTTCATCGGAAAATAAAAACCCCATAGTAGAAAGATTTGCACCTGCCAGTTTTGTTATAGCATCGCTTTCCCAAAATACGATGTCAAATTCAAGTAATATTTTTATTACCGAACCAAAGCCTATGTTATTAATTGCTGCTTCATACTCATGCAGCGGCGGATAAAACTGTATGGCACCTTTGGTGTTTTTAGGTGCCTGTAATACGCCTAACGGCAAAGCAACAATTACTTGATTTGCCTTATAAGTTAGTCCGTTGGCGGTATGTACAGTTACTGCATCATTTTCCAGGTGTATTTGTGTTGCTGCATTGTTTAGCAGTATCGTGTTGCCGGCATTAGTGCATGCATCCGCAAGGTAATTAATAAGTGCAAGGTAGCCTCCGGTTATGCGGTACTGTGCATCTTCATCTTCGTGGTTCCATTCGTTGCGAAGGGCAAATGCACCGGCATCGCACACATCGGCAGTGTCATATCCTGCTGCATAATTCTCTATTTGGGTTCGCATTTTTGTATATGCTTCACCGGCAAAATTTTGGCTCAAAAAATCCTGTATGGGCATATCATGCTCTAAGCGGTTTAGTTTTTCAAGAAAAGCATCCCAGCCTTCCACAAACTCATTGCTTTGGTTAAATGTACCATTGTGGTGCTGCCACATTTCAAAGCTTACACGCGATTTAGTAATCCCGGCTTCTTTAAGCAGGTTTAGGGTAAGGGGCAAATTACCATGAATAAACTCTGCGCCCAGTTCTGTATGGGCAGAAAAGCTCCCGTTGCTAATGGTATGTATGCGCCCTCCCATGCGATTGCGTGCTTCGAGTACAGTAACTGCTTTGCCTTCTTTTACTAATGTGTAGGCAGCCATTAACCCCGCTGCGCCCGATCCTATTATAATAACATCTGTGCTGTTCATATTTGTGCTTTGTAGTAGCAAGGTAGTAATTTTTGCAGCTTTATTTATAGCTGCACATGTTAGCGGGACCTTAAATTTTGAGGGAATTTAAAGGAAGCGGGAAAACAAGAATTAGTGTATTTAATACTACAGCTGAAAACATTTATTGAAAGTATCCTTACCTGAATAAATTGCCAACAGAATAAAATATCCTCCCAAAGAAAGTGCGTTTTGTTGCATGAAATTCCTGACTGATAATCATTACTGCACCCGTCATCGTGGTGGTGGTAGTGTACCTATAGCTTTCTACGCAGGGAGCTTTAATATCACCCTCTTTTAGGGTAATCATTAAATCGGTATCGTTATTTATTGAAACAGATTCAGTAGCAAAAGGAACAAACCTGCATTCTAATATATTCCCTGTAGCCGCTTCAATAGTAAATCTGCCTTCGGAATTTGAAACAGTAGCTTTTTTTGTGCCTTTAATAGTAATGTAGGCACCGGCAATTGGTAAAGACATTTCGTCTACAACAATTCCCGAAATCCTTCCGGGAAAAGATTTTTGAGATACGGCAGTTGTCTTTGTTACCTGTTCTTTTTGAGATTGAGCCATTAAACGATTATTTCCCAGAGTAAAAAACGCAACAACTGCTGCACTCGCTGCCATCCATAACGAACTTTTTTCTTTAGGTATAACTAAATCCCTTTCAAGCTGCGACTGTAAAAACCTCCCGCACACGTTACTTTCCTTTTTAAAAGCTTCTGCAATTTGCCTGTCAGATGCTGTTGTAAAATCAACTACATGCTTTTGGCATGACGAGCAAAACCTGCCTTTATAGGCCACAGCCATATCCTGCCAGTTTTCATGGCATGGAGTGGGGATGGATATGTTTAGTTTTCCAGGCATAAGTTAAATGTAATTAAAAAAGAAAGATTTCCCCGCAAAATTGTTATGTAATAATTTACCAGCCGTACGGTGTAGATGATTGTAAATTTACCTTGATGCTATTAGAGTATTGTAGCGATCTAACCTTAATTTTAATTTCACGTGAGCTAAATGAATTTATTAGTAAAGTGTCATTTCTGTCGGCGGTAATAATAAACCTGCCATCAAAATCAGTAACTGCTATTGTTTCCCGGCCTTTAATATTAATAACCATTCCCACTGCGGGAAGGCCTGATTCATCAAAAACAAGCCCTGTAATAATTACCTCCTTATCTTTAAATGGCGGTAAGTTTGTTTTTAGATCTTTGTAAAGTGATAAATTTACAGTGTTGTTTTTGTCTATCATGATCATCCTGTCTAAAAAACCGGGATGTGTTAGCAAAAGCCTGTCGCCTGGTGAACTGTTTATTTCGTAATAACCATAAAGACTGGTATATACTTCCATGCCCGATGTAAGGTTTTTTATTTTTACACCCCACAGGTATTCAATTTCATTAGATGCTGTAACAGTGCCCGTAATCCTGGTATCTTTGGATTGATTAGTTATAAACTCATCATTAGCATAGTAATTTTTTAGGGCTATAATAAGGCTTTTATTATCTTTAACAACAATATATTCGCTAACATTGCTTTTTATTCCTGCCTGTAATGTATCGTTTACAGCAGCTTTAATAAAAAACCGGCCTTTCTCGTCAGTAGTGTAATTTACGACTTTGTTGCGATCGTGAGAGTTGTAAATCTTTGCGCCGGGTAGCGGATGAAATGAGGCATCTGTGACAATACCAGCCAGTATAAATTCTTCACGATGCACAACAGGCAATGGCACAATTTTATACTTAAGTTTAAAAGAAACTTTTTCTGTTTTTTTCTCCTGAGCATTTGCCGCTACACTACAGAGCAATAAAGAAATCACTGCCACACAAAATGCAAAAAGGGCATGGTGAATTATTTGTAATTTATTGGTCATAAACCAAATATAGCAAAAAAGGCAAGATGTAGTCCGCTAACTAAAACTTAGCTGTAAAAAAGGCAGTCAGTTTTGCATATACATCGGCAAAGGTGGCATCATCCCAGTCGGCATGGCCGCCGGTGGGGTAAAAGTTATATTCGTTATATACGCCTGCGGCATCCAGCGCAGCTTTTAGCCTTGGCCCCTGGGTAGCGGGCACTAATTGGTCGGCACCGCCATAAAACATAATGGTGGGTGGCGATTGCGGTGTTATGTGTGCAATAGGGTTCACACTTTCTATTAATGCCGGGGTAATGTTTTGTGTGCCTAAAAGTGCAAGCGCAGCAAGCGGGTAGAGCTGGTGGGTTACATAAGCCTGATCTGTAAAATCGGCAGGGCCCACGATGTCGCATACGGCTTTAACCTCGTGGGCAGTATCATATTTGTAGCTGTACAGCATAGCAAGGTGCGCCCCTGCACTACCGCCTAATAAGGCATATTGGTTAGAGATATTATAATCACTGGCTTTTAGGTAGCGTACAACCTGCTGAATGTCTTCAATTTGTTTAGGAAACGCAGGGCTTGTACTCGTGGCCAGTCTGTAGTTTATGTTTACAATAGCATACTCAGGGAATACCTGCTTTATGCCAACTGCAAATTCAGTCATGTCTTCTTTCTTTCCACCTATCCATGAACCGCCATGTATTACAATTACCACTTTAGTATCCTCATCATTACGGTTTGCGGGCAGGTATACATCCATAGTTTGCTGCGGGTTGGTACCGTAAGCAACGTCTGTCAGGTTTAATTCGGTACGGGTATCAGGAGCATTTTTTACGGCTTCATCAGTCGACGAACATCCCGTTAACAAGCCTAAAAACAGTATAATGATATATAATTTATTCATAACATTTTATTTGTGGTAAGATATAAAAAAAGCAGGTTTATTAAACCTGCATGCAAAATACGTTCCAAAAAAAACTATACTATCTTTTTAATTACCCGAAGTTTATGGGTATGCCTTTTAGTATCGGTGTTATAAATGCCCAGGTGGTCCAGCCTGTCTACACGTACTTTGCCGTGGGCGTGAATAATGTGGTTGTCTTCCATTATAATGCCTACGTGTATAATGCGGCCCTCTTCATTGTCAAAAAAGGCAAGGTCGCCGGGTTCGCTTTCTTCGATAAAACTAAGCGCTTCGCCCTGGGTAGCCTGTTGCGATGCATCGCGAAGCATATCATACCCGTTAAGCTTGTACACCATTTGCACAAAGCCAGAACAGTCTATGCCAAAAGGGGTTTTTCCGCCCCACAGGTAAGGAGCATTAAGGTACATAAAAGCGGTTTGCAACAGGTTTTGCTTGCTTGTTTTGCCCGATGCCTTAAGGCCTTCAAACACAAAATTTTCGGGATTGAGCGATGGGGTATCTAAAAATGTAACTGCCGATCCTATAGGTATCGTCATTAAATGGTTGTTTGGTGCAGTAATGTACTCCATAAGGTCGGCATTCATTACAGGGGGGGCAGCATTCAGGGTATTGTACTCACTCTCGCTAATGGTGCGAAACTGCTTATTATCTATCCAGCCGTTATAGCCGTCATAGCCCATTTCTATGCGCGACCATTTGTGGGTTTGCTCCAAAATTTTAAAATGCTCGCCGAATAAAACCTGCGATGTCATTTCGCTTCTATCATTAGGTTCCAGCCTGAGTGGCACAATGGCAAGGTTACAAATACCAAACATTATTGATTGATTATTTTATATTTTTTATTATCTATTGGCTTTTACCCGATGCAGTTTATACTGTGCCACAAATATAGCAGATAATTTTTTAGGCGTTGTTACGGCACTAAGGAAATATAAAAAGAAAAACTTTGGAATAAATAATTATCCCAAAGCTTTAAACGATATAAAATACAGTATTAAATTCTTTCAATAACAATTGCCGATGCGCCGCCACCGCCATTACAAATAGCCGCTGCGCCAATTTTGGCATTGTTTTGTTCTAAAACATTTATAAGTGTTACAATAATACGGGCACCGCTGCATCCCAGTGGGTGGCCTAAAGATACTGCCCCGCCGTTTACATTCACTTTTTCGGGGTCAAGCCCCAGTATGCGGGTGTTTGCAATACCCACTACAGAGAACGCCTCGTTAAATTCAAAAAAGTCTACATCCTGTTTGGTAACACCGGCTTTATCAAGCGCTTTAGGAAGGGCTATAGATGGCGAAGTGGTAAACCATTTTGGTTCCTGTTCGGCATCGGCATAGCCTTTTATGTAAGCAAGCGGTTTAAGGCCAAGCTCGTTAGCTTTATCTTCGCTCATAATAACCAGTGCCGCAGCACCGTCATTAATGGTAGAAGCATTGGCTGCCGTAACGGTACCATCTTTAGTAAACACAGGGTTTAGTGATGGTATCTTATCAATTTTTACATTCGTATATTCTTCATCTTTAGTTACCAGTATGGGGTCGCCTTTACGTTGGGGTACCGGTACAGGCACCACTTCGTTATCAAACTTTCCGGCATCCCAGGCTACTGCGCTGCGCTGGTAGGATGCTATTGCAAATGCATCCTGGTCTTCGCGGCTCACTTTATATTCGGTAGCACAGGCATCGGCACAAACTCCCATAGCGCTGTTATCATAAGCATCGCTAAGGCCGTCGCGCTGAAGGCCGTCTACCATAGTAGCAGGGCCAAATTTAGTACCGTTGCGCATTTGTACATAGTGGGGTATAAGGCTCATGTTTTCCATACCTCCGGCTACAATAATATCGGCATCGCCGCATTGTATAGATTGTGCCGCCTGCATAACGGCTTTCATGCCGCTTGCGCATACTTTATTTACTGTAGTAGCTATAACATTATCGGGCAGGCCTGCAAGGCGTGCTGCCTGGCGTGCGGGAGCCTGGCCTACACCGGCCTGAACTACATTACCCATTAAAACCTCGTTAACAAGGGCAGGGTCTAAATTTATTTTTTCGAGTGCGCCTTTTATGGCTGCTGCCCCAAGCTGAGGAGCGGTAACGGTTGATAGTGCACCCATAAAGCTCCCTATAGGTGTACGGACTGCCGATACGATCACTACTTTCTTATTCATGGTAAAATGTCTTTATAATGTTGTTTGTCTTGCGAATTTAATGATAATTTCGACTTTAAAAAATAAATCGTTCAAAAAAAGTTTTAAAAATTATCGTTTGATTGTAAATTGAATAATTTTGGAGATATTTGTTTGAGTTATACATTAAAAGGGTAAACTTGCAGTAAATATTTTTATAATGGCTTATATACCAGTATTTGGCATCCTCTCTTTAACTTTTTTTATAATACGTAAAATATACAATGCCAGTAAAGCGGGGCCTAAGGAGTATTTTATTAAGGCCGACCTGCAAACAGGCGAACCGTTAATAAAAAAGCTGGGCCTCACAGCAGGCGAACAGGTATTGCTGGTAAATGTTGAAAACAGTTTTGAGGTTAAAGTGCAGGCACAGGGCGCTACTGCAATGTATGAAGATATAGGTACTATTGAAGACAGGGAACTGTATGAAAGGGTGCTTAAAAGAACGGTAAGGGGAAAAATATTTTTTATATATAACGGTGTTGTAACAGTTGAATTAAATTATTAAGCTATGAGCATATCAGCAATATTACTGGCCATTTCTGTAGGGGCATTTATTTTATCTAAAATAGCGAAAAGCAAAACAGAAAGTATCTTAGTGAGTGAAGATATTACTATAGATGAGGCGCGCATTGCCGAACTGGGCCTGTATGTAGGGCAGGAGGTAGAGTTATTTGCCGGAGATGAACCCGATAAAATTGTTGTTTGGGTTACCGATAAAACCGGCTCAAAGGTACAAATACATGATTTTAAAAGTAACCCTATTTATAACGTATTGGTAAAGAAGCCTATTCGTGCATTAGTATATAGTATTTACGGAAACCTTGTAGTGATTGAAATAAAATTTAAAGATGCGCTCTAATTATATTCTTTAGGGTATCTGCTAATTTTATACAGTGTTGTAGGGCAGTATAATACTATTTTGCTAATTAACTCCTGCCGCTGGCCAGCCTTTTTACAATAGCCCATTGTTTTAAGGTTGTACGCGCTTCGGCAGCGGGGTAGCCCAACATGGTTTTGCCTGCGGGAACATCTCCTACCACTCCCGATCCTGCGCCTATCGTAGCGCCATCGCCTATGGTAACGTGGTCTTTTATAGAGGCGCTTCCGCCAATAACAACACCATTGCCCAGTGTTACAGATCCTGCCAGGCCACTGTTGCCTGCCATTATGCAAAATTTACCCAGCACACTGTTGTGGCCTATTTGCACGAGGTTGTCTATTTTACATCCATCGCCTATAATCGTCGAACTGAATTTGCCCCTGTCTACACAAGAGTTAGCGCCAATTTCTACGCCGTTACCTATTACTACATTACCTATTTGAGGTATTTTTACCAGGCCACGCTGTGGGCAGGGCGTAAAGCCAAAACCATCGGCACCAATAGAGGCATTGGGGTGTAGTGTACAATAAGCCCCAATGTGGCAACGCTCGCGCACCACAACTCCGCTCCATATAGTGGTGTTTTTACCTACCGTGCAATTATCTAATATAGTTACGTTGGGGTACAATGTTACATTTTCGCCTAATACAACGTTAGGGCCTACATAACATCCTGCGCCTATTCTTGTACCCGTGCCTATAGTAGCGGTACTGTGCAATACTGCTGTGCTGTGTATGGCATCATCAAAAACGGGAAGGGATGGAGCAAAAAGCTCTAATATCTGAGACATGGCCAGGTCGGCATTTTTTACCTTAATAAAGGCGCGTCCGGTACCGGGTTGTATCGAAATATCTTCGTTTACAATGGCTACGGCAGCATTAGAGGTTGCCCATAACTTTTCGTATTTTTTATTGCCAATAAACGAGATCTGGTCTTTAGCCGAAAGCTCTAATTGCTCCGGAGAGCAAATGCCCTGGCTTGTGGCACCCATTATTTCACCGTTTAAAAGGCTGCTAATATCTTCAACAGAATATAATTTCATAGTATAATATACATTAAACATCAAATAAAAAGATCATAATAAGTGTTGAAGATATTATAATATTTTTGGTAAATGTTGTAAATATATACAAATACTTTTGCATTTTCTCTATTACTAAATGGTTAAGCTTAAGAAAAGTATATTTATTCAGTATTAACCTGTTAATGTACTTGTTTTTTTAATAATCTCCATAATTTGTTTTCGGCCACAAATATGAGGGTGTCATTATCTTTCGACACTTTATTTAATTGATAAAAATCTGTGTAGGGAGTGTCTCTATCACTCCCTTCCAATTTAAACGACGTACTGTTCCTACCTATAAATGCAGTATAATAAAGCAACCATGTTTGATGGTACTCATAAAAAAGGTTGTAACCACTGCCAATGCCGCCATTTACATCATTGTATACAATAACAGATTCGCCGGAGGGCAGGATATTACGAGCTTTACTTTTATCTGGAGTATCGCTTTTAGAAAGTGTGTATCCTGCAACCTGCGGGCTAAGCAGGTCTAATTGGGAAGAGTCATCATACGATGCGGTTTTATAAAGCTTTCCGTTATCATCTTTATAAAGCGTGTATCCCCTGTAATCGCCACCTCCGTAATACCTGTCCGATTTAGTTTCTATAGATCGTATCCCGGTAAGGTTTTTAAAAAAAGCGGTCTGGTATTTTTCTTTAAACCGTGCTTGTCCCTTTTCTGTACCATACGCTTCATCAAATTCTTCTTTTGTGGCAGGTATAGGTATGTTGTTAATTTGCTCTTCTGTTCTGAACAGTGTTTTTATATCATAAACATCGCAGGTTTGGGGCAATTTCGCATCGTCGCCATACATTTCATCTTTTACAATAACGCGGCTGCCATCTGTAAACTGCATGGTGCTTTTGTTATAGGTTACTTTAAAATTTCCGCTGTTGTCTATAATGCCAAAATACTCCATCCCCCCCACGTTAGAATTATAAAACTGAATGCTGTCGCGCGTAAAATGTATAAGGTAATAGGGGGTGTTTTGTAAAGGTTCAATATTGTAAATGTAAAGATCAGGCTCTGCTTTTAGTATAATTTCCTTATTGCTGCTGCCGGGAAAATACGGCCAGTTTTTGTGTTTGTCACGTCCCGGCATTTTAAAGCCGCACGCAAAAATAAAAGCTACATAGGCAACTATGAGTAGGGCAACAACGCATCCAAAAATGATAAGACCTTTCTTTCGCGATACTTTGCGCTGCAGGGTGTCTTTAGCAAGATACCTGCTGCGGATTTTTTTAATTACAGCAATAATGAAAAGTATTAAAGATACCGAAATACTTACAGGCAACAGAAAAAGGTAGAGTAAAAAGTCGTTTACATGCAGGGCATCGCCAACGGCAAAAATGGCAATATTTATAACCAATAGTATTAATGCAAGTTTTAATAATTTTCCCATGGCTATGCTTTATAAACGAATTTTATAAATCATAGATGAAGATAAGTTGTTTTCTCACAAATAAATGTGAAATACAGGTTAAAATTTAAAGAGAAAACCCCGCTCGCAGGAGCAGGGTTGTAGTATAAAGCCTTAAACAGGGTTACTCTGTTAATGTAGCCGATAAAGTGATCTCTGCATTAAGCAGTTTAGATACCGGGCAAATTTCTTTTGCTTTTGCAGCCGTATCCTGAAAATCCTGCTCTGTAATACCTGGTACAACAGCTGTAAGTTTCAGGTTTATTTTAGTAATAGTGCCGTCTTCAAAAGTTACCTGAGCTTCTGTAGTAAGGTCTTCCGGGGTAAATCCTTTTTCGCTTAATAAAAAGCTTAATTGCATTGTAAAACAACCGGAGTGTGCAGCAGCAATAAGTTCTTCAGGGTTAGTTCCCACACCATCGGCAAAGCGTGTTTTAAAAGATAGTTGTGCTTTATCAAGCGTGGTGCTTTGTGTGCTTATAGTTCCTGCACCTTCCATACCTGTGCCTTTCCAGTTTGCGCTTGCTGTTCTTGTAAATTTCATGATAATTAATTTTAATGTTATTGTTTAATTGATTTGTTTTTAAGAATGCCTGCAACGGCATTTTGTAAAGTTATAGAATTTGTGCCTAAAGGCGTTACGTTAAAATTATTTTCTGTGTTCCTAAGATTAAATCTGTTTTGATATATCGTATTTGATGAGACAAATTTATGGCACTTATACATCACAATCAAATTAATAATTTTTTACCTTTATAAAATAAATTTATAATTATGACCATTCAACAATTAAAATATATTATAGCCTTAGATGATTACCGCCATTTTGCCCGTGCGGCAGAAGAGTGTATGGTAACCCAGCCGGGGCTTACCATTCAGCTAAAAAATCTTGAAGAAGAGATCGGGATAAAAATATTCGACCGCAATAAGGTTCCCCTTAAACCCACAGCGGCAGGAGAGGAAATTATTACCAAGGCACGTAAGGTACTCAGGGAAGCCGATGCTATTCGTGATTTTGTCATCAATAAAAAGAATGATTTAGAAGGAACTATTACCCTTGGGGTTATCTCTACACTCTCTCCCTACCTAATGCCCCTGTTTATAAAGGCTATGGGCAGGGTAGCGCCTTACATGCACTTTATAATTAAGGAGTTAAACACGGGCCAGCTTATGCATAGTGTAGAGGCCGGCATTATAGATATTGCCCTGATGGCAACCCCTACTGGTAACAGCAACCTGCGCGAATATCCTGTTTTTTACGAGCCTTTTGTGGCCTACCTGTATCCCGGCCACCCTATGGCTGACGCTGATTTTTACGAAATGCAGTTGCAGGATCGCCCGGAATTGTTATTGCTGCAAAGCGAATACTGCTACAACGCGCAGCTTTTAGATATATGCAGTATTACAGAGCATGCACAGGTTTGGGACCAGTTTAGTTATGATATTAGTTCTATAGAAACCCTTAAAAATTTGGTTAGGGCAGGGCTGGGTTTTGCCATTGTGCCGCAGCTTGCGGTATTAAACGAACAGGATACAAAATTGTTTAAACCCTTTGCCGCACCTGCACCATCACGAGAAATTAGCCTTGTGGTGGCCGATACTTTTTCGCGCAAACTGCTGCTCGAAAAAATGAGCGAATGCATTTATGGTTGCCTGCCCGGCAGTATTATACAAAACACTACCTACAAAAAAATACGCTGGAACGATTCGCCTTACTTTATAAATGCGGTAAGCGGGCTTAAAGGTTAATTTGATTTATATGTAAAATTTAGTTCTTTAAAAATAGATTACATAATTATAACGTTTTAAAAATGTAATAAATACACTTTATTTTTGTTGAATAGTGGTATATTGTACGTTGTTAAAATTAAAATTTATTTAAATGATTGTAAACTATAACGTATTAGCAAAGAGCAGGGTAATGACATTTATTGGCCTTTGCGTACTTGGTTTTGTAAACAATACTAATGCCCAGCAAAAGCCGGAATGGCAGGATGAAACCGTTTTTCAGGTTAATAAAGAGGCTGCACACTCGTGGTTTATACCGTACCAGTCAGTAGAAACAGCACGAAACGGCAACCCTTCAGATTCTAAATTTTACCAGTCGCTTAACGGCACATGGAAATTTAAATGGCTTAAAAATCCGGGCCAGGCCACAGCCGATTATACCAAACAGGATTATAAAGACAGCAAGTGGGATAACATACCCGTGCCGGCCGACTGGCAACAGCACGGTTACGATTATGCAACATATACTAATATAGAATATCCGTTTAAGGCAGCAATATCTGAAAGTGGAATACCTACAGTTCCTACCGAATTTAACCCAACAGGCATTTACCGAAGGGAATTTAGCATTCCTGCTAACTGGATGGGTAATGAGGTATTTGCGCACTTTGGCGCGGTAAATTCGGCATTCTATTTATATGTAAACGGGCAGCAGGTGGGTTACAGTGAAGACAGTAAAACCCCTGCCGAGTTTAATATTACCAAATACCTTAAAGAAGGTAAGAACCAAATGACCCTTAAAGTTATACGCTGGAGCGATGCATCTTATCTTGAAGACCAGGATATGTGGCGTTTTTCGGGTATAGAGCGCGATGTATTCTTAGTGGCTACCCCACAAAACAGGATAGAAGATTTTACGGTTAAAGCAGGACTGGATGCAGCTTTTAAAAACGGCGAATTTTCATTGGCTGTCGATCTAAAAAAATATAGAGATGCTGCTGCGCCATTAAGCGTTACTACCCGTATTATGGAGGGTACCCGCGTAGTCTTTGAAGATACTAAACAGGCAACAGGTAACAGCATAAACTTTACTTCTACCGTTCAAAATGTAAAGGCTTGGTCGGCAGAATTTCCTAATCTCTACCGCCTGGAAATAGAACTTAAAAGCGGCAGCGATGTATTGCAGGCATTAACCCAAAATATTGGTTTCCGTACAGTTGAAATTAAGAAAGGTAACCTGCTTGTAAATGGTAAGGCTGTAACCATTCGTGGCGCCAACCTGCACGAACACCATGATGTAACCGGGCACGTTGTAGATAAGGCTACAAGGATAAAGGATATTACCATCATGAAACAAAACAATATAAATGCAATACGTACGTGCCACTATCCGCAGGATCCTGTGTTTTACCAGCTGTGTAACGAGTATGGTATTTATGTTTTAGATGAAACCAATATTGAAAGCCACGGTATAGGTTACGACATGGATAAAACCCTGGCCAATAAACCCAACTGGCAGGCAGCCCATCTGTACCGTACCCAAAATATGGTAGAGCGCGATAAAAACCAGCCTTCTGTAATTATATGGTCGTTAGGTAACGAGGCCGGTAACGGTACTAATTTTTATGCTACCTACAACTGGATAAAACAAAACGATTCGTCGAGGCCGGTACACTACGAGCGTGCCGGTAAAGAATTTAATACCGATATTGTAGCCTACATGTACATGACAATGCCGCAAATGGAGGAGTATGCGCGTACACATCATGACAGGCCGCTTATACTTTGCGAATATTCGCACGTTATGGGCAACAGCCTTGGTAACTTTCAGGATTACTGGGATCTTATTTACAGCCATGATATTATGCAGGGCGGCTTTATATGGGAGTGGCTGGATGAAGGCCTTAAGAAAAAAGATGCTAATGGCAAAGAATACTGGGCGTATGGTGGCGACCTGGAGCCTGCCGGTACCCAAAACGACAACAACTTTTGTATGGACGGTATTGTGAACCCGGACCGTACGCCGCACCCGGGATTAACCGAGCTTAAAAAGGTATACCAGCCGGTATATTTTAAAGCAGCCGACCTTACTACCGGTAGAGTAGAACTTATAAACCATTACGCTTTTGATGACCTTAGTAACCTCGACCTGCAATGGGTGCTTGAGGCCAACGGTAAAGAGGTTAAGAAGGGTAGTGTGGGCGCTGTGGTAATACCTGCCGGTACCAATAAAGTTATAAAAATCGACCTGCCGCAGGTTAATGCAGAGCCGGGTGTAGAATATTTTGTTACGCTGTTACTAAAAAGTAAAGAGGCTAAAGGTGTGGTTCCTGCAGGGCATGTGGTGGCTTACGAGCAGTTTAAATTGCCTGTATCTATTCCTGCTGCAACGTTTAAATTTAATACTGCATCTGCTGTTAAACAAGTTGATGCTACAGATAAATTGCTGTTAGACGGTTCGGGGTTCTCTGTAACTTTTGATAAAAAAACGGGTTGGATAACATCGGTTAAAAAGCAAAATGCTGAGGTACTTGCCATGCCTATAGAACCTGATTTTTGGCGTGCACCAATAGATAATGATTTTGGTAACGGTATGCAGGTGCGCTGTAAAGTATGGAAGGATATTGTGAAAAGCTTCGAACTTAAACGCTTTTTAGTAAGCCAGGCTATTCCCGGGCTTGTTGAGGTTGTAGCCGAATATGACGTGAAAGACCTTAAAAACAGGAGGGCCAAAATAAGCTATAAAATATACGGTGATGGTAATATTAAGGTAGACAGCTGGTTTGATTTTAATGACAGCAAACTGCCCGAGATACCAAGGATAGGTTTCCGTACAAGGCTTAAAGCCGAGTATGATAACTTTGAATACTTTGGCCGTGGCCCACAGGAAAATTATATAGACCGTAACACGGCAACTCTTGTAGGCCTGTACAAATCTAAAACTGCCGACCAGTATTTTGCTTACGAGCGCCCGCAGGAAAACGGTTATAAAACCGATGTGCGCTGGGCAACATTAACAGATACAAAGGGGCAGGCAATAAAAGTGTCTTCGGCTACGCCATTTGGTACCAGTGCCATGCCGTATACCCGCGAAGACTTTGATGATGGCGATAAAAAAGACCAGCGCCACGCCAAGGATATTAAAAAACAGCCTTTTACAGAATGGCATTTTGATAAAATACAAATGGGAGTAGGGGGAGATAACAGCTGGGGCGCAAAACCTCATGATGAATACATGATATATCCCGGCATACACGATTTTAGCTTTGTACTAAGTATTTTGTAATACAATTTAAAGAATAGTAAAAATATCCCAAAGATAAAGTCGACTTCGAAAGGCTCAGTCTGATTGTATATTTAGGGATATTTTACATGGAATTAAAGAAATAATAGTCACACTGAGCTTGTCGAAGTGCGGCTATTATTTCTTTAATTTCGTTTTTATTCAAAATATTTATCGCACTATTGTATATCAGTAATACGGAAACCTCTATAGTGGTGTGATTTCCTGTAGATACGCATTGCAATACCGTCTACTATTAATAATAAAGGCTGCCATTGGCAGCCTTTATTATTATAATACATCATAAGGATATTACTCCTGCATAGTGTGGTAAACGTTCATCACGTCGTCATCTTCCTCAATTTTTTCAAGAAGTTTTTCAACGTCGGCAACCTGGTCTTCGGTTAATTCTTTAGTGATCTGGGGAATCCTCTCAAAACCCGAAGATAGTATCTCAATACCTCTGTTCTCCAGTTCTTTTTGTATAGCGCCAAAGCTTTCAAAAGGGGCATACATTACAATACCGCCATCTTCATCGGCAAATATCTCTTCTACACCGTAGTCTATCATTTCAAGCTCCATTTCTTCTACATCGCGGCCTTCGGCAGGAATACGGAAATTACAGGTATGGTCGAACATAAATTCTACCGATCCCTGCGTACCCATAGTACCATTGCATTTATTAAAATAGCTGCGAATGTTAGCTACCGTACGGTTGTTATTATCTGTAGCAGTCTCTATAAGTATAGCAATGCCGTGTGGTGCATAGCCTTCAAACAATACCTCTTTAAAGTTGGCAGTATCTTTATCAGATGCCTTTTTAATAGCACGCTCAACATTGTCTTTAGGCATGTTAGCCGCCTTGGCATTTTGTATTACTGCCCTTAGCCTGGAGTTAGTTTCGGCATTTGGCCCGCCTTCTTTAACGGCCATTACAATATCTTTACCTATCCTTGTAAACGTTTTGGCCATAGCCGACCAACGTTTCATTTTCCTGGCTTTCCTAAATTCAAACGCTCTTCCCATAGTTAAATAATTTGCAGCGCAAATTTATGATTATTCGTTGTTATTGCAAAAACAATTTTTGCAGTTATCTGTGTTTATAGTTGTTTATATCCTGTAATATATGCAGGCTCTCAAAAATATAAGGGTCTGTCTTAACCGATTTTATCTTAGATTCGTTAACCGATTTAAAAAAGGCGTCTTTTTCCTCTGTTGCCGCAGTAGTGTTACTTACATTAATTGTATTCTCTTTTTCCATTTCTCCCGTTATCTGCTTCCATAAAGCATCGGTTATGTGCACTTCGTCGTATACGTTTTCAAAGGTAACAGGCAACGGTTTTTTTTGAGATTTATAAATTTCGTTTATCCTTACGTTTACTGCCTTAACGTTTATAAGCGATTCGTTTTTATTTATGCGTTCCCTGCTTA
>Ga0247814_10000593_pt1 | contig 27473 bp, 28 predicted proteins | sample UWRJL179409R1_FD_179947 | JGI IMG/M metagenome (GOLD analysis project Ga0247814, IMG submission 179947) | Plant litter microbial communities from Arlington Agricultural Research Station in Wisconsin, United States - UWRJ-L179-409R-1 | ecosystem: Environmental > Terrestrial > Plant litter >... | reverse complement strand
TGAAATGGGCCGATTGCAAATGAGACTGATAAGCGGCTGCATTGGCATAAATCTCCAGAAGCCTGAACTGCGTTGGGTTCTCTTTCTGGTACATAGGGAAGATCGAAATCACACCCGGTTCCATTTTTACAGACTGTGATGATTCCTGCTGAAGAATCCTTTTATAGTCTTCCAGGTAGTCCGGAATAATTTCTATTTCAGATATCCTCACCATCATATCAGACTGTATAACAGGCAATTCATGTTGACCGATCAACTTCCTTAAAATATTTGCCTGTGATCGGCCAGCATTTATTTCGATTACACCGGCAAGTTCTGCCAGCTGTACGTCCGTTATACCTGTATTTTTACCCATCGATAGATGAGCTTTCAGCTGAGGCTCCACGCCTGGCATGGCGGCCAATGCAGAAATGGTGACAAACTCCCGCTGGCGATAGTTCAAAACATCACGGTTAAAGATATCGGCAAATAAATGCTCCTTCAAAAAAACATCAATTACCGGCGCGAAAGCATTAGCCCCCGTTTTGAGTCCCTTCTCTTCAACACCCGTAAGCTGTTGTAAATTATGCTTTCCAGATTGGTACTTATCGCCACTCTTTACCACTGTGGCATCTTTACCTTCCCGATCTTTTATGTTCTTTCCCTTTCTATCTTCTAATACGGTCATCAACGTACTGATACCATTCAGGCTCCGTGGAAAACCGCAATAGGCATACAACTGTACAAGCGACTCTTTGATTTCATTGATCGTAAGACCTGCATCCAGTCCTTTGTTCAGAGCCGACTTCAATTCTGGTAAATTTCCGGTTGCCGTTAGTGCTGATATCGCAGCTAAAGTTTGCTGATGTGTATTTAATGCTGTCATGCGGTTATCTTTTTCCTGTGCTATACTGGTTGATACGGATAGTATAAATAAGAGTGCAATTGTTGATTGAAAAATGGTTGTTGTGCTCATTTGGAGAAGTTGATGTGTACCTTAATTTAGTGATCTGAAATCCTGTGGCGATTGTCCCACATGTCGCTTAAACATACGCGTAAAATGCTGGGGATATTTGTACCCCATTTCATAAGCAATTTCACTTATCGATTTGCTGGTGTCAAAAATCCTTTCTTTAGCGATAGCGATCACTTTATTTTGAATGTATTCCTGTGCAGACTGACCTGTTTCTTTCTTGATGAGGTCTCCAAAATATTTTGGAGATAAATGCAGTCGTTCAGCGCAGTAGGCCACAGTCGGCAGTCCTGCTAAACGCTGATCTGCTATAAAATAATTGTCGATCAGTTCTTCAAACTTTGTCAATATATCTTTATTCACATACTCTCTGCTAATGAACTGGCGGTCATAAAAACGTTCACAGTAATTCAGTAACAATTCGATATTGCTAACCATCAGCCTACGACTATGTTTGTCTGTTGGATGAGCAAGTTCATACCCTATTTTTCCAAAACATTCCAGCAAGATCTGCTTCTCCCTGGCAGAAACATGTAGGGCTTCTTTCACATCGTAGGAGAAAAAATGGTAATCTCTCATCGTCTTTCCTAGTGCTGTTCCCCTGATCAGGTCCGGATGAAAAGCAAGGGCCCAGCCATTAGGCTGTAACATGGTGCCGTCTTCCTCAAAACCAGCAAGCTGACCCGGGGCGATAAACAGCAGCGATTCTTCCTGATAATCGTATTGACTGCGGCCATACAGTATATCAGCGCATTTTTCATGCTTAAGAAAAACAATGTATAACTCTGATAGAAAGCGATGTACCCTGATCGGTTTCGATTTGGATTGATCTAATAAAGTAATCAATGGATGGAGCGTCTCCTGCCCCCTTTCTTCATTAAATTGAGTGATACTCTCCAGTTTGTTTATCGGTTCCATTGGCAAATCTTCTATTTCAAAATTAAGATAAGAATTCGCGAAAAAATCATTTTGGCAGGCTAATCAGGAATTTTGGTAAGTGATACAGGAATAGATATAAGTGGCTGACACAAAAACATTACGGTGGCTCGGCATGGAAGGATTTCTGGTCAATAGCCGTAGTACGACTTTTATGATTGACCCGCTACTGGAAGGTTATGATATGCCCTTATTGATGGCTTTCCATATTCTTCCAAAACAGGTACCCCATCTGGTTATTACACTGTCAAACACTAATTTGGATAATCGAAGTCTACTTTACGCAGGTTAATAAAGTCCTTTTAAAAAGATCAATCCCCACTCTTTGCATTTGCAGCAATAGTTTAATTATTTCCAATACCCCTTTTTGCTCTCTACTGTGTCTTTACTACTAAATAATGTTAATTGCTGTATAAACCTAGATTACATAAAATTTATAAGTATTAAATATGGATACTCACTTTTTTTCAAAAAGCCCAAGAATCAGGGGATGGTATAACGAAGCTGCATCAGTAAAACTTAGCGAACATTTTTATGATTTTATGGACAGGAAGGTGGTTACGTTATTTAAATTGGGAACAGGTTTATCCCCCTCGGCACAAATTACAATCACAATGGGATCACAGGACCGGGGTATTCGATTTTACGAGGTAGAAAATGAGCTTTCACGTATAAATATTGTTCTTTATATCGCTGATGGCATAGGCCATGAGATTAGTTTTTGCTGGAAGTCAAAGTCTGGCAAGCTTATATCTATTGGTGACGAAGAGTTCGACGAAGATGACCTGGAATGCTGGATGGAAGGACTTACACCCGAAAAATATTACAAGGAACTCACTGCTGAAGTGAACAAGAGGCTCCCTTTTAAGATGAAAAATCTTCCCTTTGAGCTGGAAGTAAGAAATTATGCTTACACCATGCACCTATATATAACAGTTAATGAAAAAGGACTGTTTAACTCAATTAGCGAAACGTTGAATCACATCTTCGTGAAATTTAACCAAGTGGCCGATGAAAGAGAAAGAGGAAAGAATGCAGGTCTCATCCTGCAAGCGGTCCATAACTGGAAGATTGAACTAGAAAAAGACGGTCGTCTGCTCATTTATATTGATGCAGCCAGCCCGGAAATTCTTAAAAATTTAATGAAAGGGCTTGCCCGGTACCAGCAAGTGACCAGAGTAGAAATGGATCTATGTTCATAAGCAGCGCGTTATTGGTACCCTCAAACCTGATTCCACTAAAATGGTTGTATGCTACTGTAGAAGATAAAGAAATCACGAAATGGATCTTTTCAAAAGGATATTTTATTGGCGATATGCCAGGTCGCACTTTTAATGTTCCCTCACGCTGGAACATACAGGCGTTAATGTTCCCCGGTGGCCAGAAATAGAAAAACATTTTATTGTCCACTGTTTCACCATCATGGAGGACCGGATATTCGGTCACTTATTGATGTCGGCAGAAGAACGTTACACAGCTTTCTATAAGCAAAAGAAGGAATTATTCAATTAGGTTCCTTTGCAATACATCGCTTCTTTGCTGGGAATGACGCCGGAGACTTTCAGTCGCGTCCGGAAAAGACAGCATTCCTAGTTCGCATCCCATTTTTGGCTACAACTAAACCGGATCTGGTCACATTCTTTAGCGGCTTCCTCAAGATCTTTACATCATCAAACAAATTAATTATGAAAAAGATCTTAGTCATTGGTGCATCAGGATTTATTGGCGGTTATTTAACCAACCAGTTAGTGTCCGAGGGTTATACAGTACGCTGTCTTGCACGTAATCCTGATAAATTAGCAGCATTTGCCCAACGCGGCTGCGAGATTGTGAAAGGAGATTTCACAGATCCCACCTCTGTAGCGCACGCGCTGGAGTCGATGGATGCAGTTTACGTTTCCATTCATACTCTTGCACCGCAGCAAAAAAGCACATCGGCGCTTGGTTTTATGGATATCGAAATGAATGCGCTCCACAATATTGTTGCAGGCTGCAAGCTCCACCATGTGTCCCGCCTTGTCTACGTTACCTCTCTCGGTATCTCAGCTGATGCCAGCAATGCCTGGACTGGTGGTCGCTGGAAAACACAACAATATCTTTTAAACAGTGGTTTGGATGTGACGGTGATCCAGCCGGGCATGATAGTGGGTATTGGTGGGCAGGGTTTCAATATGGTGTTGGCAAATGCACAAAAAAACACCGCTTTTGTAATAGGGAACGGGCGTAACAAATTTCGCTGCATTGCCATTGAAGACCTGGTTTATAATCTGATAGGTGTGTTGAATGAATCGGAAGCTTATGGACAGTGCTATGAAGTGGGCAGTGATGATATATTAACAGGCGATCAGCTGATCGATGAAGCGGCAGACGTTGCTGGTCATGCTCATCCCAAAAAGATCCATATTCCCTTAGGCCTTTTACGCTTTGCTGCGCCACTGATCGAACGCATAGCCAGATCACCCAAAGGAGCTATCAAAGGAGCACTGGGGGGATTAGGCGAAGATCTTATTGGTGACCCTTCCGCTATCAGAAAATTATTACCGCGCAAACCGCTATCTTATCAACAAGCCGTAGCGCAGGCCCTAAAGGTTTATCAAAATAAATAATTAATTTGCATCATGAAAAAAAGCCAGCCGTATCAAATTAAAACGATCAGTGATTTTCATAAATTATTAGGTGTCCCTACCCCCGAACATCCGCTCATCAGTATCATTGATATTAAACCTTTTGAGCATATACCAGAAGGCATACAGGGGACAGTGATGAATGATTTCTATAATATTTCGCTTAAAAGGGGATTTATGTCTCCTGTGAAAATCAAATACGGACAGCAAGCATATGATTTTGACCAAGGCGTATTGAGCTTTATGTCGCCCGGGCAGATCAGCATCTTCGATCCGCAGAAATACGCCAGCCCGGAACAATCGGGTTGGTTACTACTTGTCCATCCCGACTTTTTATGGAATACACCACTGGCCAGGAAGATTGGTCAGTACGGATTCTTTGATTATGCTGTAAATGAAGCTTTGTTCCTGTCAGATAAGGAGGAATCTACCCTGATGCAGATTGTAGATAACATCAGGCAGGAGTATCATAATAACATGGATAAGTTTAGTCATGATATCATTATCACACAGCTCGAATCCATGCTAAACTATTCAGATCGTTTTTACCAGCGTCAGTTCCTGACGAGAAGAAAAACCAGTCATGAGCTTTTAGACCGCCTTAAGGAGCAGCTGGCACACTATTTTAATGACGCAAATGCTATGCGCGACGGATTGCCGACCGTTACTTATCTCGCAGCACAACTACATGTATCGCCAGATTATTTAAGTGGCCTGCTGAAGACACTGACCGGCATGAACACCCAGCAACATATTCATGAGAAGCTTATTGAAAAAGCCAAACAGCAACTGTCTGCGACAACTTTATCTGTGAGCGAGATTGCTTACCAGCTTGGCTTTGAACATTCACAATCTTTCAGCAAGCTATTTAAAGCAAAAACCAATCTTTCGCCTTTGGCATTCAGAGCGTCATTTGAATAAATATTGATCATGAGTAACGAAAGAACAATTAAATTTAACGTCTATGCCTGAAAGCCCCACTAGTGTTGTTATAAAAGACATAGTCATTCCCGAAGTTTACAGCTTTCGCTATGGTCAGCAGGTGCATGACCAAAGGTTTTTTGAACTAATGTTCCGGCAACCGCTGTTAGGATCACCCTTGTCTTTTGCAAATAACGATGCAGCAGCCTATGTTCATCAGCCGATCACACTCCAGTTCCAAGGCGCTTTTGGTAAAATGAGATCGGTCAGCGGTACGATTGTGAAGCTGGAATTCCTCAATATTCCGGGACAGAACGCGGAAGTTGTTGTGACCGGTTCGATGTACCAACCATCCGGTAATCTCTCTAAATTCACCCTGGCCTTGATGGCTTTGTTGCTGTTTCCGTTGCTGTTTACCACAGGACTTTTTTGGTATGTTTCACAGATTAGCAGTTCTCTTGTAAAAACAGAAGGTAGAATAAACTCGCTGCAGGAAAGAGGCAGCAAAGGTTACCACAGCTATAATTTGATGATTGCGCCATACCATGCCTCTTTTTATAGGTCATATCAATCGCCGGTATTAAAAATAGCCCGCGAAAACATAGATGCTTTGTCTGAGCCTGAAGATGGCAGCTACGATCAGGAGCATAAAGGTAAGGCGGTGGACTTCTATGTTTTCAAAAATGACCTGGTTAAGTTGAATGATCCGGGTGTAAAGGTTGATTTCTTTTACCTGAAGTCAGCCATACAACCACAGGTAAAATTTGATTATTACTATGATGTTTTAGTATATGCAACTGACAAAACCTGGATTTACTTCAGCTGGTTTTTTTACCTTTTTACAGAAGTTTTTTGTTTTGGCTGCGCAATTTTCTGTTATAAAATGTATGCTCTGGACCAGCAAACCAAAAACAGGATCATCTGGTACACCTGCCTGGTCATAGCTGCCGTGTTCAACATAGCAATACTGGCAATGATGTTCTGAAACGGAATTTCAAATTTACTGTCGTTCGCAATAGCTTTACTTATAGCAACGAGCTGAATTCATCTTTCCAAGACATCATGAATAACATCCGGCGCGGTGAGTTGCAAGCCCGGATGTTAATTCTATGATGTATGCTTATTTGGATTATTTACCAGATATGCTTCTTAAAAAATATTTTAAAGAAATCGGACTTCTGCCTATTAATTGTTTGACATCACTTTTACTGGTGTCGAACTCTCCTCCAGCTATCGCTCCGGCGAACCTTGACAAATACGCTGCATCATCTTCAGAAACTCCATGCTGTACAAGCTGCGCAACGTATGAATCTACTTCAGTTTGTTTATAAGCTACCGTTGTCCCTGTGATTTCTGATATCAGGTCAGCAATCTCAGCGAAGGAGAAAGGGGTCTCTGCAGCGATGACATATTCTTTGTTTTCATACCCGGAAGTAGTCAGTACAACAGCTATAGCTTCAGCCATTTCTGTTATTGGTAAAAAGGTGTTTTACCATTCTCGGCAGGGATGGAAATACCTTCATCCAATATATTCTTTCCCGAAATAATTGGAATCAGGTCAGCATAGAGTGTATTATCCAGCAAAGTATAAAGTACAGAGGTTTGTTTCCGGCACCGGAAAACAGGAGGCTGTTAAAGGTGAATACCCTCATACTTACATTATTTATAGTACCTAACAATTAGCGGGCAATACACGAAAGTTTATATGCAACCTTAGCTTTGTCTTAAATATGTGAATCCGGGCATATGGCAGTATAAACCGATATCGGATGAAAGGGAAAAAAATAGCCCCGGCAATATCAATTTGATTACCAAACGGCAATGAATTGCAAAATGTAAAATTATATAATTTAAAAATTTTAATATGGAATCACAGAAAAAACGAATCTTAATTGTAGGCGGTTATGGCATGGTTGGAAGTAACATCGCAAGACTCATCAGACAAGCTGATCAGCATATCGAACTTATTCTTGCAGGGAGAAATCCGCAAAACGGAATAGCTTTAGCCGAGGAATTAAATCATTCAGAAACAGCCTATATTAATCTCAAAGAAGGCTTCGATCTAAGTCAATTTAAGAAAATTGGCCTGATTATATCAGCGGTAGATGATCACAGTAATATCTTAAGAGAAACTGCTATCTTAAATGGCATTGCATGTATTGCTGTAAGCGAATTAGCGGATCAAATTTCTCCCACAGCATTTCTGGGCCTTCACAAAACGATTCTTGCGCCTGTTGTATACGCAGGTCATTGGCAAGCGGGAATATTAACCCTTATGGTTAGGCAACAAGCGAATAAATTTAGTCAAATAGAAACTATCGAACTTGCAGGATTATATGACCCAAAGGATAGCGTAGGGCCGCTGGTTGCAAACGAAGTGAGTGGTTTTGTTGGTGAGGCGCTAATTCGCAAGGGAGGAAATTGGCTATCATTACAAGCAAAAGAAAACCCGAGAACTATTGATTTGCACAATCAGTCATCAGCAATAGGTTACCCACTCAGTACGCTCGATGTTCCAAGCATAGCCGCTTTTACAGGTGCTAAAAATATTCGGTTCGATTTTATTACAGGGGAATCTATTGGGACTAGTAAGGGCCTGGAAGCTTCCCATGATCTATACATTACTATTGAGGGCACACTACTATCTGGCGAAAAAAGAAAACTCAAAACGATCGTATCCAGCCCAAAAGGAAATTCCCATCTCACAGCTGTGGGCGTATATTTGATCACCGAAAAGATATTGGGCCTGAATGGACAATCTGAACAAAAGACCGGAGGTTTGTATCTTCCCGAAACTATGATCACAACAGATCATATCAGCAACCGGTTAAAAGAATTTGGGATCGAAATAATTGAAGAAACCTGGGAAAATTTGTAGAACTTAATCAGGATACGCTGAGCACATAGAGTGCATATCCAGCAGAACCAGGCGGATATTACAATTTAATAATGTTTCTGAAATAAAAAAGCTTACCCTTAGCATTCTGATCTTATGCCTCGGGGTAAGCGTAATGTAATCTATCATAATTGATCAGTGATATATTTCGCCCGCTCGTAACCGCCGCTAATTGATCCCCTCGTGCGTTATATCCTGCCCTTTCAAAGAAACCGTAATTACAGAACTTTTGCCCTTCAATCTTGATATCGGAACTGAGATTGCGTCGTACCCGATGTAATCAACAGTTATAAAAGCGATGTGTGAGAAATCAAACAAATTAACTAGAGCAAATCCCGCTTTGTCAGTAAAGAAATTAGCGATTATTTTATTACTCTTATCTCTAAACCCTACCATAGCCAGCATAGGCAGCCCATCCTGTTTATCCTTTGCATAAATTGATATTTTAGTATAATTGTGATTATACTCATTAGTAATTGTAAAAACGCTAGTATCCTTGAGCTTCGTTGTAGCCGGTGTTTGGGCCTTAACGATATTTACCATTAACAATAGCATAACAACGTTGAGTACATATTTTAGCATACGGAAAATCATCGCTGGAATACAGTATGTAAAAAAAAACCCACTTCGTAAGTGAGGCACGCAACTTAAGGCACTGCGATCGAAGTGAACAAGTCACCTGCCATATCCTTTACCCTTTGGGTATTGACGATACAAATTTACCCACGATAATCCATAAAAACAAGAGATATTATTTACAACTTGCAAGTTAAGCTAATTAACAAACTCCTATTGATAATGTTCGCTTATCGATTTACCAAATCCCAATCAATAGTTAAAATTGCAGTTGGCGCTGTCTCTTCTTCCTTAATAATACTGAATATATCGATTTCATTATTTTTGCTCTTCATATCAGTCATATTTAACTGCCCAATTAGTTCTTTGCAAATGCATGAGCTCATTCATTCAAAATGATGAGCCCATGCAGGTTTGGTGTAATTGATAACGTTAGTCAAGCAGCGGAAAAACATCTGTCCACTTGTAATAACAGCGACCTTTAATTTTCTTAAATTTTAAGATCTTTTTGTTCCGCCATCGTTCTACCGTGCGTTCACTGTTACTAAATAGCACCATGATATCACTGGTGTCCAGCACTCCTTTTGCCTGACATTTTTCCAATGTATTGGCATAGTCCTGATTACTTTTGTTCTGGCTAATCATTGCCAGAATCTTGTTGAGTAGAAAAAGAATTTCTGAGTTCATAATTGTAGCGTTTGGTTTAGGTTTAATAAATTTTTAACAGTTGACAATTACCTTTCGGCATAAGTCATTCAGTACTTTTATATCTCTCTCGAGATGTAGATCATCCAGATAAGCCGCTATGCTTATTCTTAATACCTTAGGTTCATCCCGTGAGTAGCTAAATTCAGCACCATTCATTACGGTGATAGATGCAGCGGCTAAATGGTCCAGAATATTGTCAGGAAAAATACCATACAATGGTTCGAGGTACAAATACCAGCCAGTGGTCATATTTATTCGTTCCATGTTCCACAAATTTGACTCTTCAAATAGTTGTTTCGTTTTATCCACTACAGCAGCAATTGCAAGATGTATTTTTGGTTCACACTTAGACAACACACCTTTATCCAGCAGCGCATTTATAGCTTGCGCCATTACTGCAGACACTCCTTTTCCCCCATTCCGAAACTTTCTTTTTAGCGCCACACTAATCTTAAGCGGTGCGGCCACGATCTTAAAATCCAATAACTCGGTATAGAAGTTAGACAGAGGTCGCAGGTAAATCAGACGCTCCGTATAATCAAAAAAATCCTGCATTAATAAATTTGGTTCATTCCAATAGAAGCTCGCATGCCGGTCATCTTCAATAATAATAAATTTATGTTTCTGTTGTAATTCCTTTAAGTGCTGTATTTTTAAAGAAGGCATCCGTTGTGCATAAGGGTAGATTGATCTGGAAGACAAATACACTATCCCCACTAAAACTTTGCTACATAGCCTTTCAAGATCTACAATAGACATCCCGTCTTCATCTGCGTCCACAAATGCAAGTTCCTTCCCCTGTCCTGTCACTGCATTACAAATCATATTAACTGCTGGCTGAATCATTACAAAAGTCTTTTTGACTGGCAGGCATACCTCACATATATTATTGATCAGCAGCGTATAATCCTGTGTATAATGTACTTCTTCAATACTGTATTTTGCCGGCAAAGTATGATTTAGCAGATAGGTTGACTTATCGATCAGGTCGGGAATGATCTTAATTTTACGCTGATCAGAATCCATCACCTTAAACTCATCACACCCTTTACTTATGCAGATATCAATTGTTTTAACAAGAGGGTTAGAACTTAGTAAGGTCTCCTGGTTATATAAAATCCGCCGTTGTCTAGTCGGCCTTACAACTGTCTTTCCAACTACCTTTTTCCTGAGTGCATAAGCAATCTTCGTAACCACAAATGTAGCTCTGCCCTTTATAGTCACAATCAGCCCCTCTCTTACTCTCAATTTTTTAATAGCTTTTTCCATAAAACTTTTATCTACCTTGGCAAACACAGCGAGCGCACGATAAGAAGGCAACCTTTCACCCCATTTAATCCCTCCTTGAAAGATTGCCTTTTTTATTGCATCTACAATCACCTCGTCCTTTGCTTTCAAAACAGCATAATCCAATGAAAGAATTTCTTTCCACAACAGACTTTTCATTTTCACATTAGCTTCACACATATTCAAATTTAAATAAGAAATCACCAGTAATTTGTTAATTAAAGATAAAAATTTGTGCCTGTATTCAAATAATTGACTGCGCCCGTAAAATTTCACTATACAATAATGCATTAAACATATTCTAAAGCGAAAAGAAGGACGATTTGATTGAAGAAAAAAAACTAATTAATTTATTTGTTTCTCCAAGAAAACTGAACCTATTTGGTTCATATTCTTCAGATAATTGACTAATCAACCTTGCTTCCATTTTTTCCAAACCAAAAAAACACCGATTGAGAATAATAAAAAAGTCAGAATTAACATTTTTCCGTCTAAGAAGCTGCGCTTATTCTGATGGTTAATTGTATGCTTCACCTCAGATTTCTGCTGCACATCAGTTGCTAAATTTGTTTTTGATTGGGTGGAGAGGGACAAATCCTGCAATGTTTTCTGTACGTTTTTGCCGTAACCAGTTATGAGCAGATGTTCCGCCTCTCCTTCAAAACCTTGCTCAGAAGAATAGCTGAATTTACCTTTAGGCCATACAAAAACGCTATAAAAATCTTCACTGGAATCAGCTTTAAATTTCATATCATTGAAGCGTTGTTCAGTAACCTGCTCCTCCCTCACCTTTACATTTGTCTGATCCGTAACTGATGTTGCTCTCTTATCAACTGATTTTTCTGTTGTCTTCCACAGGCCACAGCCCATTGAGAGTAGTATTAAAAATAAAAATATGTTTTTCACGGCTGTTCTCCTTTCTCTTTTATCCAATCCGAAATTCTGTATATTGTCTTTATATGCCGAAGCTTTTTATAAACCCCATCCCCTTCCCGGCTACCAGCGATGTTCGTATTCGCTTCGATACTCGTTACCCAATCGCCATGTTGTTGTACAATCATCCCTACGTGGGCAATCCTTTTTTTATCCGGGAAGTAAATTCCAAGCACATTTCCAGGTAAAGCAGAGCGTGCAAGCCTTGCGTCTGGGAACAAAGCTGGCGACCAGCCAGAGTGTGGCTTGTCAAACCCTTCCATATTATACACCCAGCTCACAAAAGCTGCACAGTAGGGATCGCCACGTTTCAAGCCAACACTCTTTAGATACATCTCTACCCTTTCACCATCATTCCGGCCGGTACGCTCTCTAGTCCCTACCTCTCCCATCGCTCTCTGAACCACCTTAGCCCGTTTATTTTCATTTAACATATTGCGTTCAGACACAGGGCTGCCGAGAACAAAAGCACTGCAAATGATGCCCATATAAAACCTAGCTGCTGCCATAATTCGAGTTTTTTAAATTGTGAAACCATTAATTCTATTGCTGGCAATTCCAGCTGCAACCAGAAGCGCTGTAGCAGCCACCAGCTTAAAGCACAGATCATTAAAAAACTGATCATGCTCAGTATAACCAGCAGCCAGATCCCCTGATTAACATTACCAGCAGAACCATCTACTCCATTCAGCCAATAAGGCCCGAATGCCCAGAGTAATAGTAGAAAAGCAAATAAGAGCAGGGGCTCTGCAGCCTTTATCAGATTTGTGGCCTGCTGCCACCAAATTATTGCAAGCGGCCTTTTCAAAGATTTTGTATCCATGATATTGATCATTTATTGTTAGAAAAATATGTTGATAAAAAAAGCCCGGCCAGCCTCATAAACCGGCCAGGCTAATTGATTTATGCAATAGTCACCATTGCGCCGATGTATTGACTTTTGGAAACCTTTTTATGGTCTGGACTCGTAAAGAAAAGCCAGCCATGCAAAGGATCTCCCTGCCAGCTCCTCGGCAAGGTCATGGTGAGTGTACCCACACTTCGCTTTACTGTTTCGAAGCTATACATCTCATCTTTCGTATTAAAGATGATCACCATTGCATCATCCTTTTCAGGCTCATAGGTGCTGCTCAACTGCTTAACATTATCCGAAAGCCAGTCTATCTTGATCTGGTTTGCTGGTTCTGGTATGGCAGTAACACTCTTTGCCCTATGCAATGAACCCACACTAAGTACTACCTCAGGATAGTTCAGTTCAAACACAGGTGAGATGCCTGTTACCGCATTCTGAACGTTGTAGCTAAGTGCTGCATTCATCGGCGTCATTCCGCTGGTGTTTGACTGGTAACCGAGATCGATTACATCTTTCATGAAGGTTAGAAATTTGATCACCATCCCGAAGATGAAACGTTGATCAATCTGCTCCTGAACAGGTGCTTTTTTTGATTTTTTCGATCTGCTTTTCATTACATCGATTGTTCGCCAGGTGGAACCAACCACCGTGCCCACTAGTCCTTCGAATCCTCCGAGGATCCCTTTTAGAAATCGTGCCATTTGATTAAAATTTAAATTGTGAATAATTCTGTTAAACGCATTCATTTGCTTACCGGTAAATCGAATCGTTGAACGAATGTACAATCATAAACCATAGTTATTTAACGCTCAGATGCTTGTGTCGTAATTTGGCTTCTACTGGCGGCGGTTTGTCGTAATTTGTCGGGTTGATTTATATTTATCAGACAGCCCAAAAACAAAAAAACCTTCCGGAATTACCGGAAGGTTCAAATCTTAAGCAGTGCTAAAATGTTGGTGTGCTATCCAAATTTCAGTCCCAGCATGTCAATCCAGAAGTGAGGATCTGTGCCAGGATACACATCCGGAGTAATGGTCGTATAACATATCGCTCCCGGATTTAATTTAACGCTATTCAGTGGGAAGTGGTTACTAAAGTATTGCAGAAAGATTCCTACGATACAGCAACATCCATCCGGTACATCGAAGCTGATCGATTGACCGGTAGCTTTGTTGTCATCCTTCATCACCCTGAAATGCTGTTGCTCCGGCACCTGGACTCTCATCCCCTCCTCCAGACGGAACAGTGCAACGCTGGCAACAATTTCACAATAGACTGCCTTTGCCGGAAATTTCACCAGCCGCAGCATCTCCTGATCCGGAAAAAGAATATTGAGCCTGCCTGCATCAACATCAATTGCAGGATTAGCAATTAAATGCTTTTTGAGTGGTGAGTACTTGTTAAACTCGAACCCATTCAGCGGGGCAAAACTTTGCATCTCAAAATTGAAGGTATCATTTTGAAGATCCCTTACATGCGAAAGTAAAGTATTGAGCTCCGCGCTTAGCCGGCTATGCATTTCCGTATCACGAAAAGTATAAATTTCGCTTTCGAAACTTCCCCTGATCTGCGCCCCGAGCCTGCTTGCCATACCAAAAGTATTCGCTGCTTTTTTGGTGTTCTTAGTCTGCCTCATCGTACCGGCCTTTACTTTTGAAGTAAGGAACTGAGCGTTGCCTACTTGTTTGAATACAACGGGCCCCAGGGCTCCGTGTAAAAAATTACGATTAAATCTTGCCATAATATTTTAGTTTATTTTAATCAAAGCTAGTTGATCATCCATAAAAATATCTTCCTGTGATCTCCCTTGGCGTAACTTGGCGCCTATTGGCGGCGGTTTGTCGTAAATTGACGTAAAGAAAGTAATACTTAAAGAAGAGGACGGGATGGATTATAGTGAGATTCAATATGTACTCCTACTCAGTTCACGCTAAAGACCACGTGACAACCTGGTAGCAATGTGAGAGTTTAGTTTAGCTCTTCACCACGCTCTCACCACGGAGTTACCACGGTGTTACCACAGACTTACTATCAGTACGTGTCGAGCGCATATAGAGCACATATTGAGCAGTACCTATCTTCTTATCCTAGCTGTCTTATCTCATACCGCTTACTTTATCTCAATAAGGATATTCATTCGCCACGTCAATCATATACATTCACCCTCCAATAGCAACTACTGGCGTAACAAATGCAATTTTTATCCTTCATTATCCTATCATTATAGAAACTAAGAAGATAAATTAACAACTCTTTGCTTCTATAATATTAGAGGTTAACTTAATTCAAAATATGAAATTCAACTTTAGACAATCGTCTATATTATTTATGGCCACCCTAGCGATAGCCATAGCTACAATCATCTCTTGTAGAAAAAATACAGATGTCAAGGTACCTGTCATGCACATTAATAAAAGTAACGATAAATATGCAGTCGATTATCAATCTTCGACAAGTGACAGCGTTCTGCATATTGAATTGAAGATTGCTAAAACAGGTGAAGCAGCGGAAATTGTAAAAGAAGACATTGATATAGATTTAAAAGGAAATAAATATCTGTATAATATTTATGACGTCTTACAAAAAAAATCATCAGATAGTAGATATACCAATATTACTTTGCAACAAGCTGGAGAAATGTGTTTCGCATTGAGGGAAGTAATTTCTCAGGCAACCAAATCTCTGACTTCAGAACAAATAAAAAGCCCAAACATTCAAGGTATGTATATTAGTTTATCTTTTGCCAGGCGTATACTCAAAAATAAGATGCCTTCGAAAGATGAAAAAATTATTGACAAGAAAATGGCTTTGAAAACTATGGCGACTTCGTCCCTTCCTGTTCCAAATCAGCAGCCCAGTTTTGCCCAGGATGTTTTTCAGGGTTACGAGTTGGGGCTAACATCCTTTGCAATGAATGATGATATTATGGTTAATAAGCAAGCGTTTCTAACTATTGTCAATAATGATATTTCAATGTTGCCTAATGACGATAAAGGTTTGTATGTTTTTCAAGACGTCTTAAATAGCATTTCAGCCAGTAATTTTACTTTAAAATATTTATTTGCCCAAATAGATGCTTATATCAAACAACATCCTGAGAATTATGGAAGTGGCAATAGATGTGCAGGTGGTTGGTGGCCATCTGGGAGTAGTCATGGTTGCTGTGGAAATTACAATGGGTGTTGTTGGTACTGGCATCCTGCATGTTATGTTCATGATATAATATGCGCCAACTGCAAGCCCGCATGGTTCTGTTTGAGTGGCTGTAAACCTGATGTTAAATATGTACATTACATAGAACCATTTTACGTTATTGAAGATTATACACCAGTGGAAACAGGAGAAGGTATTCATTTGCCTTTACCACTTCCTACAGGAATTTATTATAAACAAAACTATAATGACATGAATATAATCATGTTACAGTTTTATACACCAATTTTCATCAATCCTGCTAATTCAAAATATTACTCAGATAACCAATATAACAATTTGTTGCCAAATGGGTATTATGACTCGCCAAGTGAGAGTAATGGTATTGACCACACATACTACAATATTGTAAACGGAAGTGTATTGAAAAGATATAGAGTTTTTTTGCAAACTTAATACGAATTAGCAGATATTGACTTACCATATTTTAACCTTTTAAGATGGAGTTTTCGATTAAACCTCCATCTTATTCAAAATTTATATCTTAACTTAAATTGAAATCATGGGACATAATCATACTTTGGAGAAAACATCCTTCTACTTTACTCTATTTGCTGCTGTATATTTTATATTGGCTTTTACTGGTTTTTTTAAAAATTCAAATTCAAGGATAATCACGGGATTATTTGAATTACTGACAATACCTTTAATACTATCTCTAATTGTCATTATGGTACTTGTACTGTATAGTTTTTTACATAAAGGTATCAAATTAACATTTTATTCAATTGCCAGCTTTCTCATCTCATGTGGTTTAATTTTGGCTATGTTTTTCGTAAAATAAGTTTTGACTGATATTTGTAATCCCGCTTGCGATGCATCTTGAGAATAATTGATTTCATTGCTTGGAATTTTAAAGTGGCCTGTTAGGTCAATTCCAAATCGCTGATATTAGTCATATTACACCATGGAAGGGTTAAAAAAAATGTTATTAAAACCTACTAGCTAAGGGAACGAAATCTTTCACATTAAGCTCCCTCAGTATTAACAACTCTAAAAAGTACAAAAACCACATGTAGGTTAAGTAGACTTGTCATTTCTTAATAAATAAGTCGCCGTACTCATTATTAAAATTGATCAGTGATGTATTTCGCCCGCTCTGCCAGAACAGCCTTTTGCCATTCCCGGATCACTTCCCTTCCTGCTTCCCTGGCTTTCGCGCCGCCGTCATTGTTTTTTTCCGAATTTTTGGCCAGTGTATCTGTAAAACACTGTAGGTAATGATCTTCGAGGTCAAACTCAGTATCGCTATCCTGGTCCTTCAGCTCTACATACTGCAGAAAGAACAAGGTAGCCCATTTCATTTGTTTGCTTGTTCCAGTATAATACGAGGGAAAAGAGACCTTATTGATAAACGACTGGATAAATTGTTGTGGTTGAATATTGTAAATAGTGCAGAGGCTCATAAAATCCTCTGGCAGCTGTATGTTGATTGTTATTTCCATGATGTGCTGATTAATTGCGTCTGTTGATGTTCTGATAATGTTCAAGGTAGAATTCTTTCAAAATGGTGATTCGTTGCTCCAGACTGCGCACGTTATGAATGCGCAGACGGATTTCATCCATTTCACAGATAAAATCTACTTCCTTGTCAGTGAACTCAGGCACTGCGGTATTTTGCCTTCCAAAACCCAACACGATCTTCATAAAAAAGGCCATCGTAAAGTTATCATTTGGAATCTTTAGTCCGGTTCTCGCCTGCATCTCTGAGATGGAAATCTTGCTCATAAAATCCTCAAGGTATTCTACCGGATAACAATTGTGCAGTTCGCAAAGCACGGTAAAGTCTTTGGTGAAGTTTAAGGAACGGTTTTCATCAAGATAAAGCGTGTCCGAGCTTGTATATACCCTTTTCATATTTTTGTACAGTTCATCTACGTAAAGCAAGGATTTTTTTCTTTTGGCCACGGAACTGCTTAATACTTTTTTGGCCAGCTCATTGATCCACCTGAAACAATTTGCAGCATTTTCCAGGCAATGGCTGAAAGCGTGGCTGCCATTTGCAGTTCTCCTTTTTTCAGCTACATAAAGTCCGATAGTTTTTGAAGCTACAGAATAACCTTCACTGTATTGATCGGCTAGGGAATCGTAGACTGTTGAATGATTGATGAAAATTTGTAATACTTCCTGTTCGTTTAATCTGTAAACGGCACAGGCGACGCGGAATTCCAGCGGGATGGTGAGCCGGTGATAGTTGATTTCTGTTTTCATATTGATCTTATTTAATTTTCAATTTAAATAAGCCTCTATGAGGGGTTACCATCCTAAAGGTATAGGGCTGGTAACTCACTCAGTCTATTGTAGCATTGGCTCTACTAAAAGCCACCAAATCTTTCGAAAAGGCCCCAACAAAAGACATAAGTGAGCACCAGCCCTATAACAAATATAGGGTTTAGGTTGCTCATCTTACGCTCGCTGGGTAAATTTAGTAGATTTATGCTGCGAGGCTTTAAAGCAATTCTTAATTATAAATTAGCATTGCGGTTGTTTATATATTTTTCATTTTTTCCATATGCTAATGTATCATGCATTATTTAAAATAAAAAATATATTAAAAATTAATTAGACATATGTCTATTGGAAAATACAGCTAGATTCAACTGTTATCAATGAATTCTGAATATTATGTGATGACGTTTACACTTTTTATGAGATTGTTGCCAACATTTGGCACGATAAGGACTATTGTATATACCTTGTAAAAGGCACGATAATGAACTCCTTAATAAAGGTCGGACTCAAAGAGATCGCTAAATGCTACCCAGTGAAGTGCTGTTTGGATATTTTGGACGATGTTGGTTCTTCCCCAGTTTTGATGGTAAATAAAATATTTCCACTGTCAAAAACTCGTAAGGCATCCGTTTAAGGGATTAGAACAGCATTTCCATTAGCAATGCGAGGCTATAAATTGACCCGACCACCAAATGTGGGGAAGAACCCGATGTTGACCCCACTAAAATGTGCATATAGAAAGACCTGATGAAGGCTTGCAGTTTTGTAAACCCTGTCATTCCGGTGCATACTGACCCCTTAGTTTTCAAGCAGATGCTTATACCGGAGCATATTGCCCCCTCTAATTTGAGTTGGGGACTTGTTATTCCGGAGCATGCTGGTTCTTCCCCAGTTTTGGTGGTAAATAAATATTTCCACTGTCCAAAACTCGTAGGGCATCCGTTTAAGGGATTAGAAAAGCATTTCCATTAGCAATGCGAGGCTATAAATTGACCCGACCACCAAATGTGGGGAAGAACCGCATGCTGCCTCCCTTGATGAATTGATTTGATTTATTTAGATGAATATTCTTTCACTTAATCCGAGTGCTGATAGCTGGAGAAGCAAAGCAATGAGTCAGATCAAAGAATTATTACGCCTCGCACAAGTAGGGAAATTCTATTAAAAGTATTGTACGTACTCTAGGTATCTATAACTAAAAATATCGATCCCATTAAACTTATGATTCATGATTGTTTTTTTTATAAATTGCTTTTCCAGTTTTTACTTATTTCAGACTATCTATTTATCTATAGTTCTCCAATATCTAATTATCGGCACCAGGTTACCTTCGTTTTCTAAGATTTTTCTTTCCTCATTGAAAAGAAGATCTACTAATTTTTGTAATTTGCATCTCCGGATTTCTTAATTTAAAGCCTACACCATATCTAGCTTTGTTTGCTTGATTGTATTCTTGTCGAAGTTTATGGAAAATCTCTTTTTGACTATCAAAAAGGTTTTCTTCTGAAATAATAGTTTTAACAATGTTAATCTTGCCAAGACTAGATCCGAAGCAATAACCCTCATCAGTTGCAGCAATAAAGCCTACTTCCTCATCAATACTATTTTCGAAACTATCATATACAGCTTTATGCTGTGTATTTGCCTCAACTTTGTAAAATCCCAAAGTTTTGTCAAAGTATTTGCGAATCAGTTCCTTGTTTGAAAGCTTCTGATCTTTGACAATACGCTCACGATACCGTTTGAAAAAATGCGGTGGGTAAATGGAAGAAGTTAGTAGATCCACTGAGAGTGACGCTGCATAGCTCCCCTCAGTTCTATTATAAATCCCATACACACTTAATAATGGTTTATCAGAATTGCCTTTGGTTAAGGCCGTAAAAGTTACTATAAAAAGATTTTTTTTTTGAGGTGTATTCAACTCATAAGTGAATGTGTAAGGAAACCGGCTTGCTTTGAGTACTTTTCTTCTAAAGTCCTTCCTGCAATATTTCATTCTAGCATTCAATGTCGGGAGATCAGTGAAAAGCTCGTTGTGGATTTCCTGTAAAGTCATTGCCTCAACTATCATGTATCTATCTATTTACGGTTAATGGTTCATTTTTGAAGACTAATATGATCTATGGGGAATGACCCAATTACTTAGCTACTAACACATACCCCCCAACAAAGATATTCTCAGAAACTTTCATAAGCTTCAAGTCAGTAACCAATTCACTTTTTATTGGAAAATCACCCTCATTTCCCGAATAAATAATAAATCCCATATTCAAAACACCTTCTAAATTCTCAACATCTAACCTTATATCATCATTCTTTAGTGGCGTACATTTTTCATTGATTTTTTCCAAAAATCGATCGTCTATGATCGTAGCTGTTGTTGGAAACATAAAAGACTCAAAATTTTCATCAAGAGGTTTTGGTTTGATTTTTATGGCTAGATGTTGATCTAAATCATCATCATTTCGTGGCTGTTTTTCAAAAGAAATAAATTCCATATTTTCGTTAAATTTCTTTAAAACGACTTCATCAAAGTATACCCTTTTCTCAAAATTTAACCTGGATATCGGATCAAAATATTTGTATGAAAAGTGGGCATTTCCATCTCTAGGATAGGTAATATGAAAATCTCTCTTTTCTACAATTGGATTAACAAATTCAATATTTATAACTTTAGAAGCAAACCATCCAATTAGCGTGTTTTTTGTTTGGGTAATATATCCAAGTGTTAGACATTGACCTTTATAATATACCTGAATGCGCATTTCTAAAGTTATTAATTAATATTCGTTTTCTGAGACTAGTGTTTGTCTTTTGCTGTAATTGATGTCTTCACTTAGCCAATTACAGACACCTAAAAGGTCGAAGTACTTTCATCGTTTGCGAAAGGCTCTCCATATAAACAAAGTCGTTGAAATGAACTACTCTCCTTATTTAAGTTTAATAATTCTTGTATTTGGAAGATAGCTCGTGCTCTAAAAATTTCTTTCACTAGTTTGCTCTAATTTGAATGGATAGGATACGTTTTCCAATTCAAACTCAATAAGAGTTTTGAAAACAATAGGTTTGATATCGGTCCAGTCAAAATTTTGTAGGACATCATATTCTCTAACTAGATAAAGAAAATTTGGCTTTCCATAATCTTCAATCAAGATGTTAAAAGCAATTAAGTACAGCTCACCCTGTGAGAGCTGGGCACGAGTCAAAGAAGCATAGAAGTTCTTTTCAGAAAGGGCGAGTCCCGAGAAATATATGAATTTGAAGATATGATATAGATGTCTGTGGTAATGATTGAAGTTGCTAGAGAAATTATTATAGAATTTTACATGATATGTTGCATCTAAAATTGTTCTTGCATTCGAGGATGTCACAGGAACATTATATAATGTTTCATTTTCTGGCGGCTTCGATGTAGTATTGTGTGCTTTCTGATAATTTTCCCAATTGATATAGGAAAAGAGCATTTTTTGAGCCTCATCAATTACTTGCCGCCCTTCCAGTTGTTTAAATTTAAGGTTTTTAACAATTTCATTCTGCAAGTTGAGCATATTGAAGAACGTGTTTTCAAAACGTTGCAGTTTTAATGTCTTGTTTTGTTCAATTGCCTCATCTCTGGATGACTGCGATTCTTCTCGTTGAAGCCTAAGCTCATTGCGTTGCAGCAAAATAGTCCAGATAATTCCAGCGAATGCCAGTCCCGAGAATAAGGCATTCGCAGCTCCGAACATATCACCAAATGTTCCCCGGTCATTAATTGCACCTTTTGCAATATGGTCTTTAAGTAGAAAAAGATTGAGATACCAAAGCCCAATTACCACTAAAACAGTTACGGCAATAGAAATACCTTGACTTGTGGTTAATGCTTTGATTTCTTTAGACTTTGTGACGTCTTGTATTACATTTTGTTTACTTAAGAATGTAACCCCTCCTAAAAATCGGACTGTTTTGAAAGGCGAAAATTCGTAACTTTAAAACAGGAAGATGAAAAAGTCAGTAATCAGTGAAAGCCAGATCGTGGCAGCAATCAAGGAACAAGAGTCCGGTAAGAAGGTGGCAGATATCTGCCGTGATTTAGGGATACACCAAGCCACATTCTATAATTGGAAGAAAAAGTATTCTGGAATGGATAATCAGGAACTCCGCCGTTTGAAGGAGCTAGAGGAAGAAAATCGCAGGCTTAAGCATATGTATGCTGAATTGGCCTTGGATAATAAGATTCTGAAAGACGTTCTTTCAAAAAAGTTCTAAAGCCCTGCCAGCGTAAGAACATGGTTGCCTATGTGGTGGAACATCACCAGATTAGCATTAGCAGGGCTTGTCGTGTAGCTTCGCTACCTAAATCCATGTATTATTATAAATCCAGGAAGGATGATTCGGAAACGATTACAAAACTTCAGGAATTAGCGGGGATCTATCCAACCGAAGGTCAAGATTTATATTATGGAAGAATTCGAACGCAGGGATATCAATGGAATTATAAGCGTGTAAGACGCGTCTATTTACTTCTGGGACTGAATCGTAGAAGGAAAGGACGTAAACGTTTACCGGAGCGTGTGAAAAATCCACTGAATCGACCATCAGCTCCATTGGAGATGTGGTCCATCGACTTTATGAGTGATGTACTGACTAACGGTAGAAAATTCAGGACGTTAAATGTGATAGATGATTATAACCGGGAAGCAATTGCTATTGAAGTTGCCCATTCAATGCCTGCAATGCGGGTAACAGGACTGTTAGACCGGATAATTCGAGAGCAAGGAAAGCCAAAAAGCATCCGGACTGACAACGGTCCCAAATTTATAAGTAATGAATTTACTACATGGTGTAAAGGGAATGATATTGAAATCCGATATACTCAACCAGGTAGGCCAATGCAGAATGGATACATAGAACGTTTTAACAGAAGCTTCAGAGAAAGCATCCTCGATGCATATTTATTTGAGGATATAATGCAGGTACAAATACTAGCAGAAGAATGGGTGACAGATTATAATTCTAAGAGGCCCCATGAAGCCTTGGATGGTAATACGCCTTTGCAATATAGAGCACAATGGAGCCTCAGCATGGAGTCAGCTCCCCCGGAGCTGACTCCATGCTGAGGGATGAAAAATAATATATAAATTTGAATTCTCGCCTCCTAAACCGGTTCGAAAAAAGGGAGGGTTACAAGAGGTATCGCTAACTAATGGTCGATTTTAAGGAATGAATTTACTCATTCAATAATTAACATCGATTTTTTACCCCTCATATAAAAGTATGGGCACTGTTTATAGAACATCTTCTGGTATAGAAAGATTTTATCAGTTGCTAAACAAAGAGTTTTCAATCAGACCACTTTCATACTTTCAATTTGTGTAGAGAAAAAAACTACTAATACTGATAAAAATATTGTGACTTTACCTGTAATTACGATGCAGCAGTAAAGGCTGACCCCAACTTTATCAATTTAGATTTGTACCTGAATGACAGAAAACTTATATAACGATAACAGTTATAACACCTCCAACAATAAAGATGAGCAATTATAATAATGATTGTGTAATCCTCCCTTTTTCGTATTAATTTAGGACGCAAGAATTCAAACTCGTCCTTATGTTAATCGCAAATCACATCCCATTTCGCATCCAAAATCCTAACTACCTTATCAAAAGAAAACCCAAAAACTCCCTCGCGTCCTGCCATTACCAATGTTGATCCCACTTCAGGATTTGAGTGAGTAGCGCAATTGTTTTTATCGCCAGGTGTTGTATTTGCAGCGGCATAGACCCAAAAGGTCTCCTGCCTCCCTTCCACTTCAATCAACCAGTACCTATGGTGGAAGTATTTACCATGACTTTCGCCATGCCCTATTACTTTTGCATTTATTTCTATAGGAGTTGCGTTAATCAGGTAGCCGGAAACTAATATTACCTTGTAAGGCACATATAAAGCGAATAGAGTCAATGCGCTGAGTCCAATTACACTCAAAATTTTGTTCCAGGAGCTTAGCTCTTGCCAACCTGTGGTAATCTGGAGCTGATCTTTTCCTGGAGTACCTTTCGTTATCCATTTCAAATCAGGATCCAGGCGGTACACAATAGCCAGAAGTGAAAATGCATAAATTGTTAGAATGATCCCGATGAGGATATAATTTTTGTCCCAAAGGATTTCCGTAGGCCATAGTACATCTTTTCCAAGAAAAAAGACAATAAAATATAAAGCCGGCGCCACAAACAAACAAAGAAACTTACGGTAAATCAGATCGTAAATCATCAGGGATAGAAAGATCCAGCAAAATGAAAAGATGAGTATTGGGAGTTCCGATAAATAGGTCATCCTGATCCGCAATACCACGTGAGTAAGGATATAGTGATAAAAAAGGTAGGTTCCAATGCCAATGAGAAAGATAGCCTTAATCAATTTTTTCATGTTCATTTACCTGGAATCCCTGTTAGCCGCAGATAACGGGTTTCAACCGCAGCTTCGATGATCATTTTGCGGAATTCCTTCGTGTCTTTAAAGGTCAGCTGCGTCAAGGTACGGCATTCATAACTCACCACAAAGGAATCTTCTTCAAATGGCCAGGGATTGACCTGCAACCCCTCACCTACTGCATGCATTTCATAGGCGGTTCCATCGGGTCCGCTACTGATTTCAATCTTACGTTGTTCTGGCTGTATCTGCTGCTGGCAGATCAGCAATGAAAAGGCATCACAGAATTCCAGCAGTTCATATCCCCTGCGCACTTCCTCCTTGCTGCTTTGAGCTACATGTATCCATATTTTTTCCCGCTCTCTGAGCGCTTTGATAAAAGAAACAGCTTTAGGATCCGGACCATGGACAAACTGAAGATGCCTGGAGATTAAAAGTGCAATATAAGCGCTCTTGGTTTCTGCCATGGCAATGAGCCGGTCGGCATATTCTTTTTTAAAACTGGTAGTTTTGAAATTGACAGGCCCTCCGATCGGGTTCAGTAAATCTTCATTCTCAAACTCATTGTAAACGTCATCATGCTCAGCGGTTGCGATAAGCGTATCCACCCAACGTTCAGGCTGGTCATTCTTTTTCCAGTGTGCACAGATCTGCGCGGCAAGCAATCCATGTGAGCGCTGGGTAATAATTTCCCATCCTGATTCGGTGTAGTTTACAATCATATTTCCTTGATAATTATACTGCTGTTTTTAGTACTGCCCTTCTACTCATGATCTTCTGCACCAGTTTTTTTAATCTCGCATGGTAATCTTCCCGCAGCCAGTCGGTATAGTTCTTTGTAACTCTACCAAGACATTTACCATATTGTTTGATTCTCCAGTCAATTTCTTTGGTCAGTTCTTCGGTTAATTCAAGGGCCTCCAAAACAGTCGCACTATTATCCACACACATCAGCGCATGCTGACGGATAGAATCCCTGATCACAATATTTGCTTTTTGGCCACTTTCTACGGCCGCCTGATGGGCTCCCTGCACGTCAAAAGAAATCTCCCTGCTGTTTGGAAATTTACTGCGCATATCAGAAGGCATCTGGTGCGCCACATAACTGGTTTTACTAGTCAGCATCTCATGGTAAGCCTCCGGGTTTTCAAAAACGTGTTTCCAGTCTACCGGCGCAGACCACTCTCCGAAACGGTCAGTATTGTTACCCAGGTCAATAATGCTAAAGGTTTTCTTCTGCGGTAGTCGCCTCGAGGCCCTGCCGATCATCTGATGATAAAGTGTAAGTGAGGTAGTTGCCCTGTTCAGGATCACCGTTTGAATAGAGGGTTCGTCAAAACCTGTAGTCAGAATAGAGACCGAAGTAAGGATTGCCCCTTTCGTCTTTTTTAACCACTTCAAAATCTCTGCTCTTTCAGTCGGACTCGTCTTATTGTCCAGGTGTTTGATGGGATAACCTAAAGCTGAAAAAACTTCTTCTACTTTCCGGGAAGTGAAAATTCCATTGTTAAAGATCAGGGTCTTTTTATTTTTAGCATGTGCTTCATAAGCATGGACCAGCAAATCGAGCATAGCTTGCGAGGTGTATAATTCATCAGAAGTACTTACGGTGAAATCTCCATGAAGCCCAGTTTTTAAGGTATTCAATTCCACATCGTACCTCCAGGTAGAAGGTTTGGCCAGGAAGCCCTGCTCAATCAAAGAACCGATTTCAGCGCCAACCACCAGTTCGTTGTAGTTTTTACGCATGGGCAGGTTGATGTCTGAACTGAAAGGGGTAGCGGTAACACCAATCACAGCAGCGTTCTTAAACTTTCCAAGCAGCTTATGAAATGAATTGTGGTGAGCCTCATCTACAATAACCAGACCCACATCATCCACGTTAATCAAGCCCTCATTGATCCGGTTTTTCAGGGTCTCTACCATGGCCACATAACAGCCATAACCATCTTTCCTGGATATCTTTTTAACGGCACTGTTGATGATCTTATTACTGATGGCCGTCATCGATAAAACCGCAGAAGTTTGCCTGCACAGCTCTACCCTATGGGTAAGTACGATTACTTTTTTGTTGTATTTTTTGATGAACCTGCCGGCGATCTCCGAAAATATAACCGTTTTACCCCCGCCTGTAGGCAATTGGTAAAGCAGACGATGATTGCCCGGATTTTGTTCCAGCTTTTCGAAAAGGAGCGTAATATCACTTTCCTGATAATGATATAATTTTTTCATGAAGCTACAACTACGAATTCTGCCGAAAGTTTGTTCCCGGCATAAATTAAATTGCATTTAATTTCATTCAAAGGTGATAGGGATAAATTTATCCCTATGGGAATAGCTTTTCCGTACTTGTAAACAACTGAAATACTGCTGATTATTGTATGATAAAAAAGCAGAAGAAATGAAAAGCAATTTTGACATCAGTACAGAATTAACAGGAAAAATAGCATTAGTGACTGGCGGAACTAAAGGCGCCGGAAAAGCAATTGCAGAACGACTTGCGGCTGCAGGAGCCCGGGTAATCATCACAGCAAGAAATGAACCTGAGGAAACAGACGAAAGATTCCATTTTATTGCGGCCGATCTGAGTACGGAAGAAGGAACGGGAATCGTAGTGCGGCACATTGAACAACACTTTAGAGGTATAGATATTCTGGTAAATTCTATGGGCGGTTCTGAAACCCCTGGCGGCGGTTTCGCTGCATTGACAGATCAGCACTGGATAGACACATTACAGCTCAATTTAATGGCACCGGTTAGGTTAGACAGGGGTTTATTGCCTTTTATGTTAGAGAAAGGTTCCGGAGTGATTATACATGTGGCTTCTACACAGGCAAAATTACCATTATACGATTCTACGTTACCTTATGCTGCCGCAAAAGCCGGATTAGTCAATTACAGCAAGTCACTGTCAAACGAAGTTGCCAGTAA
>Ga0247814_10000591_pt1 | contig 27532 bp, 27 predicted proteins | sample UWRJL179409R1_FD_179947 | JGI IMG/M metagenome (GOLD analysis project Ga0247814, IMG submission 179947) | Plant litter microbial communities from Arlington Agricultural Research Station in Wisconsin, United States - UWRJ-L179-409R-1 | ecosystem: Environmental > Terrestrial > Plant litter >... | reverse complement strand
AGATAATCAGCTAGTCATTGATGACCTCATTGCACCTTATACTGATGTGCGAATAGAAGGAATGGATTACCAGGAATTTAAGGAACATCAATACGATCAGCTCGCAGCATTATTGCGTGCAAATCTAGATATTGATCAGGTGTATCAAGCTATAAAATGTTAAGCCAATGTTGAACGGGCACGGAGATGATGGATACAGGCACGATGCAAAAATTGTGGCGGATTTTAGTACAAATGTTTGGTATGGCGGTTCTCCCGATGGGTTGAAGAGTCATCTTTTCTCTAATTGGGATAAAATTCATAAATATCCTGAAGTAACAGGAGAGACCCTTACTGATAAAATTGCTGCACATTATGGTTTTAGTAGCGATAAATTTTTAGTCGCCAACGGGAGTACGGAAAGTATTTATTTAATTGCACAGGCTTTTAAGGGAAAAAGATCTGCTGTCGTTATTCCTGCATTTGCGGAATACGAAGATGCCTGTATGATGCATGACCATCAGCTCACTTTTATACCATGGGAAGATTTGCATCCTGATATGATATTAGAGACTGATTTATTGTTCATTTGTAATCCTAATAATCCAACAGGGGCTGCGATAGACTGGCTTCCTGATTTTATCAAGCGGAATCCGGAGACAGTTTTTGTAGTGGATGAAGCTTTTATCGAGTTTACTGTGCTGATGGAGTCTGTTGTAAAACTCACACAGGCCTGTAAAAACCTGATTGTGATGCGCTCCATGACTAAAGCTTATGCCATTCCAGGTTTAAGACTGGGCTATATCGTTTCCTCAAGTGAACTGATTCAGCGTTTGAAAAGATTGAAATTACCCTGGGCGGTGAATGTGCTTGCACTCGAAGCGGGGCATTTTATCTTTGATCATTATGATAAACTCCAATTGCCAGTTGATAGTTTGTTGCAGGATAAAGAAGAGTTCCTTAGGGGGTTATCAGCTATTAACACCTTGAAAATTACAGAAAGTAAGACCCATTTTTTTATCGCTCAAACCACGATCAGGAGTGCTGCTATGCTTAAATTGTTTTTACTGAGGGAATTCAATATCCTGATCAGGGATGCAAGCAATTTCCGGGGCTTGGGGCCCGGATGCATACGTTTAACGACTTTGGATAAACTGAAAAATGAATTACTGATTAAAGCTATGCTGCAATGGAAATAAAGTATATCCTGTTGATACCTTTGCTGGCTGGTTATCTTTTGGATCTATTTATTGGCGATCCACAAAAGATGCCTCATCCAGTCAGATTTTTTGGAACGCTGATCGGTATAGCAGAAAAAATGCTGAATAAGGGGCCTTACCGTTTATGGAAAGGCGGATTGATGGTGGTAGTTTTTTGTGCCGCTACCTATATATTTTTCGCTGCCGCAATGCATATGTTGCTGAAGACAAGTTTACCTATTTATCTCGTCTTTTGCAGTATTTTCGTATGTTATGGACTGGCGAACAGAAGTTTGATTACAGAGGGTAAAAAGGTTTTTGACGTGTTAGACGCTGAGGGACTTGAAGCTGGCAGGGCCCGGCTATCCTGGATTGTGGGTCGTGATACCTCGGCATTAAGCCATCAGCAGATTCGCAAGGCCGTTTTTGAAACCATGTCAGAAAATCTGAGTGATGGGGTAGTAGCTCCCTTATTCTATTATCTGATTGCTGGTTTGCCGGGAATGATGACCTATAAAATGATCAATACAATGGATTCCATGGTAGGTTACAGAAACGAGAAGTACGAATGGTTTGGCAAATGTGCTGCGCGGTTGGATGATATTGCTAATTTCATTCCTTCGCGTTTGACGGCATTGCTGATGGTGATCGTCACTTTAAGTCATAGCGGTCTTAAGTTCATATTTAGATATGGTCATTTGCATAAAAGCCCAAATTCCGGCTATCCGGAGGCGGCCCTTGCAGGTATTATCAATGTGAGGTTTGGTGGTCCGAACACCTATAATGGTGTATTGGTAGATAAACCCTTTATTGGAATAAATGACAGAGACATTGCGCATGAGGAATTCTCAGCTACCAGCCGTATCAATCAGCTGACCTGCCTGGTAATGGTATTGTTGATCAGTTCTTTATACCTATTTGATTTTAAAGGAATCTTTATATGACTGATCCACTAAGATATATCATTTCGGGTGGTCCGGGTTCTGGGAAAACTACCCTGATTAATGAACTGAAACAATCAGGTTATACCTGCTCACCGGAAGTATCACGTAGGGTGATCATGGAGGAAGTAGCAGAGGCTTCAAACTGCTTACCCTGGAAAGATATTATCTGTTTTTCTGATAAAGTGCTGGTGGGTATGCAAGATGCCCTTGATCTGTCATCCTCTTCCCCTCTTACCTTTTTTGATCGTGGCATTCCTGATATTATCGCCTATCTCCGCATTGCGGGATTGCCAGTACATGATAAATTTATGGAAGCGATGAAAAAAAATCCTTATCAGGCGCAGGTTTTTATTCTGCCCCCATGGAATGCTATCTATATTAATGACCCTGAGCGGTGGCAATCTTTTGCGGAAGCTACAACTATTTATCACGCCATACAAGAATCATATGCCAGTTTCGGATTTGAACTGATTGGGGTGCCAGAGGGTACCGTTACCGATCGGATGGCCTTTGTGCTTAGTAATCGTAAATAAAAAAAATAATTTCTAAAAGATCATTGTTGATTTTTTTCTGTTAGGTTTGCACCTGCAAGGTCGTATTTCTAAGGAAATACTTTAATAGGGAATACCGGTGAAAATCCGGAACAGTCTCCGCTGCTGTAAACCTCTTTAAAAAAACTGCTCTTTTTACGCCACTTTCCGAAAGGATGGGAAGGCAGCAGCTTGAGGAAGTCAGAATACCTGCCTGCAAAAATATGGCTAATGCTTTCGGAAGAAAGGCTAACTCTATGATGAAAATAAAAAAATGCTGTTCAACAACATGGTTAATGCCTTGTTTGTTAATTTTTGGGTTGCTGATTGCTTCTTGCGGGCAGCGTGCGACCGACAAAAAACAACATGACCTGAAAATAGGTAGTGCTGAAATAAAATATGCCAGGGGTTTTAATATCGATTATTATGATGGATATAAGCTGGTAAGTATTTATTCAGGTTCCAGTACTAAAAAAGACACGGTTCAATATGTCTTGCTGAGCGAAGGGAAAACTCCTCCTGTCGGATACAAAAAATCACAAATCATCCATATTCCTCTTAAAAAATTGGTAGCGATGTCATCCATGCATGTTGCCCTGGCAGATTTTGCAGGTTCCGCGGATGCAATCGTTGGATTGGGCAGCCTTAAATACGTCTCTTCACCGGTTGTAAGGGCTAATATCAAGGCTGGTAAAGTTAAAGAGGTGGGGATAGATGGTACAATGAACGATGAGATGCTGATCAGCATGAAGCCTGACCTGCTGATGGTGATGGGAAATCCTGACGCTAAATTCAGTAAATATGAAACGCTTAGCGGAGCGGGAGTTCCGGTAATGCTTAATTCTGAGTGGCTGGAGACTACACCATTGGGTAGAGCAGAATGGGTGAAGTTAATGGCTGCACTGATGAACAAGGAATCGCAGGTCAACGCTAAGTTTGCTGCTGTTGAAAAAGAATACAATAAGTTGGCGGAAATTGGTCGGAAGGCTCTAAATAAGCCTGCTGTAATCTCTGGAATGCCTTATAAAGGCACATGGTATGTACCTGACGGCGATAGTTATATGGTCGTGTTTTTGAAAGATGCCGGTACTACTTATAAATGGGGAAACGTGCATGGAACAGGAAGTTTGGCACTGAATTTTGAAGCTGTTGCACCGGAGGCGCTGAAAGCTGATTTTTGGTTGAATATAGGTTATGTAGACTCGAAAAAAGACATCAGTGCGCAGGATGCCAGATATGCTGCTTTCAAGCCTTTCAAAACTGGAAAACTATTCAATTATAATAAGCGTGTTAATGATATAGGCTCAAATGATTACTGGGAATCTGGCGCAGTTAGTCCGCAATTAATTTTGGCTGATTTAATCAGGATATTACATCCGGAACTATTGCCTGATCATCAGCTGGTCTACTATAAACAGTTAAACTAATTTAAAAGACTTGAACAAGATAAAAGTTTCGGTATTGCTTGCGCTGTTAGTGTTTGCATTTTTGCTGGACGTTGCCCTGGGATCTATTCATATTCCATTGAAAGCAGTAATGGGAATACTTGTTTCTCCCGATACGGCAGATACAACGTGGTTATATATCATTCAGCAAATCAGACTACCCAAAGCATTGACAGCTATTGTAGTTGGATGTGGTCTTTCAGTAAGTGGTTTGCAAATGCAGACGCTATTCCGCAATCCGTTGGCTGGTCCTTCAGTTTTAGGAATTACAGCTGGGGCAAGTTTAGGTGTGGCACTGGTCATGCTTTCGGCAGGAACGATTACCAGCTTATATTCGATTAAGGAACTGGGAATCTCCGGGAGCTGGCTGATTATTCTTGCTTCGTCAATTGGTGCCGCAATGGTAATGTTGCTTGTCGTTACGATATCTTCCTCTTTAAAAGACAATGTGATTGTACTGATTGTGGGCGTGATGATAGGAAATATTACTTTTTCAATCATTAGTATCTGGCAGTATTTTAGTGCACCTGAACTGATTAAGGATTACCTGATCTGGACTTTTGGTTCGCTTGGAGGGGTAACGGGAGATCAGCTTCTGATTCTTACAATTGTTGTAATAGTTGGTACGGCGATCTCTTTTTTATCTTCAAAACTATTAGATGCACTGTTACTGGGAGATAATTATGCCCGTAGTATGGGGGTAACGGTGAAACGTGCAAGACTGCTGATCATAGGGAGTACGAGTATCCTGGCGGGGGGTATTACGGCATTTTGCGGTCCGATTGGTTTTATTGGCATTGCAGTTCCGCATTTAACGCGGGCATTGTTCAATACGTCTAACCATCGGGTGCTTATTCCAGGCTGCTGCCTGGTGGGGACTTTGCTGATGCTGGTCTGTGATATCGTCGCACAACTGCCGGGGAGTCAGACGGTATTACCGATTAATGTGATTACTGCCCTGGTAGGCTCTCCTGTAGTCATCTGGATCATAGTTGGACGTCATAAATTAAAAGGATTCTGATGGAACAGTTAGAAACAATTGCTGCAGTGGATCATCAACCTTTACTACAGACTACCGACCTCAGTATAGGCTATAAACAAGGCAGAAATAATGTTAAGGAAGTAGCGGAAGGACTGAACCTGGAAATGTTTGCAGGTTCAGTGATCTGCCTGTTAGGACCTAATGGTTGTGGTAAATCAACTTTATTGCGTACCGTTGCCGGTTTGCAGGAAACTGTCTTCGGGATGGTGCAGATTGAGGGGACTGACCTTGGTCATCTGAAACCAGCACAGCTGGCGAAAAAAATCAGTATGGTGTTAACAGATAATGTGCGTTCTGGCGATCTTGATGTGTATTCGCTGATCGCTCTGGGAAGATATCCGCATTCTGGTTGGCTGGGAAGACTGACTGCGGAGGACAAAGCGGTAATCGATCAGGCCATTTTATCTACAGATACCGGCGGATTTGTTGAGCGTAAACTGGCTACCTTAAGTGATGGAGAGTGCCAGAAGGTGATGCTGGCAAGAGCTATTGCTCAGGATACGCCAATAATTATTCTTGATGAGCCGACAGCGCATCTTGACCTGCCAAGCAGAATTCAGCTGATGCGTTTATTACACCGTTTGGCGAAGGATACACAAAAAGCTATTTTAATTTCTACACATGAGCTGGATCTTGCACTTCAGGTAGCTGACCAAATCTGGTTGATGCAATCTGGCGGACATATGGCTACTGGCTTACCTGAAGAATTGGTCCTGAACGGATCTTTTGCGAAGGCTTTTAATAAGGATGGAATTATGTTCGATTCAGCTACGGGTGGTTTTAATATGCACAGCTTGGGTATGAAAAGTATTGCTGTAAATGGCGATGGCACTGCTGCATTCTGGACCAGAAAAGCTTTGTTAAGGAAGGGCTTTAATATTACAAATGCACAAAAAGAGCCACTGGTGGTTACTGTGCAGGAGAATGAAGGTCAGCCGACCTGGACATTGGAAAATGGCATGGAAATCACTGCTTATACAACTTTGCGTGACTTTCTGAACAATGTAAACCTTATTGAACCTATCTAAAGAATAGTCAGACACTTTTTTAAGTATAAAATCAAATCATACCAATAATATATAAATTAATATAGTACATGAAGAAAAATCTACAATTTTTATCTTTTCAGAACCTCCTGATCGGCACTGTTTTATTCAGCAGTCCGGTGTTGGCACAGAAGAAAAGACCTGATACTTTAAAAAACAACGTGCTGGATGAAGTGGTGGTAACTTCTCTACGTACAGATACGAAGCGGGGGAATGTACCACAAAACATGACGGTAATTGGAAAATCTGCGATTGATTTAACACCTGCACAGGAAGTAACAGATCTGTTAAAGAAAAATGCCAGTGTGAATATTATTCAATATCCGGGATTATCTGCTGGAGTAGGAATAAGGGGATTCAGACCGCAGTTTAGTGGTTTAAATCAGCGTTCTTTGTTACTAGTGGATGGTCGCCCGGCTGGAACAGCAAATATCGCAACAATCAATCCGGCAGATATAGAACGGATAGAAGTTTTAAAAGGACCTGCATCGGCACTTTATGGCTCATCTGCAATGGGTGGTGTGATCAATATCATTACGAAAAAATCACAGGGAGCAATTCATGGAAATGTTTACGCTGAATATGGTTCCTATGAAACAGTTAAGCTTGGCGCTGCTGCAGGGGGGAATATTACTAAAAAGCTTGATTTTGATATCTCTTATTTATCGTTTGACAGAGGGAAAGATATGAAATTAGGCAAGGGAAATGTTTTCAGAAAGTGGTTTGACGGGGGCATGGCGACTAAAAACTATACTGATGGTGCGGTACAGGTGGATGATGCCCGTTCTGATGGTTTGAGACGAACTTATACACAATTAAATTATAATACCGGAAGTCTGCGATTGGGTTATCAGTTAGATGATAACTGGAGAATGGATTTAAGGGGAGAACGCTTTGCTGCAAACAATGTAGAATCGCCTAGTGATATCTTTTTTGGCAACGGACAACCGAGTACAAAGGATATCGAAAGGCATAATGAAGAAGTAACGATCTCTGGTAAATTCTTGAAGCATGCCTTATCGATAAAAGGATATACATCTGAGGAAAATAATGCAAATAAAACCCTGAATACAAATGGAGTCGCTATTGTGCCTTATGTATCTTACGAAAGTTCTGCAAGCTGGAAAGGTATTCAGGCAAAGGACGCTTATATTTTAGGTCAGCATACGCTTATCTTTGGTCTGGATTATAATAATGCAGGCATTGCGACACATTCATACAATGCAAATAGTACTGAAAAAGCTCCTTTCTCTCCAAATTATAGCCTGTCTACAGGAGCAGCTTATCTCCAGGGACAATTTAATTTTTTGGATAGCAAATTGATTATTAATCCTGGTGCCCGGTTGGATCTGATTACTTACGATGTGAAAGAAACACCACTGCTGACTACATATGCTGGTGGCAAACAGACGAATCCGTTTTTTAGTCCGAGTCTTGCCGCACAGTACAGCCTGAATAAAATGTTAACTGTACATGCGACTACGGGACGTGCTTTTGTAAATCCTGATGCTTATAATGTAGCAGGTTATTCGGAAGTGCTAACTTCAACTGGTAAGGCAACGGTAACACAAGGCAATGCAGATCTTAAGAATGAGAACAGTATTTCATGGGATGCAGGTGTCAGATTTGCTAAAACTGAAGCAGGTTTGACATTTGATGTTACTTATTTCAATACTTATGTAAGAGATAGAATTACTACCCAGCGGACTGTACCAACTGCGGTAGAAACTACGCCAAGCGGTAGAGAGGTAGCAACACGAATAACTTATATCAATGCAAACAAAGCTAAAATCAATGGTTTTGAAGCTGAGCTGGCATGGGATTATGGGACATTTGCTGCGAAGGATTATTCGCTTCGTTTATTTGCGAATGCAACCAGAACATCAAAAGCTGAAGAGGTTACAATTGGTAATGACGGTACAAAAACTTTTAAAGATATATTGAATGTAGCAGATTTTACATCCACTTATGGTGTAGAATTTAACAATTTAAAGGGGATTAATTTAAGGCTGAGCGGTCGTTATGTGGGTAACCGAAAAGATACTGATTTCAATGATGATAGATCGCCTGAAATTGTATATCCTGAATTTATGGTGGTTGATTTGGGTGCAAGTTATACTTATCAGCAGAAACATACGCTAAGCTTTTTGATGAATAATTTGACGGACGAGAATTATTATGAAAAGAGGGGGTATAACCTTGCAGGAAGAAACTTTTCTCTACGTTATACGCTTCGCTTCTAAAAAAACAGGCAAGTCTTTTACTACTCAATTTTTGCTGAAGAGCAAATATTGGAAGGTAGTAAAAGGCTTGCCTGTTTTTTTACATTTTGCTCCGGAATATCAATGAGAAAAGGATACTGCCATCAAGGGTTAACTTGGGAGAGACCGGTTGGGGGATAAGTCTGCTGAAGAGCAAATATTGGAAGGTAGTAAAAGGCTTGCCTGTTTTTTTACATTTTGCTCCGGAATATCAAGAAGAAAAAGATACTGCCATCCAGGGTTAACTGGGGAGAGGCCGGTTGGGGGATAAGTTTGCTGAAGAGCAAATTTTGGAAGTTAGTAAAAGGCTTGCCTGTTTTTTTACATTTTGCTCCGGAATATCGAGGAGAAAAGGGCCAAATGGGGAGAAAAGGGTTTAAAGGGTATGCTTTCAAGAGAAATTTGAATGGGGATGTTTCGCTGTTGCTATTTTAGTATTTTAGGAGAATTGTTTTTAAATATATTTAGATGAAGATTTATACAAAAAAAGGAGATAAAGGTACTACTGGTCTTTTTGGTGGTAGAAGAGTTGATAAAGATGATGTGCGGGTGGAATGTGTGGGTACGCTTGATGAAGTGAATTCTACTATAGGTTTGCTGCGGGTGAAATTAGGAGAGCAGCATGATTGGCAGAGTAGTCTTCATAAAATTCAAAAGGATTTGATGGATATGATGTCACATTTGGCACGACCTTCGGATGCAGTGAAGATAAATACGAACCCTATGCCTTTAGATGGCGCGGAATTTTGCGAGCAATGGATTGATGAACTGGAGGGTGCAATGACACATCCTTCGGATTACTTCATATTGCCGGGCGGAAATGAAGTTTCTGCACTTTGTCATATGGTAAGAACGCAGATGAGGAGGGGTGAAAGGAGATTAGTGACCCTGAGAAAATCGGATGAAGTTCATGAGGCAATACCTGCTTATATCAACCGTTTATCTGATTTGTTCTTTACGCTGTCCCGTGCGGAGATGGATAAGGCAGGAGTGGCAGAAGAGAAATGGCAATTGTTTTTGTATAAAAGGTTCAAGAAGACAGAGCCTGAGGTTAAACCATAATTATTTTAGGGATGCTGATTTTCGTGACGGGTGGAGTAAGAAGTGGTAAAAGTAGCTATGCACAGCAGAGAGCAAAGGAATTGTCGGATGCCCCGATATATGTTGCTACGGCTAAAATATGGGATGATGATTTTCTAGAGCGTGTAAAAAAACATCAGGATGATCGTGGTCCTGAATGGACTACCTATGAGTCTTATCGTGATTTACACCTGCTGCCGATCGAAGACAGGGTCGTTGTAGTTGACTGTGTCACTTTATGGCTTACCAATTTTTTCATGGATCATGATAGTAATGTTGCCTTATGTCTTGCCTCTTTTAAAAAGGAAATTGATCAGCTGCTGCTGCTGAAAGGTAAATTTATCATTATTTCGAACGAACTTGGGATGGGACTTCATGCCGATACAGATGTGGGTCGCAAGTTTGCTGATCTTCAGGGTTGGGCCAACCAGTATGTTGCTGAAAAGGCCGAGGAAGCGGTATTTATAGTTTCGGGACTGCCTTTACATTTGAAGAAAGCTGAAATTTAACCACGTTTGATTGAGGTTAACCTGTGTGATAATATATTTGTTGGTGTTACTCTTTTTTAAGAATAGATGATTGATAAAGAATTAAAATATAAGATAGACCATAAGACTAAGCCGTTAGGGGCTTTAGGGATATTGGAAGATTTGGCATTACAGATTGGAATGGTGCTTGGCACAACTTCCCCTCAGTTACATTTGCCACACCTCGTCGTATTTGCTGCGGATCATGGTATTGCGCTTGAGGGCGTAAGTGCCTATCCACAGGAGGTAACGCGACAAATGGTTCTAAATTTTGTAGCTGGCGGAGCGGCAATAAATGTTTTTTGTAAACAGCATGATATTGCCTTACTGGTTGCTGATGCCGGGGTTAATTTTGAATTTGAAGAAGGTCTAGAGTTGATTGACAGTAAAATAGGGATGGGCACAGACTCCTTTTCAAATGGTCCGGCAATGTCTGCTATACAAGGCGAATTGTGCTTAAAGTACGGATCAGACATTGTGAATAAAATTGCTGATGGAGGCTGTAATGTGATCGGATTTGGTGAGATGGGCATTGGCAACACCTCTAGCGCAGCGGTGCTGATGAGTGTTTTATGTGATCTTCCCCTGGTTGATTGTATCGGCAGAGGAACAGGATTGGATGATGAACAACTGCAAAAAAAACAAGGTATTCTGGAATCCGCATTGCATAATTATTCCGGTGATGGTGATGTATTTGAATTGATAACTTATTTCGGCGGATTTGAAATTTTGCAGATAGCTGGTGCTATGATGACTGCGGCAAAACGTGATATGGTTGTAATGGTTGATGGATTCATAGCTTCCGTTGCTTATTTGTGTGCTTTCAAAATTGATCCCAGGGTAAAGGCCAATGCGGTGTTCACACATCAATCGGATGAAAAAGGACATTCCTTATTGCTGGCATATTTATCTGCCACTCCATTATTACATCTTGGCTTAAGGTTAGGTGAAGGAACGGGCTGTGCTTTAGCTTATCCTTTGTTGCAAAGTGCTGTTGCTTTTTTAAATGAAATGGCCAGTTTTGAAAGTGCTGCAGTTAGTCAGAAATCCTGATGAAACGACAATTACACCTGATTTTGTCGGCCTTGTCTTTTTACACCAGGTGTCCTGTGCCTCAGGCCATACATGATGATAACGGAACATTGCTGCCGGATGCAATTAGATATCTGCCTGTTGTAGGGTGGTTTGCTGGTGCTATTTCGGGTTTCGTATACCTGGCGGTGGCGTCGTTGTTTGGTTCTGCGATCGGGATTATTATGGCGTTAATAGGTGGGATATTATTTACGGGTGCTTTTCATGAGGACGGCTTTGCTGATGTATGTGATGGTTTTGGTGGGGGATATACAAAAAGCAGGATTCTTGAGATCATGAAAGACAGCCACCTTGGCACTTACGGGGTGATTGGATTGATGTTTCTGCTAGGATTGAAATTTGTAGCATTACAGCAGGTTCTAGACAATATAGATAAACAATCAATTTTGAATCGCAGTTCTATTTCTACTATTTTACTGTTGTTTATTGTAACGCATTCGCTAAGCAGGTTCGCCGCAATTACTGTTGTTTTTAGGCATACCTACGCACGAATTACTGAAAGTAAGGTGAGTGGGGCAGTGGAAAAGAGGAGAGTTAAAAATGTGGTACTGGCTGCGCTGTTTACTGTGTTGCCTTTAACATTGTTAGTGTTACATACTGGTAACGTACTTTTTGCGGTCATAATTATTCCGGTATTATTGGTTGCTTTTATTGCGGGCAGCTATTTTCAAAAACACATAGGGGGGTATACGGGTGATTGTTTAGGTGCTGTTCAACAAATTGCTGAAGTGGTAATTTACCTTTCTTTTATAGCTATATGGAGATTTATCTGATTCGGCATACCACCCCGCTAATTGAAAAGGGGTTTATCTATGGCAGGACAGATGTATGTTTAACAGCTGCTTTTTCTACAGAAAAAGCAGCTGTATTAAAGCAGCTTCCACCGGCTGTTGAGAGGGTATATTCTAGCCCATCGGACAGGTGTTTGCAGTTAGCTAAGGCAATCTCCAATGATTGCGAGATAGAACGGGACCTCTATGAGCTGAATTTTGGCGACTGGGAGGGAATGACATGGAATACGATTGACAGAGCCGCTAGTGAAGTCTGGATGAATGATTTCGTTAATTTATCACCTCCCAATGGGGAAAGCATGCTGCAAATGCAATTGCGCGTGATGAAATTTTGGAACAGGTTATTGTCCCAATCGCATCAGTCGGCCGCAATTGTAACACATGGTGGTGTGATCCGTATTATTCTTGCGCATTACCATTCGGTAGCATTAAAGGATGTATTTGATATCAAGGTGAGCTTTGGAGAAGTCTTTAAGCTTCAGATTTCCACGCCGTAACTTCCAGTTGATCACCTACATAAACTGTTCCAGACCCTTTGTGGATCAGATTTTGTCCGAACATAACTTTTTTATTCATGGTGCGGTATCCTGCCAGGGTTTTTAAAGGTTCGGCACTTTTTGCTGCAGTCTGCTGATCTACAGTAGTCAGAATGCACCTTGCACATGGTTTAACAGCACTGAATTGTACACCTCCTAAGTTGAAAGTATCAAACTGATCTTCCAGGTGAGCATCCCCACCAGTAAACACAAAATTTGGTCTGAATCTATCCATCGGAACCGGGCTGGATAACCGTTCATTTAATCCATCCAGGGCAGCCTGACCAATAATGAGAAACGGGTAACCGTCCGAAAATCCAACCAGCTCTTCATTTTTAGCATATCTTGGATCTACCATTCTCTTTTCATTTTCCGGCATGATGACCAGTCTCACACTTTTACCCATGAATACGGAGAACCATTCGCTAACAGCTGCACTGACTTCAATTCCTGTTGATTGATCATCCCAGATCTTAACGGGTATTGTTTTACCATTATTTTCTGAGATGAGGAAAGAGAGCTTGTTATCAGGATCATGTTTGTGTTGCACTGTCAATTGATTTTCAATTACCATTACATCAAGTAAAGCCAGTATAGCATATTTTCTTTGGGTAATAAAAATGCCGTCTTCATCTATCAGCATCCATCTGCGATCAAATTCCAAACCTTTCGATGTCACTTTGGAGTGTTTCAGGCTGATTCCACCAAGTGATTTTATCGGATAAATATAGATTTCGGAAAGCCTGAGGTTATTCATGTTCTAAAGATAAATAACTTATTTTATTTATAAAGGTTTATAGTAACAGTTGTGTTGCTGTTCACATCTTAGGTGAAGCTATTTAGTATATTTGTATAGAGTTAATTTCAAGAGCAATCATTTAAGAGCAAATGCAGGCCGGATTAAGTAGTAACGGCTGTTAAATGATTCTTCTTAGGAAGGAGCTCTCAATTTTTAATAAAACGAGCAGGAGCTTTAGCAGGCTTCATTTATTATTAACAAACCAAAGTATATTAAAATGAGCAATTTATTTAATGGAATTCTGGCAGGTACTGTGCTGATGGCAGTATCCTTCTCTGCTTCGGCACAGAAAATCGATGAGCGTGAACTTAAGGTGAACGTGGAACAAATTTCAAACTCTGCAGCTAAGCTGACGATGTTAAAAACGGTTACTTTTCAGTATGACCTGAAAAGATATCCTGGTTTAAAACTAGCAGAAGGTAAACAATATGGATTTTTGGCTAGTGATGTAAGGACACAGTTCCCGGACTTTATTTATGAGTCTGCCAGCAGTGTAGCAGCGGGTAAAAACAACAATCGTATTGTTAAACACGATGAAGTACAATATGATAAATTAATCCCCTTGCTGGTTCAGGCTTTAAAAGAGCAGCAGGAAGAAATTAACGATCTTAAAAGGGCTATCAAAGAGATAAAGTCTGTTTCAGCAGAATAAATATCCTTCTTTCAGTTACATTATTGGCGGGATATCTCCCTTTGACTTGATAAGTGTGATTATAAATACCTATTTTTGATTGATTATAAGGCTACCTGAAATACAAAGAAAATGGGTTTATTCGATATTTTTAAGAAAAAGGAAACTATAAATGATGCGCAACCCCTGCAATCAGAAGAGGTAAATGCTGGAGTGATCCAAAGCGCAGCTCCGGATACGGCTATGGTTAATGAGATTCCTGCCAATGCAAGTGCTGACGATCATAATGCGCTACAAGATGGTTATATAGGCGACCTTGAAAAAACAGCACAATTGCATACGCTGGTGCTGGTGCCGCGGGAAGAGCGGGACGAACAGTGGGTTAGGCAGTTTCTTGCTCTCCTGCCTTTGGCAAGTTTGATCTGTGGTACTCCACAAGTTATTGCAGGACCAGATGGCTTCCCTTATTTTAAGCTTTCGTTACCACAGCCTAATGATGTGTTTCAATGCTTTGTAATTGATCATATGAAAGATGATTTTTTATTGGAAAGAGGATATGGGGTGGTTATCAACGCAGATGGGGGACAGCCGGATTGGGTTCTATCTTATGGCGATATACTTAATTATCATTTGACAGGCGACTTTTTTATTCCTGATGCATTGATAATTAATAAATCCGAACAGGATGAAGTGATTGCCGGTGGCGAGCAAGTCATGATCGGCCAGCCGTCTGAGGCTTACCTGCCTGGTGAGACCAGGAAATTGCTAAGAGAGTTTTTTCAGCTGAATAGTATTCCTAACCCTAAAGTATTATTGATGATGCGTACGCAACAGGAAGAGGTATCGCAGGAGCTGGTATTTAACATTACTCCGGCACAGTTTGAAGATGAGGAGCAATTTAGGAACATGATGCGCACAGTTACCTGGTATTTACCAAGACACTACATTATTACTGGTCTGAACGAAGAAGCTGTCACTGGATTTCTGCCTTTGTAGTCATCCACTTTTTCCCCTCAGTGAAGCGTGTAATCAGCATAGAGGCTACGGTATCTCCTGTCGAGTTGAGTAAAGTAGCCATTGGGTCAACCAAAGTACCAATAATCATTGCCGGAGGCAAAGCTTCTGGGGGGAAACCATAGGCGGAAATAAACAACAGTTCTCCTACATATCCGCCATTTGGGATTCCTCCTTCAACAATACTGACGAGTACAGTCATTCCTAATGCAAGGGCTACAGTATCGATACTGTCGAAACTTTTTCCAAACAAGGCGAAAACAACAGCCATTTTAACTATGGAGGAGATGCTGGAGCCGTCTTTATGTAAGGTGGCCCCCAAAGGAATAGTTACATTAGCAATATATTCCGGAATATTCATTTTTTTTGCTGCATCAAGATTGGCCGGAATATTCGCAATACTGCTGCAGGTGCCTATAGCCGTAGCTGTGGGAATAATATTGTTCTGCCAGTATTTTTTTATTCCGGAATATCCTCCTGCAACAAAAGCATAGAAACTGAAGAAGACAATGAAGTAGAATGCACCCACTCCATAATAAAGACCTAGAGATCTGGCATAGGTACCAAATAACTGGGGACCAAAAACGCCGACCTGATAAGCAAAATAAGCGCCCAATCCTATGGGTGCCATTTTCATAATGAGAATGAAAACATTTTTGAAAACTTCGTTTCCTGCATTCAGAAATTTGGCAAAACTAAGGCCCATTTCACCTGATTTTAAAGTAGCGAAACCGATAAGAACAGAAAAAATAATCATAGCCAGCATACTTTTTCTTGACAGCAATTCATAAAATTCTCCTGTGGTTAGCAGTTGCGTAATCTGGTCTCCAAAAGGTTTTTTAACAATATTTTCTGTTAAAGTCGCTGTCCCGAGATGTTCATGTATTGGGAATATTTTAACAGCAACGATGGTTAGTAAAGCGGAGATCAGGACTGTCACCAGAAAAACAACAGACATTACACCCATCATTCTGCTCAGCTTGCTGGTCGTTTTTAATCCACCAATAGCGGAAGAAATGGAGAAGAACACGAGGGGTATTACTGCCGTAAACAGAAAATTGAGAAAAATATCACCAATAGGCTTCAGCACCTGAACTCGCTCTCCGAAAATTAGACCGGCAATACTGCCTGCAATAATACCTGCTATTAACCAGATAATACCCTTATAATGCTGATAGAGATTGCCCATAAGCGAATATAATTTAAAATCAGGGATTAGCAAGCTGCTAATCACCTTAATTTTATAAGATGCAGCTACGTTTATTAATTAAACGTTTTATGAATTGATATATCTATTTGTATTTATAGTTTTGTGGGATAAAATTATGCATTATGCTTTTTATTAAACCGATAAAGTTGTGTGGCAGTATTATTTCTATATGTATAGCAGGAATATTCTATAATTCTGCCTGTGCTCAAGATAATTTATTCAATCAGGATAGCCTGAAGCTCATCTCGAAAGATTTCGCTTTTACAGAAGGTCCGGCGGTAGACAAAAAAGGGAATGTGTTTTTTACAGACCAACCAAATGATAAGATCTGGAAATACAGTATTGACGGGAAAGTTTCCATATTCATGGATAAAGCTGGTCGTTCTAATGGCCTGTACTTCGATAAACGTGGTTACCTGATCGCTTGTGCAGATGAGCAAAATCAACTTTGGTCCATTTCTCCAAAGAAAAAAGTTAAGGTTTTAGTCGGACTCATTACTGAAAAAAAGCTTAATGGACCAAATGATTTATGGATTGATCCTAAAGGTGGTATTTATTTTACGGATCCATTTTACCAGCGCGACTATTGGACAAGGCAAGGCCAGGAAATGGATGGACAGAAAGTTTACTATCTTCCGGCAGGTAAAAACAAGAAAGTGATCCTTGTTGCGGATGATATGATCAAACCTAACGGGATTGTGGGGACGCCTGATGGTAAATATTTATATGTCGCTGATATCACGGGTAATAAAACTTATCGTTATTCAATCACTAAAGACGGTATGCTTATTGATCAGAAAGTTATCATTAGTCAGGGTGCAGATGGAATTACAATTGACAGTGAGGGAAATATTTACCTGAGTGGAAAAGGAGTTTTTATCTTTAGTCCTGAAGGAGTGCTGAAAGGACACATTGATGTGAATGAACCCTGGACTGCAAATCTTTGTTTTGGCGGTAAGAACCGCTCTGATTTATTTATTACAGCTTCGAAAGCAATATATACAATCCCTATGCGTGTTAAGGGAGTAGAATAACCAAGGAATGAAAAGAAGATCTTTTGTACAAAAGGCGGGAATACTTACGGCAGGTTTATTATCAGGCCGGCTGATGGCACTGGCGGCTGATCCGGAATTTCCGTTGGTCAGAAAAGCATTAGCTATGCGTCGCTTCAATAGCCGTTCCGTAGAGAATGCAATAACTGAGTTTAATGCGAAGGTGAAAAATAAAGAATTGGGTTGGTTATTTAACAATTGTTTTCCTAACACATTAGATACAACAGTAACTTTCATGCAGACGGATGGTAAACCGGATACGTATATCTCATCTGGCGAAACCGATGCAATGTGGTTGCGTGACAGCAGTGCACAAGTATGGTCATATCTGCCCTTTTTAAGAAGAGATCGCGCCCTGCGCGATATGGTAGCTGGAGTGATCAACAGGCAGGTGAAAAATATATTAAAAGATCCTTACGCAAATGCATTTTATAATGATCCTCTTAAAGTGGGCGAATGGAAAGAGGATCTTACAACTATGTTGCCGGGGATTCATGAGCGTAAATGGGAGATAGATTCACTTTGTTACCCAATCAGGTTGTCTTATCGTTATTGGCAGCAGACAAAAGATACAAGTCCTTTTGATTCTGCATGGCAGGATGCGGTTAAACTGATTTTAAAAACTTTCAAGGAACAGCAGCGTAAGGAAAACAATGGGCCTTATCATTTTCAGCGTACTACTGCATGGGCTACAGATAATTTGCCGATGCAGGGATTCGGTTATCCTGTTAAACCTGTAGGATTAATCTGTTCTGCCTTCAGGCCAAGTGATGATGCCACCATTTATTCTTTCCTCGTGCCGTCCAATTTCTTTGCGGTAATTAGTTTAAGACAGGCAGCAGAATTATTCAGGCTCATCAAAGCGGAGGAGAAAGTAGCTGACGAATTGGATGAGCTCGCTATGGAAGTTAGACAGGCTTTGCAAAAACATGCCATAATAGAGCATCCTGTACATGGTAAGATTTATGCTTACGAAGTAAATGGTATGGGAAGTTACAACCTGATGGATGATGCAAATATCCCGGGTCTACTCGCTTTACCTTATTTAGGCGCAGTTTCCATGACGGATCCGGTATATCTGAACACGAGAAAAATGATACATAGTGATGATAATCCTTTTTATTATAAAGGAAAAGCAGCTGAGGGGATAGGAGGACCACATATTGGTAAGGATATGATCTGGCCGCTAAGTATCATCGCCCGCGCATTAACAAGTACAGACGATGATGAAATAAAAATGTGTATCGATGTTTTGCGGAAGACTCACGCTGATACTGGTTTTATTCATGAGTCCTTTCACAAAGATAATCCAAAGCAATTTACCCGCGCCTGGTTTCCCTGGGGCAATACTATCTTTGGGGAGCTGCTATGGAAAACTTATCAGGAAAGACCTCATTTGTTAGTCTGATATCATTATTTCTGTTATTCTATGGAATTAGTAGAGTAATGTTTAGTTTTGACTTTTATAAAGAAATTGATATCAAATTACCAAAGATATTCCGCTCACAATGAATGGAACTGATCCTGGTAACTTTATAACAGATAAAAACAAATATTCAATATGAAAACATACTTAATTATACTTTTTTTGCTTGCCAGTACGGTAGCGTCCTTTGCACAAGGAAATAACAACTTTGAATTGAATGGCCATATAAATGGTTTGTCTGCGGGTAAGGTTTATCTTCAGCGTTTTGACAACAAAGCGTTTATTACTATAGATTCTGCTGAAATAAAAGGGGGGGATTATCAATTTAAAACCAAGTTGAAACTGCCAGAATTGTATGGCCTGACTATTGACAAAAACAGTAATCCGGTTTACGTATTTCTGGAGGACAGGAAGATTACAGTAAACTCCGATACTTCTTCATTTAATAAATCTACTCAGGTAACGGGGTCTGCATCTAATGATCTTTTCTATAGTTATAAAAAACAAAAAGATGTAAATATTAAGGATTTTATTACCTCTAATCCCTCTTCTATCGCATCTGCCTATATTCTTTACAGAGATTATTCATATTTGCTGAATTCTCAGGAACTCCTGGCAGATGTTAAACTATTAGCTCCATCTTTACAAAATTCAAGTTATGTTATAGCATTAAAAGAACTTGCAGAGACTAAAAGTAGGGTAGAACCGGGACATAAAGCATTAGATTTTGAATCGACGGATCCTGATGGTAAAAAGGTGAAGCTTTCAGATCATTATGGGAAATATCTTCTGGTTAGCTTTTGGGCTGCATGGTGCCCGGATTGCAGAAGGGAAAATCCGGAACTGGTAAAAACTTATCAGAAGTATCATGATAAAGGTTTCGATGTTCTTGGAGTATCTCTGGATAAAGATAAGTCGACCTGGTTAAAAGGAATTAAAAATGATAACCTTACCTGGAAACACGTATCAGATCTGGCCTACTGGAATAGTTCTGCGGCAAAGCTTTATGGCATAAGATGGATCCCCTCAAACTTTTTAATCAGTCCTGATGGTACTATTTTAGCGCAGAATTTGCAAGGTGATACGCTTGACAAGAAGCTCGAAGAGCTTCTTAAAGGTAGTACAACTGCAAAATCAGATGAAAAATAGTAATTTATCATTATAATGAAATTAAGATGCTTTCTTAACGTTAATTTAACATTGGGATAGCATCTTTGCAATATGTTTTTAACAACACTCGCTGGCGTATTTTACTTGTTTACATTGATTGCTGCTTTTAAAATGGAAACGCCTTTAAAAGGATTTCTTTTTATTCTGGCAGTAGCTGGTGTAAGTGGCCTTTTGTACTTGTTTATCTTATTTCCTGGGATTTCAGGGATAGCGGTCGCTTTGATGCTTGGTGCTTTTATCCTGAGGCAAGGTAACAGATAAAAAAAGCCACCTGAATTTTTAGGTCCGGGCGGCTCTGAAATATTTAGGTAGTTAATAGATCCTGATTAATGCATGTCTACTTTTATAGCTAACTTCTGTGCGTCAACTGTAGTTGTAGATAATCCTTTTGCCCAAACTGTATAGAATCTGTTCTGATCAATCTGTACATCTGCCAATGTAGCAACAGCCGTGCCAGTTACTCTGTTTTTGAGTGTAAGGGTATACTTTTTAGCTGGTACGCTTTTGAATGCGGTACGTCCTTTAAAAGCAATATCGTTAAAGGTTGTTGTATCTGTTTCAAACACAAGGTCTAATGCCGGAGAGTCTGAAGATAAATTCATAAATCTTACTTTTGCTTTTCCTGTTTCTGTTTGTGTAAATTCATCTCTCAGGAATATGTATGAAAGTGTATCTTTCTGTGTTGTTGCATTTTTCTGACTAATTACATACAAAGAGTGGTAATAGCCTTCAGTGATTTCGAATTTTTTACTGTAGGCATCAGCAGTTGTTCCGGTAAATCTTACTTCACCCGTTCTTGAACCAGGATAAGTACGGAAATAAATTGTTTTTGAACCGAAGGTGAGTGCACCATTGTTTACTTGTTTACTATCAATTAGAAAGTCGACCGACGATGGAGATGCATTTGTCACCGCAAGCATGCCAATCGCCTCTGGCTCTATCACTTCATTTTTACAGGCAGTAAATGCAACAGCTATACCAAACACTGCAGCTGCCAATGTTGTTCTTCTCGCCAGTTTTGAAAAAATAGTAGGATTAGTTTTCATTCTTTTAGTTTTAAATAATAATTATAAATTGTTTTAATAACTGTAAAACGCAATGGAAATGCAGAACGCTACACTCGTTTTTATTAATTTTGTAAATCATTCTTTCAAATGATTTTTATGAAATGAATTTGCAAGGGAGTGTAGCGTTTTATAAATGAGATGCGTTTATCTCTTTATCGGGATATTCCTGAATGGAAGAAAACACGTCTGCGTTTTACGAACAACATAAAGACATACATTGATTGATCAGTTAGGCTCAGAGAAGCGTGGGTAATAAAAGTATACTAATCCAGGAGATTATTACGGGGCTGGATACGGGTGATGAACGTATACAAGAACGTATATATGTACACTATTGGGGTTACCTGATGGGAGTGGCCACGCGATATATCAAAGACAGGAATATTTCAAGAGAGGTAGTGAATGATAGTTTTATGAAGGCTTTTAAGACTATGTACGATTTCCGTCATGATCACGATTTAGTCACTTTTGAAAAAACGTTTAAATCCTGGCTTGCTACCATTACCGTGCGTACTTCGTTAGACAGGATCAGGGCGCAAAAATCTACACTGTTACTTGTGAAAGAGTATGAAGAAGGGCCTGTCAGTTATGTGGAGGTAGAAGATAAATTATATGCGGAGGATATTATGAAACTTTTACATGAACTGCCGGATCTGCACAGAACTGTTTTCAATTTATATGAAATTGAAGGGTATAGCCACGATGAGATTGCTTCACTTATAAATATTCCGGTTAGCTCCAGCAGAACATACCTCACCAGGGCAAAACATAAGCTTAGGGAACTCTATAAAAACAGTATTGAAATTAATTGATGGAACCAGCTAAAAAAGAATTAATCAAAGAAATTAAAGATCTTTTCGAAGATTATGAGGAAGCCTATGTTCCCGGGGAATGGGAGGCGTTTTCAAAAACGAAAGGCAAAAAGCGTGTGCTGTTTCCTCAATGGTTAAAAATTGCGGCGGTGGTATTTATGATTGCTGCAGCATTGCCTTTTGCAGTGGGTGAATTTTTTAAGGATAAAAAAGCCGGAGAAACTGCTGGTGTGAAAAAAAGTACTGTATATAAAGCCGAAGACAAGACGGTGCCTGACTCCATAAAAGAGTCCGCCACCATGGGGAATAAAAAGTCAATTGAAGTAGCAAGTGTTACTTCTGCTGCTATCATTTCTAAAAGAACTAGTATTCCTGAAGGTATTATGCAAAATAGAACAGAGAAAATAGAACAGTTTGCGGCTGACCAGTCGGGCATAGCTGTAACATCCGGCTCTAAAGCTATTGACGTAATTACGGCGACGTCAGACAATTCAACTGTAGTCGCCACTGAAGTAGCTACAGTACCTGCTAATATAGTGCCTGCAAAGCAGGAGCAAAGTACAATGGACTTTTTATTAGCGGAAGCTAAATCAGGAAGAAGGGCTGATGTAAATAAAAAAGTAAAAATGGACAAATGGAATTTTGGTGTGGAAGTAATGCCTACTGTGATGAAGTCAAATGTCAATGTAGGTGCAGGAATTACTACAGCATATCGCTTATCTGAAAGCTTCTCGATCAGTTCCGGTATCTCAATGGTAAAATTAGAGAGCGGAGCAGTGCTGCCACAGCAGTCGCTGAATAGTCAGGCAGCTCCAAGTAACCAGGTTTCATTTGCAAGTCAGACTTCTAAAACATTGGTGTCGGTAGATGCCAATATCAGTGCGATAGATATTCCTATTGCGATCGTATATAATGTAAGTAAGAGTTTTTATACAAGTATCGGTCTTTCTTATTTTAATATTCTTAGAGATAAACGGAGCAATACGTATGAAACGACCTCTTCTTTTTTTAGAATGGATACTGACCCGTCTACAGGATTTTCAGAGACCTATCAGGCAGTGAAAAGTGAGGCTGTTGCGGAGCCCGCGGTTGAGGCGCCGATGAAAGGTAACAGCTATCTTGGATTTTTCAATTTGTCGGTGGGAAGAGATCAGCGTATCTTCAAACACTATCATATTATGGTAGAGCCATTCATCAAAATCCCCGTGGGAAAATTATCATCAGAAGACCTTAACCTGATGAACAGTGGTGTTAAATTCAGAGTGGCCTTTTAATAAAATATTCATTATAATATTTAAATTTTTAGATAGGAATCTCAAAAATCTGACGATAATCACAAATTCTCGGGCTTTCCCAGCCCTATTTATCCATCATTTTCGACTATTTTCAGTCTAAAATAAGCTAGGTTTTGTCAAAATTTAGTAGTTTCCTTAATTATTCATTTTTTTTTAAGTTATTAAGATGTGATGGATTTATGCGCTTTAATATGCTTTTAAGGCACTTAAAAAGGCTTTTAAAGTAAAAAATTAATAATAATCAATCAGGATTGATAAAGAAATAACATTATTTAACATTTTATGAAATAATAATATAAAACTATTGTTAAATAATTCTTAATTTTATTTCAAACAAATCCACACCAATAAATTATTTGAAAATGAAAACATTAGGACAGAAATTCAAAATCCTTCGTCAGAAAAAAGGGGTTAATCAGAAAACTATGGCTGACCTTTTAGAGGTATCTATTCCAGCTTATTCAAAATTAGAAACTGGAATTACAGATCCTAATTTCAGCAGACTGACTCAGATTGCTGCAGTGCATGGAATTAATATCAGACAATTACTGAATGTTGGAGAAGATGAAAAGACGGAACAGGCAGAAGAGCTTGAAGGTTTAAGAGCGAAAGTAGAAACTTTGGAGCTTTCAGTTATTCGTTTACAATCAAAGCTTATTGATCTGTATGACAGAGAAGACCAGAGATTGAAAGCCGCTAAATAAATATCAGGCATGTACTCTTACCTTATACTGTAGCCGCAATTGCCTTGTCAAATCTGCTTCACGTTAATTTAACATGAATATCATCTGATTGTCGAAAAATCTGCTGAATTATAGTATTCAAATTATTTGTAATACTTTTGGACCGGATTTGGATTCTGGTCTGCTTATTTTTGTGTTGAATGGAAAAAGATGAAATTGTAATTGGGGAGATATTGTCAGGGGCGAAGAAGCTTTTTGGAAAACATGGATTGAAAAAAACAACCATGGAAGAGATTGCTACAGCCGCTGGTAAAGGTAAGAGTACCTTGTATTATTATTTTCCTAGTAAAAATGAAATCTTCGAAGCCGTTGTTGAAGATGAAATGAAGAATGTAGTGAAACGGATCCGTGAAGCTGTAAACTCTTCATTAACTGCAAAAGATAAACTTAAGGCATTTCTAAAGAGCCAGATCACTTCAATTATTGGTTTTAATAGCTTTAGAGAAGTATTATTTGATGATATGGTGGAAAGTATGAGAATGCTGATCTGTATCAAAACTCAATACGAGCAAATCCAGATAGACATGATCAGAGAAATTCTTCTGGGCGGCAGTCAGTCTGGTGAATTTAAAGAAATGACCATAGAACGCATGAATAAAATGTCGTTTATCATCGTAACCTTTTTTCGCGGTCTGCATTTTCCCCTGACTAAGGATCTGGCGGAGCTGCAGACAAATGAATATTTTGATGAGATGATAGATATCCTTATTGAAGGGATTGGTAGTAGCATTGGGGGAAAAAGATTGGACTAAAAAACGGAACTGATCGGATATTTATAGTAAATTCGTGCCGGTAATTTGAGTAATTAATATAAATTCGATTGTAACATTAATATTTGACAATAATATTATAGACTGAAATACGATTATGGTCTAGGAATAAATTACTTTTGTCTTATCTTAAAATTAACATATTTTTAATATATTAGATCATATTTCATAGCTGTATTCTAATAATAATACGTATATGAAGAAAATAAAATTTATGAATCTATCTGAAGTAAACATTATACAATTCAGGCATGCGTAAAAAATTGGGTGATAGGATTGCAGCATTTAAAGATGCTAATGCAATTAAGGAAAAAGGATTATATCCGTATTTCAGATCTATTGAGTCTGCACAAGACACAGAAGTGATGATAGGGGGTAAAAAGGTGTTAATGTTCGGATCAAATTCGTATCTGGGATTAACAAATCATCCGAAAATAAAAGAGGCTGCTAAGATTGCTGTTGATAAATATGGAACTGGTTGTGCCGGATCAAGGTTTTTGAACGGAACACTTGATATCCATCTTGAATTGGAAAGAAGGCTTGCTGCCTTTGTAGGTAAAGAATCTGCTGTACTTTTTAGCACAGGTTTCCAGGTTAATCTTGGCGTGATTTCCTGCTTGCTGGAACGCAATGATTACCTGATACTGGATGAGTATGATCACGCTTCTATCATTGATGGTAGCCGTTTGTCATTCTCACGTTCTATCAAATATGCACACAATGATATGGATGATCTGCGCAAGAAATTAAGCAGGTTACCGGAAGATGCTGCAAAGCTGATTGTGGCGGATGGAATTTTTAGTATGGAAGGTGACATTGTTAAGCTTCCTGAGATCGTTAAGATTGCAGAGGAGTTTGGTGCGAATATCATGATGGACGATGCACACAGCTTAGGTGTGATCGGCTTTAATGGCGCAGGTGTCTCTTCTCACTTTAACCTGACGGATAAAGTGGATCTGATTATGGGTACTTTCAGTAAGTCTCTTGCTTCACTTGGTGGTTTTATTGCAGCAAATGAGGAGACCATTGAATTTATTAAACACAGAGCAAGATCGCTGATGTTCAGCGCAAGTATGCCACCGGCTTCCGTAGCCAGTGTGATCGCAGCACTTGATATTATTGAAACAGAACCCGAACGTATTGATAAACTTTGGGATAACACGAACTATGCAAAAAAACTACTTTTAGAAGCAGGATTTGATATCGGTCATACAGACAGTCCGATCATTCCAGTATATATCAGAGATAATGAGAAAACATTCCTGATTACTAATATTTTACATAACAACGGAATTTTTGTAAATCCGGTTGTTTCGCCTGCTGTACCTTCAGATTCATCACTGATCAGATTTTCACTGATGGCAACGCATACTTTTGCGCAAATTGAAGAAGCAGTTGAAAAATTATCTGCTGCTTCGAAAGAAGTACAGCTTAGTCCGGTTAAGGTTAGTATATAATGTTATACTAAACATCTGGTATGAAAAAGAGAGTATTGATTACCGGGGCAAGTGGTTTCGTAGGATATCATTTGATTACTGCAGCGGTAGCTTCCAATCTGGAAGTTTTCGCTGCAGTAAGGCCTGGTAGTAACATTCAGCATCTTAAAGAGTTTGATATCAATTATGTTCATCTGGACTATAGTGATATCAAACTTTTGGAAAAGGAGCTGAAGGACAAACAATACGATTATATTATTCATGCCGCCGGCACCACCAAGGCAAAAACAAAAGAAGAATACAATCTTGTAAATGCTGCATATACCAGAAATCTTGCACTGGCTGCGAAATCAGTTATTGTCAATCTGGAGAAATTTGTATTTGTCAGTAGTCTGGCTGCAATCGGTCCGATAACAGATTTGTCGTCTGTGATAGGGGATGACAGTCCTGCTCATCCGGTCACAAATTATGGCTCAAGTAAGTTATTGGCAGAAAAATATCTGGCAGATATAACAGACCTGCCTTTACTTATTATCAGGCCGACAGCTGTATACGGACCAAGAGAGAAGGATATTTTTATTTTACTACAAACAATCAATAAAGGATTAGAGCCCCACATCGGTAAATTTAGTCAGCAGATTAGTTTTGTTTATGTGAAAGATCTTGCACAGATCATTGTCCGTTCACTCTCTTCCGCTGTAACAAATAAGAGTTATAATGTGTCTGATGGTCATATTTACAACCGGTATGCACTTGCAAACGGGGTAAAAAAAGCACTTAATAAAAGAACATTGAAATTTCACCTGCCAGTGTTTATAGTTTCAGGGCTGGCCGGGCTGATGGAAGTGTTGTATAAGAATTCAAAAAATACTCCAGCTTTAAATATGGAGAAAATGAATGAACTCACAGCTGTAAATTGGGCATGTGATATCAGTAATTTGAGTAATGATTTAGGATATGTACCGGCCTATAATCTTGAAAAAGGATTGAATGAAACTTTAAAATGGTATAAAGAGAATAGGTGGCTATAACAACAAGATAAACAAATACACAACATCATGTTATTTCATAAAATTACTTCAACAAGCTTTGGAATAGGCTATATCGGAAAGGGTGCCGGAACTGCTGCTGCAGTGGCTACCTGCGTGGTATGGTACTATGCGCATGCTGATGGATTTAATTTTATGCCAGCTGTTATCGCTACTATTCTAATTACGGCTTTAGGAATCTGGTCAGGAAATGTTGTAGAAGCAATCTGGGGGAAAGATCATAATCGTGTAGTGATTGATGAGGTGGCAGGCATGTGCATCACATTATTATGGATACCGGTTACGCCTTTGAACATTCTGCTTGGGTTAATCCTGTTCCGTTTTTTTGACATTGTAAAACCATTGTTCATCAGAAAGCTGGAAGATTTACCGGGTGGATGGGGAGTGATGTTTGATGATGTTCTTGCGGGTGTTTATGCAAACATACTGCTACAGTTAATTGTAAGATTTATTATTATATAAAATGGCGACTTTTGTAAAAGCACAGGTCGCGTCTTTGTCGGCCTCAATTATTGACTTTCTTACCACATTAGTCTGTACTCAGGTATTTCATCTGTGGTATGTATTTGGAAGTGTGGCTGGTACA
>Ga0247814_10000590_pt1 | contig 27540 bp, 21 predicted proteins | sample UWRJL179409R1_FD_179947 | JGI IMG/M metagenome (GOLD analysis project Ga0247814, IMG submission 179947) | Plant litter microbial communities from Arlington Agricultural Research Station in Wisconsin, United States - UWRJ-L179-409R-1 | ecosystem: Environmental > Terrestrial > Plant litter >... | reverse complement strand
TAGTTCCTGTCTGCTATAATTAAAGTGTTCACATATTACATTCCTGATATATTTGCCCTGGGATTTTAAGGTGTCGTTCATCAGGTCCTTCACCATTGGTAAACAACCACCACAGCCAGTTCCTGCCTTAGTGCACGTTTTCAGGTCGTCTATATTTTCACAACTCCCATCCGCAACTACCGAACAGATATCGCCTTTGGTCACGCCCTCACAGCTACAGATCAAAGCTGTATCTGGTAAATTTGTAATTGCCGCTCCTGACGATCCTTCATTGCCATCGCGATTGCCCAGAATGAGGTCTTCGGGATTTTCTGACAATATCATTTTGTTATTGGAGGTTTGCAACAGCAGGTTATATGCTGTTGCATCTCCAATTAAAATACCTCCTAAAAGGTACTGCCCGTCATTACTGATATTAATGCGTTTATAAATTCCTTTATGTTTGTTTTCAAAGGTGATGGTGCGGCAGTCTGGCTCCGTGATGAAATTATCTCCAAAACTGGCCACATCTATGCCAATCAGTTTCAGTTTAGTGCTCATGTCAAACCCTGTAAAGGATTTGTTGCCATCCATTAAATTAGTAGCGAGTACTTCGGCCATTTCATAACCCGGAGCAACAAGTCCGTAAATCATTCCCTCGTAAAGCGCACATTCTCCAATCGCAAATATAGAGGGGTCACTTGTTTGCATATTGTGATCTACAATTATCCCGCCCCTGGCACCAACGTCAATTCCACAAGCTTTCGCCAGTTCATCCCTTGGTTTTATGCCAGCGGAGATCACCAGCATATCGATATGGATACTGGTATCGTCACTGAAACTTAATCCGGTAATATGTTCAGCACCATCAATGCTTGTCGTATTTTTATTTAAATAAATTTTAAGTCCCAGTTCCCCTAATTTGGATTTTAACATCTCACTGCCCGCGGTATCAATTTGCCTTGGCATTAACCGGGGTGCAAATTCAACAATACTTGTATCTTCAATACCTAAATCTATTAGCGCTTTTGCAGCCTCTAATCCGAGTAAGCCTCCTCCAATTACAGCTGCTGTACTCGCTTTTTTAGCATAATCGCGAATCAGGTCTAAATCTTCTAGTGTTCGGTATACAAAAACACCATCTTTCTCAATTCCGGGAATTTGAGGTACAAATGCACCTGAACCCGTAGCAAAAACAAGCACATCATATGCGTAATCTAATCCATTGGATGCAGAAACCTTTTTATGGATGCGGTCTATTTTAATTACCGTAGTATTTAAAAACAATTCAATATTATTTTCCTGATACCAATCTTCTGTAGAAAGAGAAAGATCTTCTGCTGTTTTACCATTAAAGTATTCACTCAGGTGAACACGATCATATGCCCTTCGCGGCTCTTCTCCAAAAACAATAAGATGAGATGCAGGTGATTTCGATTTTATCTTCTCACAGAATTTATATCCTACCATTCCGTTTCCAATCACTATTATTTTTGGATTTTTCATAACTATTGAGGTGTTTTTGGGTTTTTGTGATGTTTTTATTTCTTGATTTTCGGTTTTATAGTACTTTATGTGATTTTATGGTGATTATTTTAGGTGTTTTTTATTGTTTTTGTCTTTTATATATGATTAATGATATTCAAATGTAGTATAATAAATGATTAAATGACAAATAGTATGATAAATATCATAAAATATTGCAATTATTCAAATTAATTAATCAACTTTAGGGTATTGTATCTTAATAAATGGAATTATGACTCAAAAAAATGATGATTTTACACTTTTCCTTATAGGATGTGGTCCCGGAGATCCGGAATTATTGACGATGAAGGCCTATAATGTACTTAAAAATGCAGAAGTCATTTTATATGATAACTTATGCAGTGAAGAAATTTTAGAAATTGCCCCAAAATCATGTCAAATGATATATGTAGGTAAACGACCATATGATCATTGTACGTCACAAGACGATATTAACGACTTGATTGTAACTTATGCCAGTAGCTATAAAACAGTTATACGTTTAAAAGGCGGAGATCCATTTATTTTTGGACGTGGCTTTGAAGAACTCATGTTTGCTGAAGCTAATGGTATTAACGCAAAATATATTCCTGGGATCAGTAGTATGCAGGGAGCCGGACTTGCCGGTATTCCATTAACTCATCGGGGTATAAGCGAGAGCTTATGGCTAATTACAGGAACTAAAAAAGATGGAAGTTTATCAAAAGACCTGAAATGTGCGATGCAGAGCACTGCAACTGTAGTGATCTATATGGGTATGAAGAAAATGGTTGAGATATCCAACATTTACCTGGAGGCTGGTTTAGGCTCAACTCCTGCAGCGATTATTCAGCATGTCTCACTTCCGCACCAAAAACATGTTGTTTGTGAAGTTAAAGACCTGCAAAAGTCGGCGCTAAAAGAAGGTTTAAGTAATCCGGCAATTATCATTATCGGAGATGTGGTAAAAGCCCGGGAGATTTGTTATTTATACAATCATAAAAAATTGGTGGGTTAGGATAATGATTTTCACTCATTTATCCAAGGTGAGCGTGTGGCAGGATCCTCCATTTGGACACCCCAGTCGTACATCGCCTTTAAAATTGGTATCAGCGTCTTTCCTAATTCGCTTAACTCATATTCTACACGTGGAGGTTTCTCGGCATAACTATGACGGAGAATCAGTCCATCTTCTTGCAATTCTCTCAATTGCTGGGTTAAAATCTTTCGGGATATATCAGGCATTTGAACGGCTAGTTTTCCAAAACGAACACTTCCGTTGATTAACCTGATCAGGATGATCGGTTTCCATTTTCCACCAATATAACCAACCGTACGCACTACTGCACAATTGTAGGGATTATCTCTTTCTCTCTTCATTAGTTACCTTTATGTTACTGCTATCTGCCTTTAGTTACCATTTTGAAACCAGTATTATAGCTTGCCTGCAAGCAGGTGTTTGATCCTTTTAGTTTCTTTGTGAAACAAAAGTAAATGAAATGAAAATGGAAAACGAACAGAATTTAAATAAGGAGCTGGAAGGCAAGATTGCGCTTGTAACTGGTGGCACTCTAGGAATAGGAAAAGCCATTGCAGATAGATTAGCACGAGCAGGTGCGAGAGTGATTGTAACTGCAAGAAACCATCCCGGTGAAATAGCTATGAATCATCATTTTATTGCGGCAGATTTATCTCTTGCTCAAAATGTCACGAGGGTAGCGAAAGAGATCAAAGAACAATTTGGAAGGGTGGATATACTGGTCAACAATATGGGCGCAAACACCTTTCCCGGTGGAGGATTCAGTACGTTGAAAGATGAGGACTGGGACCAGGCGCTGCAGGTAAATCTGCTGTCCTCCGTACGCTTAGACAGGGCTTTATTACCTGCAATGCTGGAACAAAAAAGCGGAGTTATTATACATATTTCTACAACCAGCAGCAAATTTCCAATCTGGGAATCTACGATGGCTTATACTGCTGCAAAGGCTGCGCTGAATGCCTACAGTAAAACGTTAGCCACCGAAGTTGCCGCGCAGGGAGTAAGGGTCGTCACAGTTTCCCCGGGATTGAATAAAACTCAGGCAATGGCGACTTTCTTAACTGATTTAGCTAAAAGTGCAGGCATCACCGTAGAAGAGATAACCAGTAATCTGATGGCAAGACTGGGTGGTATACCGATGGGAAGAATGGCCGAACCAGAAGAGACAGCAGAACTGGTTTACTTCCTGGTTTCTCCAAGGGCATCTTTCATCACAGGAGCAAATTATCATATTGATGGCGGTAACTTTCCAATTGTATAGACAATAGGAAAGGGCTATAAGTAAATCCTCCGTACACTTACTGGTTGGAGATTTATTTATAGCCTTAACCTGCCTAATGTTTCTAAATTCTTTCGATAAACTCGTTACTGAGCTTAGTATTTTTGTTTATAATGTAGTAGGTGGCCAAATCAATAGAAGAGAGCCTGGTGAAGTCGGCCTGACGCAAAAGAGTTACTAACTGTCCGCGGTGATAAGTAGAGTGGTTGACGATATGAGAAATTGTCTGCCAAAATTCCATCTGACCATCTCCACCTTTCGGGTAGCTGAAACTGACTTGTTCCATATATTTATCCTCAGGATATTTTTCAATGAAATCTTTCAAACCAGCTGATGATTTTTTCCAGATCTCTATTAAATCATCTTTACTGCCTTTGAATTTGACAGATAAATATACCGGATCAGATACTTTTGTCCAGAAGTCAATCCAAACTTTTTCAGCACTCGCTATATGAATTGCAGTTTCTTTAATGCTGCTAAAACTACTGATGTTAATTTGGTTCCATTGATCTTCATTGATTTGATTTAACCAATTAATAGCGATATGGTCTGCCCAATAATTGTATTGAGCCAGTGCTGTAAAATATTTTTTATTCGTCATGATATAATTTTTACTGCTTGATATTGTCACATCAAAGGTAGGCCGGATTATTCCGTTGGAAGATAGGGTAACGTTCAAAAAGTGTTGTTAAACGTTCAGTTTGATAACTGATACTGCTTCGGCGTCATACCGTGAATTTGTTTGAAGGACTGGATAAAACTTGACAAGTTTTCATAGCCAAGCTCGAGGTAGATCTCGCTTGCTTTACGTTCGCCTTCTTTCAGTAACCGTGCTGCTCTCTGCATTCGTTTTTCTAACAGCCATTTATTTGGCGAGGTCATATAGATTTTAGAAAAACGTCTTTTAAAGGTTGACAGGCTCATATGACATAAAAATGCCAGCTCCTCTACAGTCATTGCATTATAGATATTCGCGGTGATTGCCTGGCGGATCACTAAGTCCCCGTCAACCTCATAATTGAAGTTGCGAAGCTGCTGAATTTTTTCAGGATAGTGCTCACTAATGTAAAGTAACAATTCTTCCAGTTTTACTTTCCTCATTTCAGCTGATAGTGGCCTGGCAGTAATCAGCATAAAACCAAGTGAGTCAATGAAATTGGCTAGAAATGAATCTTTTTCAAATACTAAAAATGGATTATCATTGTTTTTCTTCTTTTTGGTCTGATGCGATAAAGGATGACGAATGAAGAAATCTGCTAATATCTCATTGTCAAACGAAATCAGGATACTCCTGTAACGACCACCTGTAGCAGCAATTTTCTCACTCATCAGGCAATTACCAGATGAAAGCAGTAAAAACTGATTCGGGTCAATCTTAACCTGTGCCTCTGCATAGCTGACACTTTTGTTGCCTTCCAATAAAAAACTAAATAAATTTTGACGCAGTTCGACCCTCGAATTCATAGTCACCACATCAGAGTGATACGAAAAGATTGATATAGGATCAATTTCCTTTTGTAAATCAGCAGCCTGATGATTGGTCGTTAATACATGCTTCTTCATAAATGAGTTTACACATTAATAGATAACAACACGAAGTTACGGTATTTTCGGACTTGAATTAATTCATTTGGAGACCAGAGCATGTAAAATTGAGTTCAGTTAGGCTCAGTGAAGTGCCCTTATTAAATGAGGTCATTAATCGATAATAAATGCTCAGTGCCGATACAATACAAGGGTGTGGCCTTCCAGGCAAAGTAAAATAAGCCTTTAAAACAAAACAAGTATTTTTAAGACGATCTACATTTGTCTAAACAAAAAATAACAAATATGATTGATCATGTTATACTCACAGTAAGCGATTTAGGGCGCTCTGTCGCCTTTTACACCAGCGCTTTAGCGCCACTCGGTGTAACATTGTCTATGGATTACAAAGGGGAGGATGGTCATCCCGATTTGAAAGGTTTCGGTGATGGTAAGACTATCTTTTTTTGGCTAAAAGAGGGGAAGGCTGCGGCCAATGGAGTTCATATTGGATTTGTTGCTAAAGACCATGCAGAGGTTAAAGCCTTTCACAAAGCAGCTGTGGAAGCCGGAGCTGAGACGAAAGAATCACCAAGAGTTTTCCCTGAATACTATTCTGGTTATTATGCTGCATGGATCATCGATCCGGACGGTTATGAAATAGAACTTGCACATAAAAGCTAGATTGTATCTTACCGAAAGAACAGAACCAACATAACAATGGAAAAGAACAATTATCAAGGCGTATTACAGAACCCAATTGGTTCAGGTTTTGGTGCTGCATCTACTGCCAATGATGTCATCAGGGATATTGACCTCACAGGAAAAACGGCTATTGTAACTGGTGGTTATGCAGGCATTGGTTTAGAAACCGTAAAAGCACTGGTTTTAGCTGGAGCTACTGTAATTGTACCAGCACGAGATACAGAGAAAGCAAAAAAGAATTTATCGGGAATTGGCAACGTCGCAATTGAAACAATGGATTTAATGGATCGGAATTCAATTGATGCATTTGCTGAAAAATTTTTATCCTCAGGCAGAGCTCTGCATTTGCTCATCAACAACGCAGGGATAATGTGGGTTCCGTTGCAACGTGATACACGGGGTTATGAATCGCAATTGTCTACTAATTACTTAGGCCACTTTCAATTAACTGCAAAACTTTGGAGTGCTTTGCTTAAAGCCAATGGAGCAAGGGTAATCAATGTTTCATCATGGGGACATCACTTTTCTCCTTTTATATTTGAGGATCCTAATTTTCTCAGCAGGGAATTTGAATCTTTTTCAGCATATGGTCAATCTAAGACGGCGAGTATTCTTTTTTCTTTAGAACTGGACAATAGAGGAAAAACATTTGGTGTTCGTTCTTACTCTCTACACCCTGGTATAATTTCAGAAACTGAATTAGGCAGAAATGTTCCACATGAAGACCTGGTGAATTACGGGATTTTTGATGAAGATGGAAATGTGATCAATGATCCGTCAAAAGGGCTGAAATCAATATCTCAGGGTGCTGCAACAACTGTTTGGTGTGCTACAAGTAAACAGCTGAATGACATTGGAGGTGTTTATTGTGAAAATGCAGATATAGCCGAACTGGATGATTTACAGGTAATTGGTGCAGATGAAAACATGGATGGTTCAACAATGATGAAAAATGTAATGCCTTATGCATTGGAAGAAGAGGCCGCCAAAAAATTATGGGTATTGAGTGAGGAACTAACTGGTACAGACTTTAATGTTCAAGGCTAAGTATTTTAGATACTCTATAATTATATAGAGGTGTTTTATCTGCACCTCTATACAAATTAGTATATTTAACTCATGGCAGGACAAGAGCAAAGTAAATACGCAGAGATTCTCTTATCATGTATTGAGGAAAATTATTTCGAAGCTGAGGTTGCGCTCCCTCATCATGCGTTTGCACGTGTAGTTTCTGGTGAGATGAAAGTGATTCAGGCAGACAAAACCTATTCTTTTGTCGCCGGTGATACCCTGTTATTTCCACGCAATCAATTGTCTACCCTCATCAAAAATCCCTTAAATGGGCAACCCTATAAAGCGGTGGTCATTTCTTTAACACCTGAAAGATTAAAAGATTTTTACACCAAAAACCCCATTCATTTCACCGGGCCACCTATCCATAAAATTACGACCTTTGAAAAAGACCCGATGCTGGAAAGTTTTTTCGCTTCATTAATTCCTTATTTTGATTTGAAAACCGAACTGCCAGAAAGAATCGTTTCTATGAAGATAGAAGAAGCGCTTACCATTCTCCGGGCAATTGACAGAAACACAGATAATTTCTTCGCAAATTTTTCTCAGTCGGATAAACCCGATATTGCCGATTTTATGGAGAAGAATTATATGTTTAATTTAACACTAGAGAAGTTTGGCTATTTAACTGGCAGGAGCCTCACTACTTTTAAGCGCGACTTTAAAAAGGCGTTCAACTCTTCACCTCAAAAATGGATTATTCAAAAAAGATTAGAACTTGCACATTACCAATTGTCTGAAAAAGGACGAAAACCAAAAGACCTGTATCTTGAAATCGGTTTTGAAAATCTCTCTCATTTCTCTTTTGCATTTAAAAAGCACTTTGGATACGCCCCAACTGAGTTACCCTAGCAAATAAGACCATTTGTACTACAATAGCGGATTAAAGCTTGAGCCTAAAAATAAATAATAAAATTTGGAGGATTGAAATTAATACACTTACTTTGAAGTGCAAAGTACTTTATGTATGAAAGATGCTTTTTATAAATTTTACAATGAAAGCAGTTCTGATAGGGGCACAGCGTTGAATGTTAGAATGGCCTGTTTTGCAAGTTCAGTAGATAACTGAATATTTTTTTACCTAATTGCTTTGAAATGCAAAGTACTTTTAAATAAATAAACATGAAAAGAATCATCACTTTACTAAAAGAAGACGGCCCGTTTCTGACGGGGATTATCTTCATTATTATCTCGACTTTGGTATTAGGAGTTACCGACTATTATCCGCGGAATTCATCAGCCGGAGCTTTTTTTATTAATTATGCGATGTCTGTTGCATATCTTGTTTATCTATTTTTTTATACGCTTAACAAGTATGGCTGGAAATTATCACACGGAAAAATAGAGCATACCATTTTCACATTAGTGCTATGGTTTATCAGTGCATTTGCTTTAAACCGTGAAATGAATGTTTTTGATAGTTCTGTGCCCTATCTCAGCGTATGGGTCGTAATATCGGGAATGGCTTTGATATTAGTTTCAATTAACACACTCTTACCCCGCATAGTAAAATATGTCAGTTTTTTTCTCCTAGGGAGTGCACTATTGCTGTTCTGCTATTATAGTATATATCTTGTACCACTTTATGCGATCAGTATTCCGGGCACTTTAGCAATAGGGATATCTCTGCATAGTTTTGTACCGCTGGGTCTGGCTATTGTAACTCTTATTCTAATTACGCGGATATATCGACAGGACATCAGGATGTTTTATATGGCTGCTGGTGGTTTTTTTATACCGATTATATTTTGCGTTTGTTTTTTGATTTGCTGGAATGCTACCAATAAGAAGATCAACATGCTGATTAATGAAAGTGCATTGAATGATGATCAATTGCCTGCATGGATTAAAGTGAGCCAGTACATTGATAACTCATTCTGGGCGGAACGTATACTCAAAGCAGGACTGGTATACCATGAAGCTTCATTGGATAATATCTTTTGGAGCGGTCTTCCTTCATCATCTTTTGATGAACCTAAGCAGCACGATCCCCTTGTCGTAATCGCAACACTGCTATTTAAAAAACCAAACCTCGATGAAAACGAACGCATCAGGATATTGAAATCAATGTACAACTCGCGTCATAAAGCACAAGAGCGGTTGTGGTCCGGCGACAATCTAGAAACGGTAAGCGTGATCAGTAATGTGAAATTATTCCCTCAGTACAGGATGGCTTATACCGAGAAAATGATCACGATTAGAAACAATACAGATCGGAATTGGAGTCAACAGGAAGCTATATACACCTTCCATCTATCAGAAGGTTCGGTTGTATCATCTTTATCATTATGGATCAATGGGCAGGAAGCCAAATCAAGATTAACCACTACCGCCAAAGCAGATTCAGCTTATCATCAGGTAGTGGGAGTAGAGCAGCATGATCCATCTGTGGTACACTGGCAGGAGGGAAATACAGTAAGCGTACGTGTATTTCCTTGTACTTCGAAAGAGAATCGCCGGTTCAAAATTGGTATCACCAGTCCGCTGGCAAAACAAAATGATCAGCTGATCTATGAAAACGCATTTTTCGAAGGGCCTGACGCCAGCAACGCATTAGAAACCATGCAGATTGCAACCACTGGTAATACAGCTGATCTGCAACTTTCCTCTAATTTTAAACAAACTGCTGTAGGTGTATATCAGGCCGACAGAACTTATATGCCCGATTGGAAAATTGCAACTAAAGCACCCGCTCTTGCTACTGGCACATTTGCCTTCGCCGATACAGCTTACCAGGTTAAAAACTATCAGGAAAAATTAGAAGCTTTCACGCCGGAACAAATCTATCTTGATTTAAATAGCTCATGGTCAGAACAAGAGCTGGAGCAAGTCTGGGAAAACAATAAAAGTACACCAGTATTTGTCTACAAAGATCAGTTGATTCGTCTAAGTGATGCCAATATAAAGGAGATATATGAACTGATGAGCAGGCAGCAGTTTAGTTTATTCCCAATTAATGAAATTAAGCATCCGACCACTGCACTCCTAATTTCTAAAAGTACTGTAAGTGCACCTAATTTGAATGATCTGGAAGGCAGTAAATTTGGAAAAGAGCTCACTGCTTATCTGCAAAGTCCAAAACAGATCCGGTTTTATAATTTAGGTAATCAGCTTAGCCCTTATCTAAAGGCGTTGAAAGAAATGCGGGTGTTTAATTATGCCAATGGTGATGAGAAAGACTTGCAGAAATTATTGAGCCAGCACCAATTTGTCAAAAACCAGGAAAATGATGAAACTGTAGTTTTGGACAATGCAAAAATGATCATTCAGAAGACTTCAGCTGCAAGTATTGAGAAAGCGCCCGATCATGTGCTGCGCCTGTTCGCTTATAATGATTTGATGAAAAGGGTTAGCGCAGATTATTTTAAACATGATTATGTGAATCCTGCCAATATCGCTGAGGCAGAAAGGGCTTATATCGTATCTCCGGTATCCAGTCTCATTGTGCTTGAAACACAGGCCGATTATGACCGCTTTGGTATAGATGAAAATAAAGATAGCCTTAAGAATGCGGCTATGAAATCATCGGGTGCTGTTCCTGAACCACAAGAATGGCTATTGATTATACTATGCCTTAGCATAACAGGATATGTGCTGTTCGTAAAAAAAAATGACACCTCAAAATCTAATGAAACATGCTGGCAATAAACGTTAAAAAAACGATCGATATACCCTATTTGGCTATACTATATGGCTTAACTTACCTTTTCATTGCTTGGAGGTTATTACCTGATTATTTGAGCTGGGATGCCAATTTATTTGTAGGGTTGCTTCTTGCGCCCTACATCTGCGGTGTCGCCAAAGGCCGGTATTCTGTACGTTATCTCGTTCCTGCCCTGGTTACTTTAATCCTGGTATTCTTAGTTCCCGTAAGAACCATGTTTTTTATCGCTATGCTATTTGCCGTATTACTGCTGATCGAAAATAGCATAGGCAAGCTTAGTGAGTCGTTCCTGCTGTTGTTATTCCTGATTTCACCAGTATTTAAATATATGATCGGTACTGTTGATTTCCCGATAAGGTTATGGCTAACCGCAAAGGTGGCCAATTTATTGGATTCGATAGGAATTAATGCCATAGCTGCCGGCAACCAGATTCAATTGGATAAGGTAGATTTCTCCGTTGATCCCGCTTGTGCCGGACTCAATATGCTGATTATGTCTTTGATCATCTGCTTATTTATCACCATGTATTCCCAGCGACAAACCGGAAAGCGGTTGCGGTTCATTTATCTGGTAAGCCTGTTTGTGTTAACGATAGGACTAAATATATTGAGTAATTTCTTCAGAATTCTGCTGCTGGTGGTTTTTAAAATCATGCCAGGCACACTTTTCCACGATGTTCTAGGCATTGGTTGTCTTTTGGTTTACGTGATCTTGCCATTGCTTAAAGGTATGGGACCGCTCATCAATTATATGGGTTATACTCCAGCGCAAGTTCCCACATCAAAAAGCAGCTATAACATTTATCTGATCCGATATCCGGTGTTGCAGACTGCTTTTGCTACTATGTTATTATTTATTGCATTTAATTTGGTGAATGCCGACAAATTGAATCCTGTATCGAAGGTGGTAAAGCTGGATGGATTTACTAAGAGCAGGCTGGATAATGGAATTCTAAAATTCGAAAATAAAGAGGCGCTGATTTACATGAAACCTAGTGCTTTTTATGTTCCCGGGCATGACCCCAAGATTTGCTGGACGGGTAGTGGATATGTGTTTAGTAATATAAAAAAAGAGAAATGGAATGGAGTAGAATTATACACCGGTACGCTGAAAAAAGGCAGGGATAAAATCTATGCTGCCTGGTGGTTTGACAATGGCCATATGCAGACCATTGATCAATGGAAATGGCGTTGGGAAGGTGCAAAAAGTAAGTCGCCATTTTATCTGATTAATATAAATGCTGCTACCAGGCAAATGTTGCAGAATCAGGTGAGTCTCTTCACTTCCAATAAAGGATATCTCAAATGAACCTTAAATAGGAATTTTGATATTCCTTACTCATTTGTGCCATTATCATACTTTAATCCTAGATAAACTTTGTAATGAACATCGATTTTACATGTATACTAGCTGGAACCAGATCTTCGTTGAAAAGTTGTATGCCGAAAAATGCAGTTTTAATTATAAATTTGTATATCAAATCTATTTAAAATATAGATTCAAAATAAATATTTCAAAATGCAATTGTACGCTCGTCCCTTACTTGTGGCTATCATCGGATGCCTTATTTATCTATCAGCCTGTAAAAAAACCGAAACACCAGAAGCCCCTACTCCTTCTGTTCGCATGAACCTGGATAGCACTATTCTGGCCAATGATGATTTTTTTGGGACAGGTCTTTCGGTTATTCTTGAGAATTTCCCGGAGGGCACTTCGGAAGAGGTAGAATGGCGGGTAGAAAATCCGCGTATTGCTGAAGTAACTACAGAAGGCATTGTATGGCCAAAAGGAGCCGGAATCACCTATGTGTTTGCAAAACTTCAGAATGGAAAAGGGGAAGCAAAATGCAAGATTATAGTTACCGATGGGAATGATTATAAATTCAGGCTGGTATTAACCGACAAGGGTAAGTCTGACTTTTCAATTGGAAATCCGGAGGCATTTCTTTCGCGGAAAGCTATTGAAAGGCGCCGTAAGCGAAATATTCCGATTGACGAAAGTGACCTTCCTATATCCAAAGCATATCTTAAGGCGATAACGGATATTGGAGGTACCATTGTAACCCAAAGCAAGTGGCTGAATACGGTAAGTGTGAGTCTGCAGGATCAATTTCTTATTGATAAATATAAAGCTTTGCCTTTTGTAAAAGAGGTTATACTTGTATATGTAGGCAAAAGAAAACAGCCTTCAGCTGATCCAAAATATACGGATAGTCCACAGGATGGAAATTCCGGTAACATAGGCAGCTCAATAAATTATGGATCAGCTGCACTGAATATTACCACCGTAAAAGGAGAAGCACTCCATCAGCAGGGCTTCAGAGGAGCAGGAATGGACATTGCCGTCATTGATGCTGGATTCTTACAATTAAAAAATAATCCAGCCTTTAACAATATACATATTAAAGGCGCAAAATCTTTTGTGTATGAAAATGACGATCCTTATAGTATTGACACACATGGAGTTTGGGTAACTTCATGTATGGCAGTAAACAAACCTGGAAGCTTCGTAGGTACAGCGCCCGAAGCAAATTACTGGTTACTCCGGACGGAAGATAGTACTTCTGAATTTCCCATTGAAGAAGATTACTGGACAAGTGCGATTGAATTTGCAGACAGTGCCGGAGTAGATTTAGTTAATTCTTCGTTATCCTATAGCGACGGCTATTCATATCTCACGCAAAAATACACTGCTAAAGATATGGATGGAAAGACAGCTTTCGCAAGCAGGGCCGCAAATATGGCCTTTAGGAAGGGTATCTTTATTGTCAATTGTGCGGGGAATGAACAGAAATGGGTTGGTACTCCAGCCGATTCACCTAACGTGCTCACTTTAGGTTCTGTTAACAGCAATCGTAACCAAAGTGGTTTTACATCCTGGGGTGTTACACCTGATGGCAGGATCAAACCTGATGTAATGGCCATGGGAGGTGGTGCAAGTGTAATCAACACATCGGGTACGGCCGAAAACAGAAGTGGTACATCATATGCCAGTCCGATCATGTGCGGATTAGTTGCCTGTTTATGGCAAGCATATCCCACGCTCACAAATAGTGATTTAATGGAAATAATACGTAAATCTGCAGATCGGGCAGACCAGCCTGAACTGCCATTTGGTTATGGTATTGCTGACATGAAAAAGGCAATGGAACTTGCGAAGGTAAAAGCCGCTGGGAACTACTAAATTATAACTCTCTATATTCTTTTCCAGTTATCTGATTGATATAAAACTCGTTCCATTTGTCTGTACTATAAATTCCTGCCTTTCCATCTGTATTCAAAGTATTATAAATAGGGGCAACGGTGATCTTACCGGTCTGGACATCAATTAATCCATACTTTTTCTTTTTATAATCTGTTTCGTTTTCCAGCTCAAACTTCCAGATGTATGGATGGGCTTTCATTTCTGCCAAACTGCTATATGCCAGAGGTAATACCCATTTTTTATTTGCGCTATCAAAAATTCCGGAAAGTGGAAGCGCTTCTGGTTTACTCATTCCGGAGACAGAGAACCAGTTTTTATTGGACATTGTGCGTTCGATCCGTCTTACCGCAAAGTTTTTGGGAAGGAAAGCATCTATGCCCAAATCATGAATAGAAGGGTACAACAAATTACCACTATTGGATCTGATGATAAAATCTTTTGTTCTGGTAATATCACTTTCCCAGGAACCATTTTGATTAAGGATATAAAACCCTTTTCGAAGATTAATGGTGCTATAAATGAGGAAATAATCAGTGTTTGGTACGGAACAGATCATTTGCGCATTCCTGATAATTTCAGTTGCATCGGTCTTATTATCTAAATATTTGTCGATCCGCTCCGGGAATATTTTTTTTAGATCAGGATATATAAAAATCTGGGCATGCTGATCTTCCATAAAATCAAACTTTACCTTAACTCCGGAGATCATGTTTGCTGTTTTCAATTCCTGTATATTTTGACCTACTTTCACAATGATCTGCTCAGGAACATTGAAAATAGCATTGCCTTGAGGTTTTAGATCTGAACCTATTATTTGATACGAATTCCCATTATTACGTAATAGTGTGGAGTCGGTTAGAATTCCTTTAAATACTCCGGATAGGTGTTTCATCTGCCCATTTTCAATTTGGTATAAATGATCATTGATTAATACTTTATGGTCAAAGTACCGGATATTGGAAGTATCATAAGGATACTCATTCGGCCGGCGCGATGAACTGATGAACGTCTGTTTATTGCTGAGCAGGATAACTTCCCATTTCATTCTGTTAACCTCCGTATCGAAAAGCCTTTTATCGTTGGTACCGCCCATGATCGAAAAACCAGGGAATAGTTTCCATTGATTTACCTTCCACCATGCATTATACTTTCTTCTGCTAATAGCAAGGGTTTCATCTCCTACAGCAACTAATTGTACTTCCTCATACTGGCAATCCAAAGTAATTAATCCGTCTCTACCAATTACTCCTTTATAACCATCTTTTTCTATCACTGCAAATTGATTGGTGAAGAGACTGGCATTTTCAAATTGAGGTTGAATTTTCAGCTGACCGTCCTGATTACTGTAACCTATCAGGCCAGATTTGCTTTTCCATGGGTAAAGCGTTTCTACCTGTAATTGTTGAGCTGTTGCCATAAAGGTTTGAGACATAAGAAATAGGAATAAGCTAATTTTCGAAATAGGGAAGGGCATATATAGGATATTAGGATTTGCTTACAGAAGATTTGGTCATCTTCACATGATATATACTCAAACTTAAGGCCAATAGTAACAAATAACAATAATGAAGAACCTTAAATAAGTAAGACTATTAATGCTATTAGATTGATTAATGATGACCTACTCCAACAAATATGATATTTTTAAAATTACATCTTATCATTTAATGATGAGTAATACCATCGTTAAGAGATTGCATTGGCATTAATGAGGAGAATGTCCATCACAAAGAATATTTGGTATAAAATTAACCCAACTCATTCCTGTTAATTTGGTCATTGACAAAGATGATAATTCTACAACGATCAGAGTATTGCCTTTAACAAATTTAGCTAATATTTCCCCAATATAAAAAGGCTTCTGTGGAGCCGAAGGGGTTCGAACCCTTATTCAGCATGTTTAAACTTCTCGCCCATACTTTGATTTTTATTAAGGCAATACGGTAACCATTCCTAAATATGCAGTAGGGGAAACCAGTTTTCCATCAGCAGATACTACAAAAAGATAGGCGTGGAACGGCAAACCTATAGCAAATCTTGCAAACGTAAGATCAACGCGCAATTTGTCCCTCGCTGGCTCTTCGATTACAGGATGAAAATAATTGCCATTTTCCTGGTAGAATTGGATAATTACTTTATCATCGAGGCGGGCACATTTTTGAGGATAAGGGTTTAATTCCCATTCCAACGTGATTCGCTTGTTTACGCTAGCGCTTAACACTGGCTTCCACAAATTTTGAGTACTCCAAATGGAATGGCTTATTTTGATCTTTGCAGGATCAATACGAGGATATTCCGGACCATCAATAACCGCATTTAACATGTGATAAGACATGGCAGCATTCATAGGGGTCATAGCCGTTTTTTTTGACTGTTGATAACCTAGCTTTATGATGTCTTGAATTGGCTTTAAAGGTTGCTGTACTAATTTAAAAATTTCGTTTTGCTTATGTTGCTTCTCCGATATTTTATTCTTATCTCTATTACTTGAACGGTTTCTGATGACAGTCAATGTTCTCCATTTGCTGATGGTAATGTTTCCAACACTACCCGTCATTTCTCCTAAAGTGGATTTACTTACTCGAATTGCCATAATTACCAGTTTAATTTATCCAAATAAACACTGTTAGAAATACACTGCCGGTCTGCTGAAATAAAGGCGATGTATACTTCCGCTTCATATCCTCTTGCTATGCCATTCAGATTCAGCAGGTCACTGCCTACAGATCTTTCAGCTCCACCAGCAATAAATCTTAATTCCTTTAATTCACTGAAATACGCCATCATCATTACCTGGTCAGTATGGTGGGTCAGGGTATAGCTGGTGGCTTGATTCCAGCTAAAAGTGAAACCGTTGGTCGTTACACTCACTCCAAGATCTTCAGCAACAGGTAAGTCGCCTTTGGTCATCAAAACTTTAGCATAGTCTATGGAGCGATGAGGATAGATACCTCGTATAGCATTTATTCTGTTATAACTAACCATTGCATTGTACTCATTTGACATAGTATGGAGAGCTTCCAGCTCAAAACCAATCAATGCAAAGGTCTTTAAAGGTGCCATGAAAGTATTGATGATACGCGTATCTCCTATCACAGATAGTTGACCTAAGGTAGGTGGTTGATTACTTTTACTGTTTTTTCTTTTTAAAATTGTTCGTCCCCACTTATCCTGATAATAAGTATTTCCGCCAAAGGTTCCTCTTACGCCCAGATAAGGGCCTGATGTGATAATTGCCATAGTATATGTCTAAGGTTAGTGGTTTAAATTCAAACAAATGATCTGATTAGAATCAATACCACCAAGACGGTCTACGGACCATTCATCGTGTAAGATTAATTTTTACAGGTTAAAGTCATTATTAATTTGGATAAAAATCATTTTCTAAGGTAATAAAAATTTTTAAACATCTATCTATGAATGAATTAAATTTTTGATAAATATTTATTCTAATAAGCTCTCTAGTTTAGTTAAAATTACGTCGTTAATGATTCGGGTATAGTGTCTACCTGAGCTGAAGGTATCGGGTGTCTAATATGTGTCTACCTTACTTTTACCATTTTCCTATAGATGTGTACCCCATCTATATCCTATCTCCACTCCAGGGATACCCCAAATTTACCTAAGGGGTACCGATAAGGTATAGAAATGCTACAGGTTGGGTGTGGATTGGGTACGGATGGGTGGGAGATTGGCAAAAACAAAATAAAAGCAAAACGGAATTTCTATTTTACGACTATACCATATAACAGTTCCAGGATCAGGAAGATTGTATGTTTATTGCAAGGTAAAATGCGAGAAATGTTTCGAAATTTCCACGACACAAGTGGATGAATCGAAAAAAGGCTAAGGTTGTAGCTAATGAACCTCCTGTAAAGAAGGCATATTCACCATCTTTTCCAGGTAGTCTTCCACCACTTGCAGATAATTCTCGGGAATCCCGGTGCACGCTCTGTTTTCCAGCGGATGCTGCCCCGTATTGGACCGCTCAATGAAAATACCATCATGCTGGTTGTATTTCAGATATCCCAGGTTGAAATACCTCTCCTGCACGTAAAAGGAGTCATCTCTTGATTTCAGTGAGAGGGAACTGATACTCATGTCTGATTTCTGCAACAACAGCCATTCATAACTTTTCCCATAGGCTGGAGCTGATTGTACAGGTCTTGCAATTTCAAAAATGCATAGATTATTATTATCTAAAAAGCAGAGGCAGTCAAAACTTTTTTGCATAGTTGTAGGGGAATAGCGTTTATAATATACATGATTATATACAGCAATTGTGCCAGTTTTTTCATATGATCAAAAATCTTTAATATGGATTACTCATCTACTATTGAGCTGGTTAAAATGCCCTTTAAATTACGCCCGTAATTTAAAAATCCATATCATTGTTAGGTTATTTCTTATACATGACAGATTATAGTGCATTTTCCGATATAGATTTGGCCGATTTATTAAAATCTGGCGATCAGAAGGCATTTGCTGAAATTTATAACCGCTATAAGTTTGTGCTGCATCATCATGCCTGGAATAAAATTCGGGACAAAGAGGAAGCACAGGATACTATTCAGGAAGTTTTCTCCATGATTTGGACCAAAAGGGAAACGATCAATATTGGGAGCAATTTATCGGGATATCTATACAGCTGTGTGCGTAACCATATCTTAAATGTGATTGTCCGCAAGGATGTACAGCATAGGTATATTGCTTCGATCAAAGATTTTTCCGGGAGTGGGGTGGTAACTACCGACCATAAAGTGCGTGAAAGTGTTTTCAGGGAATTAATTGACCGGGAAATAGCAGATTTGCCACCCAGAATGCGCGAAGTATTTGAGTTGAGCAGAAAAAAGCATCTCAGTCACCGGGAAATTGCCGAAATAATGGGAACTACAGAGCAGACCGTTAAAAAGCAGATGACCAACGCATTAAAAGTGCTGCGTACTAAAATTGGCCTGCCTTTATTTATCATTTATTTTATCTTTTACCACTGATCTTAAGTTATTTCTGATCTTTTTGTTTTTTTCAGTACCTCCTGAGCTTGCTTTGTCTTGTCTTACTGTTATCAATCAAAAACCAGACGAAATTGAAGAACAGCATTGTAAGAATAGAACATTTATCCCACCGGTACAGTAAGGACTGGGCGATCCGTGATATTAACTTTGAAATAGAACAGAACGGTATATTAGGTTTGCTGGGCTCCAATGGTGCGGGAAAATCAACCACCATGAACATCCTCTGCGGCGTATTAAACCAGACCGAAGGGCAGGTCTATATCGATGGTATTAACCTGCGTCAGGATCCTGAAAAGGCAAAAAGATTATTAGGTTTCCTGCCACAGAATGCTCCTTTGCACCTTGATCTTACAGTAGATGAATACCTGACCTACTGTGCGAATATTCGTGATATCAAACCTTCACAGATCAAACAAGCTGTAGCGGCAGTGAAGGAAAAATGCGGGATTGCTCATTTTAGCAAACGGCTGATCAGTAATCTTTCTGGCGGATATAAACAACGCGTAGGCATTGCACAGGCCATTATACACAAACCCAAGCTGGTAGTTTTGGATGAGCCGACGAATGGCCTTGATCCGAACCAGATCCTTGCCGTACGCGAGCTGATTAAAGAGGTGGCAGAAGAGAGAGCAGTAATTTTTTCTACGCATATTTTATCAGAAGTGCAGGCTACTTGTAAGGATATCCGAATGATTGAGGGTGGAAAGATGGTATTTGCAGATACGATGGAAGCATTTAACAATTATATCCTGCCCAATTCCATGCTGTTGTTTATGGACAATCCGCCACAGCTGGATGTGCTCATGGAGATCCCGGAAATTACGAGTGCGGAGGTATTACATGATGGGAGCATCAGAGTACGCTTTACAGCTTCTGCCACGATCTCCAAAAAAATAATTGAGCGTAGTGTGCTGAGTAACTGGCAACTGAGCGAGATTGTATTAGAGAAAAGTTCGCTGGATGAAATTTTCGCACAGCTTTCTGGTAAACAAAAGAAATTATAACATGAGAAAAATATTCAAAATAGCTGTACTGGAATTAAGCATTCTTTTTTATTCTCCCGTGGCCTGGCTGGTACTAGTCATATTTATTATCCAGAATGGCATGGCTTTTTTGGGGATGATTTCAGCGTATCAGGAAGTAATTGCAATGGGTAACAAAGTGGACAACTTAACCGTAACCCTTTTTCCTGCAATGAATGGATTGTTTGACAGGGTGCAGCAAACGATTTACTTGTACATTCCTTTGCTGACGATGGGACTGATGAGTCGCGAAATCAGCAGCGGATCAATCAAATTATTACTGTCATCGCCGGTAAAAATTACGGAGATTATCCTGGGGAAATATCTGGCGATTGTTGGTTATGGATTACTGATGATGGCAGTGCTGGGTTTATATGCACTGGTAGGAATTGCCGTGATTAAGGATGCCGATGTGATGCTGATGATATCCGGACTCAGCGGGATTTTTCTATTAATTTGTACTTATGCTGCAATAGGCCTGTTTATGTCGAGTTTAACCTCTTACCAGGTAGTGGCAGCCATCAGTACGCTGGCCGTGTTTGGTGTACTGCAATTTATAGGAACGGTGGGTCAGGATATTAATTTTGTACGCGACCTCACTTATTTTCTTTCTATTTCGGGCAGGGCGGACGATATGTTAAACGGGTTGATCACAACAAAGGATGTGATTTATTTTGTGCTGATTATCATGCTGTTTTTGTGCTTGTGTATTTTCCGGCTGCAGGCGGGAAGGGAATCGAGGAGCAGGACTTTCCAGGCGGGCAAATATGCTTTGCTGATTTTTGCAGTAATGCTGATTGGTTATGTGAGTTCGCGACCAGGACTGGTCGCGTATAAGGATATGACGGCTATGCAATCGCGAACGCTGACACAGGTAAGCAGGGAAGCGATTGAAAAGATAGATGGAGCGCTTAAGATCACTACCTATGTAAACTTGCTGGACCAGAATGTATATCTCGGACTACCGGGATCAAGAAACAGCGATCTGAAGCAATTTGAACAATATCAGCGTTATATCCCTGGCCTAAAAATGGATTACGTTTATTATTATGATGTAACGGATCTTAAAAACAATCCGAATATGGTTTATCAGGGAGATCTTACTGGTTTAAGTACGAAACAGATTGCGGAGAAAGTGGCTGATAATATGGGGCTTGACCTGGATCAGTTTATGCCGCCTGCGGAAATCAGGAAACGAATCAATTTGGAACCTGAAAGTAATAATCTGGTACGCGTGCTGGAATATAAGGGTAAAAAAAGCTGGCTGCGGTTTTATAATGAGGTGAACCAGTTTGCGGATGAAGCGGAGATTACAGCGGCAATTAAACGATTAACAGTAAAGGTGCCCCGGCTGGTTTTTATTACAGGGAACAATGAGCGCAGTGCGGATAAAAAAGGGGATAGGAATTATGAAGCGATTACGAACGCAAGGAAAAACCGTACATCACTGATTAACCAGGGGTTTGATGTGGTGAATGTTAACCTGGATAAGGAAGATATTCCCGAAGACGGAACGGTGCTGGTACTGGCAGATCCTACTACGGAATTGACGATGCTGGCACAGCAGAAAATAAAGGGTTATCTGAATGATGGGGGTGATATGATGGTGACCGGAGAACCAGGGAGGCAGGGGCTGATTAATCCTGTGCTGAAACAAGTAGGTGTACAGATGAAGGAAGGAATGCTGGTTAAATCATCAAAAGATTATACACCGGAACAGATCTTTGCAGAGTCGCAGGATGGGGGGACACATGTGTATATGCCAACTGCAGCTGCACTGGGATTTAATGCTGCTGCAGGTTTCAAAGCTTATAGCTTATTAGTTAGCCCATCTCAGGGATGGAACAAACAAGGAATTGTAGATCTGACCTCTACTGATGTAAAATATAATGCACTGGCCGGGGATAAAAAAGGAGAGTTTCCTGTAGTACTTACATTAACGAGAGGGGTTAATGGCAAAGAACAACACATTCTGGTTTCCGGTGATGCAGATTTTATGAGCAACGCTACTTTAATAGCTGGTAAAGGTGCGAATAAGAACTTTGTTAAAAGCATCTTTAAGTGGTTTAGCGGTGATGAATTCCCCATAGATGTGAGTCGCCCGCGCAACACCGACGATGCTGTTTTACTGAAAAGGAAGGATATTTCTACCTTGAAAATGGTACTTTTAGGTGTAATTCCTGGACTTATCATTGCGCTTGGTGCCTTTATTCTGATCAGTAGAAAGAGAAACTAATTTTTTTTATTTTATTTATACCTCCTGTACAGGTCATATCTTGTCTTAACATTATAAAGCCAGCCCATCAGCGTTCTTATGGAAATAGAAGAAGTAAAAGTATTATTAGATAAACACGAAGCAGGAACTGCTACGGCAGAAGAAAAGGCTTTGCTGGAAAGTTGGTACCTGAGTTATAAGGAACAGGGAGCTGGAGATAGTTTGTCCATGGAAGAGCGACTTAAAGCAGTGGACACGGTATGGGCAAACCTCGAGGAAGCGCATGGGTTGAGGAAAAAGATGAGCTTATGGCCGCGCATTGCTGTGGCAGCTTCGGTATTGGTAGCGTTGACGATAGGGTTATATTTTATTGGATACAAAGGAAGACAAGGTTTGGAGGGCGACCGACTGGCAAATACACCGGCAGATATTGCTCCGGGAGGAAATAAGGCAGTGCTGACTTATGGAAATGGGAAAACTATAGATCTGAGTGCAACTAAAGCAGGAGTGGTTATCAATATGAACAAGCTTACTTATAGCGACGGAACGGTGGTAGATCAATCTGCTATTGCGGCTTCGGAGGAGCTGAGTTTGAATACGCCTAAAGGTGGAACTTACCAGGTGATACTGCCGGATGGAACTAAAGTGTGGCTCAATGCTTCTTCTTCATTGATATTTCCTTCGTCTTTCACTGGAGCTGTTACACGCGATGTATTGCTGAAAGGAGAGGCCTATTTTGAAGTCGCCCGCAACAAAAAACAACCTTTCCGTGTAAACACACAAGGACAGCTGGTAGAAGTATTAGGTACACATTTTAACATCAGCAGTTACATAGATGAGCCCGAGCAGAAAACAACCCTGTTAGAAGGCAGTATCCGTATTGGCAATATATTGCTTAAGCCAGGAGAACAGGCGGTGCTGACCGCTAGCCGTACTACAGTCAGTAAGGCCAATATAGAAGAGACAATGGGATGGAAAAACGGCTATTTCATCTTTGAAGATGAAGGGATAAAGTCTGTCATGCGCAAGATTTCCAGGTGGTATAACGTGGATGTAGTATATGAGGGACAGGTTCCTGACGCTACTTTTGGTGGCAGGGTAAGCAGGGCAGGTTATGTGTCTGAAATACTTAAAACCCTGGAGTTAACAGATAAAGTTCATTTTAAAGTTGAAGGAAGGAGGATTACCGTGATTAAATAGTTCTACTTCAATCAGCTGTAATCCTTTAAAAAAAATGCCAGAAGTGCTTGTAACACAACTGGCAAAAATATCCGGGTTACATCAATAAATTTCTCATCGTATCAACTTAACCAGACAAACAAATGTATAAAAATTATACTAAGAACATTGGTATGCCTTATCGGCATCTCCAAAAATTCATGTTAATTATGCGCTTAACCACCGTTATATTAATAGCAACTATGATGCAGGTGAGCGCCGCTGGCTTCGCCCAGAAAATCACTTTGGCCGAAAAAAAGGCTACACTCAAACAACTGTTCACCAAAATACAGGAGCAGAGTAAGTATGATTTCGTGTATACAATGGAGCTGTTGAAAAAGGCAAAACCAGTAGATATCAATATTAAAGCTGCGGAACTGAAAGATGTGCTGGATCAGATCTTAAAGGGACAGTCCTTAACTTATACTATTTACGGCAAAAACATTATCATTAGAGAAGAGGATAAGTCGCTTTTTGATCGGCTGAAAGCATATATGTCCTCCGTAAATATCTCCGGGCAGGTTTACAATGAAAAGCGGGAACCGCTTGCAGGAGCTTTTGTGAGGATTGAGGCGACAAAACAGCGGACACTTACAAATGCAGAGGGAAAGTTTTTCTTACAGAATGCACCGAATGAAGGTAATCTGATTATTTCTTATGTGGGTTACAGAACGGACACGATTGCGATTAGGGGAGATAAGGATATTTCGATTATTATGATGCCTCAACTAAATATGATTCAGGAAGTAAGCATCGTTTCTACTGGATATCAGGATGTGCCTAAAGAGCGTGCAACAGGATCTTTTGAAGTTATTACTAAAGAACAATTACAGCACAGTACGGATCCAAACCTGCTGAAACGTCTGGAAGGGATTACGACCAGTATGGATTTCAGGAACGACCTGAGAACAGTTAATTCCAGTCAGCGGAACTCTAAAAACTCGCCACTGGCAGATCTTACCATCCGTGGAAAAAACACATTAAATTATAACAGTCAGAATGCCAGTGGACAGGTTTTGGTTGTAATTGACGGTATTGCGAGTCCGTATTCTATCGATAAAGTAAACCCGAACGACGTGGAAAGCATCACGGTATTGAAAGACGCTGCCGCCGCTTCCATCTGGGGTTCAAGGGCTGCAAACGGTGTAATTGTAGTTAAAACTAAAAAGGGAGCCTACAACAGACCGACACAGATTTCTTTTAACAGTAATTTGAATGTGTCTGATAAGGTGGATCTTTTCTATAATAAAACCATGGGCATATCTGACTTTGTAGATGCCCAAGTGCAGCAGTTTACAGTTAATAACAGGGTATTGCCTGAAATTACCCTGGGTTCGGTATTTGATCAGGAGCCCTTTTCTCCCGTTGCAGAAATTATGGATGCCTGGAAAAACAAAAATACTCTTACAGAGAGTCAGGCTCAGACACAGCTGAATGCTTTACGTGGCAACGATATCAGAAACGATTATGAAAAATACTTTATGCGAAAATCGGTTCGCCAGAGTTATTCACTTTCAGTAGATGGCGGTACACAATTGTATAATTACCGTCTATCGGCCGGATACGATAAATCTATCAATAACACTAAAAACTCAAGTCTTGATCGTATTGCATTAACCTACAGCGCATCAGTAAGGCCTGTTAAAAATCTGGAATTGCAGGGGAATATCAGTTATAATGTACAGAATAATGATGATCAGGCCGCTGAAAATCTGATCACTGGGGTAACGAATTCCACTTTTTATCCCTATACAAGACTGGCAGACGAACAGGGTAATCCGTTGCAGCTGACCAAGACCTACCGTTCTGGTCTGGTAGATCTGCTGGAAAGCAATTATGGAAACAAATTGCTGAGTATGCGTTACAAACCACTTGAGGATATCAATGAGGGATATAACAAGATCAAATCGCAAAATATCAACCTGAACTTTAGTGGAAACTACAAGTTTTTTGAAGGCCTTTCTGCTCAGCTGTCTTACAACTATAACTCCGGCAGGGATGAGGATAACACTTTATACAGACAGAATTCCTTCTACATGCGGAATCTGATCAATTATTTTACCACTTCGCCCTATTCAACAGATCCGCGTACTGGCAACGATGTGGAAGATTTTGTTCGAGGAGTACCGCTCGGTGGAGCATACAGTACTAATCTTACTAAGACGAGCAACCAGACTTTACGTGGGCAGCTAAACTTTGATCATACCTGGAAAGAGAAACATCAGGTATCAGCAATTGCAGGGATTGACATCGCCCAGTCGTACAGCCTCGCAAAAGGAGATGGTTATTATGGGTATAATGAAAATACGCTGCAGACTAACACGCTGATTAACTATTCTACATTAATTCCTATCCTTTTTGAGATGGACTTCAATGGATTTAATTCTCAGTATGTACCACGGTTAAATACTGGATTTGTGGATACTAAAATCAGAACATACAGCTGGTACTCCAATGCTGCTTATACCTATGATAGAAAATATACTTTATCAGCAAGTGTTCGCCGCGATTTGTCCAGTGAATTCGGTCAGGGTACCAATAACAGAAGCACTCCATTTTACTCTTTTGGAGGTAGCTGGAATATTAATAATGAGCAATTTTACAATTTTCCTTTAGTACCCGTACTTAAGTTGAGAGCTACTTTCGGTTATAACGGAAATGTGAATCCGCTTGTTTTTGCAAATCCGCTGATTACTTATATCGATTATGAAAACAATGGCGTGCCTTATTCAAAAGTGGAAACGAGTGGTTCTGTTTCCAATCCATTCCTGAGACCAGAAAAAACGGGTATCTGGAACTTCGGTTTAGATTTTGGGCTGAGAGGAAATCGTGTTTCAGGAAGTATAGAGTATTACAATAAAAAAACAACCGATCTGCTGGCCAACGGCACGCTTGATCCAAGCAGTGGTTATACCAATGCTATTTATAATACAGGTAACCTGACTGGTCATGGTGTTGATATCACCTTGAACTCATTGAATCTGCAATCTGGCAAGTTTAGGTGGAACAGTAATTTCCTGTTCAGTTATAACAGAGTAAAGGTGACCAAACTTTTCGCTTCAACAACAAATACAGCAGATGGTGTGGTAACGGGAAGCACCGGATCATATAACGAAGGGTATGACCTTTCCAGGTTTTTCGGCTATAAATGGGCAGGTTTGGACCCTGTTACAGGCGATCCAAGAGGATATCTGGACGGGCAGGCCGTGAGTATCAGCAATGATGCTGAAGGTAGTGCAAACTATAGGGCAATCCAGAATGCTCCAACGTCATCTGCCGTCTATTTTGGATCTGCGGTACCGGTATTTTATGGCTCATTTAGGAATACTTTTACCTATGGTGCTTTCTCTGCATCGGCAAACATTATGTATAAACTGGGCTATTTTGTAAGAAAGCCAATTTCTAACGTGGTTAGTTACTCTAGTCTGTTTTCGGGTAACGGAACTTTACAAGGGGCGGAATATAACCAGAGATGGCAGAAGCCGGGTGATGAGTTGACAACAAATGTACCTTCGGCGGTTTATAGCGCTAACGACCAATCAAGGGACAGGTTTTACTATTTCGCAGAAACCAATGTACTAAAGGGGGATCATATCCGCTTGCAGGAAGTAAATCTTGCCTATTCTTTCTCTGGTAAAAAGAACTGGTTCATTAAGAACCCGAGAGTATTTGCTAATGTGACCAATCTGGGGATCATCTGGAAGGCGAATGATCAGGGTATAGACCCTGAGGTATTCGATTACCCGAATCCGCGTACTTACAGTCTTGGTTTTTCCGCTAACTTTTAATTCTGATCATCATGAATAAACCTAAATATATACTCGCTCTATTGCTTTGCATGGTGCTGGTTTCCTGCAAGAAATTTGTAGATATTAAAAAAAGCAGCCTGCTTTCGCAAATAGAAACAGCGAACGATTGTCAGCTGATCATGGACAACTATTCACTTTTTAATGCAAATTATCCTTCGGATTTAGAAACCTCTGCTGCAGATTATTACATTGATAATTTCACTTATAATGATGGTAACACCAGCATTGAAGATAAAAGTATTTACAATTGGGAGCCTCAGGCAATCCGCGCCGGTGGGCAGCAATGGGT
>Ga0247814_10000589_pt1 | contig 27546 bp, 31 predicted proteins | sample UWRJL179409R1_FD_179947 | JGI IMG/M metagenome (GOLD analysis project Ga0247814, IMG submission 179947) | Plant litter microbial communities from Arlington Agricultural Research Station in Wisconsin, United States - UWRJ-L179-409R-1 | ecosystem: Environmental > Terrestrial > Plant litter >... | reverse complement strand
CATCAGCGACCGTGATTGTCACGCCTGAGGGGATCTGAATTGGTAGTTTTCCGATTCGACTCATGATTTATTCCATTCTTTATGGCACGAGTGAGAAGTGTTTGTTTTCGGGCTGACATCATCCTTATAGTGGATAATGAGCGCAAAATCTCCCAGATTTCACTCGCAAATTTATATCTAGGTAAGTGTAGCATATTCAGGGGTAAAATGCAATCTCACACATAAAAAAAGAACCTCGTAATGAGGTTCTTTTTTTGCAGTAACGCAGTTCTAGTAAATCTTGAGAAGCAGTTCGCCACCGAGACGTTGCTTGGTAGCAGCGTGGCCAGTGAGAACACCCTTACTTGTACTGATCAAAACGATACCACGACCACTCTTCACCTTTGGAATGTCGTTTGCGCCAACGTAGACACGACGTCCAGGTTTTGACAAACGAGTAATTTCATTGATGGTAGAGGTTTCACCTGGTTCGTTAATAGTAACGACCAAGATGTCGCGAGGCTTTGCCGACTCAACCTTAACGGCGGTCAGGTAACCTGCTTTTTTAAGCTCTTTGGCAACGGTAACCTTCAATTTGCTTGAAGGAACGGTAATTTCGTTCTTACCAACCATTACTGCATTACGGATGCGTGTAAGAAGGTCAGCGATTGGGTCTGTTGATTGTAATGACATAATCTAGTCCTTTCCTACCAGCTACTCTTAGTAATACCAGGAATTTGTCCTGCAGATGCTTTTTCGCGGAAGTTGATACGGCTGAGGCCGAAGCGTCGCATGTATCCACGTGGACGTCCGTGAAGGGCGTCACGGTTCTTCCAGCGTGATGGTGAACTGTTCTTTGGAAGCTTCTGAAGGCCTTCAAGGTCACCCATTTCCTTAAGTTCGGCGCGCTTGGCAGCAAACTTGAGGATCATTTTCTTTCGTTTTTCGTCGCGAGCGACGGCAGATGTCTTAGCCATTAACGAATTCCCCCTTCTTTTTCAAATGGAACACCGAATTTTTCTAGGAGCGCACGGCTACTTGTCTTGCTTCCAGCTTTGATAACAAAGGTGATCTGCAAACCGTGAATGTGCTGTGTCTCTTCGAAGCTTAGTTCCGCAAAGATAGATTGGTCAGTAACGCCAAGGTTGTAGTTTCCAGCCTTGTCGAAGCCTTTTGCGCCAACACCGTGAAAGTCACGGACACGAGGCAAGGCAACGTTAATCAGGCGATCGAGGAACTCGTACATACGAGCACCACGAAGTGTGACACTAAGGCCAACTCGGTTCATACCAGCACGAATTTTGAATCCGGCGATAGATTTTTTAGCCATACGGTCAACGGGGTGTTGTCCAGTAATCTTGGTGACGGTGTTACGTACTACTTCGTAGTGCTTTTTGTCGTCCTTGTTCTTACCGATCCCGACGCTGACTACAATTTTTTCGAGTTTTGGTACTTCGTTGATGTTCGAAAGACCGAGTTCGGCTTGTAGTTCCTTGTTGTACTGAGTACTGTACAAGGCTTTCAGGCGAGGAGCGGTAATAGTAGCTAATTTAGCCATTATTATTTGATCTCCTTACTATTTGCTTGGCGTGCAACACGAGTAGTGGTGCCGTCAGCGTTTTTAACAAATCCAACACGACTTGTTGTACCGGCTTTTTCGTCGATAACAAGTGCTACCTTGTGAAGAGAAACAGGGGTGTGAACATCCTTGTGACCACCACGTGGGTTGAGTTGGCTTGGTTTGATGTGACGGTGCTTGATGCCAATTCCTTCAATAAGGACGGCTTTTTTTGCAGTCAGGACACCGACAACTTTACCGGTTGTGCCTTTGTCAGCACCACTGATAAGTTTGACTGTGTCACCCTTAACGATTCGTTTTACTTGTGACATATTAGAGTACCTCCGGTGCAAGGCTAATGATCTTTGCGTAACCTTGGTCACGAAGTTCGCGGGGAACTGGACCAAAGACGCGAGTACCCTTAGGAGTCTTGTCATCGTTAATAATTACCGCAGCGTTGTCGTCAAAGACGATGGTGCTACCGTCTTTACGACGGATTTGGTTACGTGTACGGACAACAACAGCCTTAACGACTGATTTCTTTTTTACAGTACCGGTTGCGTTAGCGACCTTAACGGTAGCGACGATGACGTCACCAACGTGGGCGTAACGACGACGAGTACCACCAAGAACACGGATACAAAGGATTTCCTTTGCACCGCTGTTGTCAGCGACCTTAAGTCGTGATTCTTGTTGGATCATATTACACTTCTTCCTTTAGCTCGATAGAACCACGAGATTTCTCGATGATCGTGACGAGTGAGAATGACTTACGCTTAGAGATTGGACGTCCCTCAGAGATAGTCACTTTGTCACCAGCGTGAGCTTCGTTCTTCTCATCGTGAGCAATGTATTTACGAGAAACAGTGTACTGCTTTCCGTAGATAGGGTGAGTCTCACGACTGGTTACAGTGATAGTGATAGTTTTGTCAGCCTTATCAGAGGTGACAATACCGGTGAGTGTTTTTGGCATCTTACTTCTCCTCCTTTAATTCTGATGTAATCGCCTGAGCAATCGCAGTGTGCGCACGAGCAATGTTCTTGCGCTGCACTGTGAGTACGTGCGGGTTAACCAGTTCACCTTGTTTGTGAGAACGACGAGATTCGAGGTTCTGTGCAACAAGTGTCACTAGTTCTTCTTGAAGTTGTGCGAGAGTTTTCACTTCGACAGCCTTCTTTGAAGTTGTTTTTGTTGTAGTAGTTTTCTTTACGTCAGCCATTATACTTGCTCCTTGATCACGAACTTAGTCTTTACAGGTAGTTTGTGAGCAGCAAGACGCATCGCTTCACGTGCGACTGATTCTTCAACACCAGCCATTTCGAACAAAACAGTTCCGGCTTTAACTTTGGCGACCCAGAACTCTGGGTTACCTTTACCGCTACCCATTTTCACGTCTTGTGGTTTACGAGTACGTGGAATGTGTGGGAAGATTCGAATCCAAATCTTACCACCGCGCTTGATGTGACGAGTCATCGCTTGACGTGATGCTTCGATCTGTCGTGACGTGATGTCGTTGTTACTTTGTGATTGTAGACCGTAGTCGCCGAAGGCAACGTAGTTTCCGCGAGTCGCGTTACCTTCGTTTTTACCCTTACGGACTTTGCGGTACTTGGTTTTCTTAGGAAGTAGCATAACTATTCAGCCCTTTCACCTTTGTAGATCCAGACTTTGACGCCAATGATACCAGCAGGGGTTTTAGCCCGAGCAGTATGGAAATCTACGTCAGCACGAAGCGTGTGTAGTGGCACTGAACCTTCGATTGTTTTTTCACGTCGAGCCATCTCAGCATTGTTAAGACGACCAGCAACTTGGATACGAATACCCTTAGCTCCTGCATTCATCGTGTTCAGTGCAGCCATTTTGGTTGCACGACGGAAGTTTGCACGTCGCATAAGTTGGTGGGCGATGTTTTCAGCTACTAGTTTCGCTGAAAGGTCGGGTCGCTTGATTTCTTCGATGTTAATGCGAACGGGTAGGCTCGCAAGTTTTTCGAGCTCGCTCTTTAGTTCAGTCACACCGGCGCCGCCGCGACCGATCACAACACCAGCTTTCGCAGTGTGGATGGTGACGGTAACGAGGTTAGCTGAACGTTCGATTTCTACGCGACCGATTGTTGGACGAGATTCGAATCGTTTTTCAACGTGTTCACGAATCTTGATATCTTCAATCAGAAGACGTGGGAAATCTTTCTTGCTTGCAAACCAGCGAGAGTCCCAGTTCTTAGTGATCTGGAGACGGAAGCTAATTGGATTTACTTTTTGTCCCATTATTTGGTCTCCTCTTTCGAGTCAGCTTTAACTGGTGCTTCAGCCTTCACAGCTGCAGGTTTAGCTGCAACTTTCTTTGGCTTGATAGTACCGGTTACTTCAATCAAAATGTTTGAAGATTTCTTCTGGAATGGCAATGCACGTCCACGGCTAGCTGGAACGAATCGCTTGAGGCGAGTTCCAGTAGTGACAGAAAGAGTAACGATAGTCAGAGTCTTTGGGTCAAATCCGTGGTTGTTTACTGCGTTAGCCTTGGCACTTTCGATCACCTTTACAAGTGGACGAACAGCGCGCTTCGGTGTGTGGTTTAGGATGACAAGTGCATCTGCAACGGTACGGTTACGGACAAGGCTGGCAACCAAGCTTACCTTGCGGGGAGCTTGATCAACACCTTTTGCGTATGCGCGTACTTTATCAGCAGCTGCAACTTGGTTCTTAGTAGTATTAGCCATGATTACTTACTCTTACCTCCGTGCTTACGGAACTTACGAGTAGGACTAAACTCACCGAGTTTGTGGCCAACCATGTTCTCTGAAACGAGGACAGGAACGTGTACCTTACCATTGTGAACGGCGATCGTACGACCGACCATTTCAGGGGTAATAGTACTTGCACGAGCCCAAGTCTTGATGATTGTTCGGTCTTCGAGACTAAGAGCAGCCACTTTTTTAGCTAGCTTGAAGTCAATGAAAGGACCTTTTTTAAGTGATCTACTCATTATCGCTTCCTCTTCGCGTCGTGACGCGACCTTACAATTAATCCGGCAACGTCTTTACGACGACGCGTTCGGTAACCGAGCGTCAACTGACCCCAAGGAGTACGAGGCGCTTTACCAGGACCGTGCGCACCACCGTCACCACCACCATGTGGGTGATCTACGGCGTTCATTACGACACCACGGACAGATGGGCGGATACCCTTACGTCGGTTACGACCAGCAGAACCGATTTTAATATTTTGGTGTTGAACGTTTCCGACAATACCAAGTGCAGCAGTTAGTTCCAATCGGAAGCGGCGAACCTCTCCTGATGGAAGACGAACCTGTGCGTAGTCACCTTCTTTGGCCATAAGTTGTGCCTTAGTTCCGGCAGAACGAACGATTTGTGCGCCCTTGCCAGAGTGGAGTTCGATCGCGTAGATCTGTGAACCAACTGGGATTTTAGAAAGTGGCATACGGTTTGAAGATTCAACAGCAGCTTCTGGACCACTAGTGATCACTTTGCCCTTCGTCATAGACGTATCAGCAAGGATGTAGTGGTACAGACCGTGTTGGTCTTTGACACGTGCAATACGTGCACTTCGGTTCGGGTCGTATTCGATTTCTTCAACCGTAACAGTCAGACCAGCAGCCAAGTTGTGGTTCATTAGACGGTAGTGCCGTTTAACTCCACCACCACGGTGACGTACTGTAATGCGTCCGGTGTTATTACGACCAGCGTTCTGCTTTTTGCTCTTTAGGAGGCTTTTGAGAGGTTTACGAGTAGTAACTTCGCTCATGTCCTGAGTTGTCATGCCACGGCGGGCAGGAGTCGTTGGGTTATAGAGTTTAATCGCCATTACTTTGTCTCCTCTTCAGCAGGTTGCTCGAAGATATTTAGTGAGCTATCGGCAGCGAGTGTGACATATGCCTTCTTGCTGTCGGTGCGCTTTGTTGTACCTGGGTAACGATTCTTGCCTCGTGAGAAGCGAATCGCTTTACCAGATTGGACCAATGTCTTGATCGCAACGATGGTAACACCGTATTGAGTCTGGATAGCATCTTTGATTTGCTGCTTGTTAGCAGAAGTCGGAACGCTAAAGACATAGATGTTCTTTTGGCTTTGTCCGTAAGCCTTTTCTGTAGTGACAGGAGTCACGAGAATTGGAGAAACCATATTACGCTTCCTCCTTTACGAGCCAGCTCTTCAGAGTTGGGATCGAATCTTTAGATAGGACAATTGAATCAGCGTTGATCAAGTGGTAGACGTTGAGGTACTTAGTACTAACAAGCAATACGTTTTGAACGTTGTTTGTTGCACGAAGCAATTCAGGTGTCTTCTCTTCAACAACGATGAGGACCTTGCGAGTCAACTTGTTGTCTTCGAGGAACTTGATTGTTTCAGATGTCTTACCTGTTGTCTTGAAGTCAAGAATCGAAATGATTCCTTCTTGGCTTGCAATTGTCAGTGCTTGACGTACTGCTTGGCGCTTGGCCTGAGTAGTAATCTTTAGCTTGTAGTTTTCAATACCGAGGGGACCGAAAACGATACCACCACCGCGCCAGATTGGGTTACGTGATGAACCGAAACGTGCACGACCGGTACCTTTTTGCTTCCAAGGTTTCTTACCACCACCGCGGACTTCACCACGGGTCTTGGTAGTTGCACTCGCCTTACGGCTGTTAGCGAGGTATGCGTCATACGCGAGCTTTAGAAGCTCGTGGTTCTTTACTTCAACGTTAAATACTTCTTCTGGAAGTACAACTGTTGGTGTTTTAACGACATCAGCCATTATGCTTTTCCTCCGATAACGATCAGACCCTTTTTAGGACCTGGAACGGCACCGCGTAGACCGATAAGATTGTGCTCAATGTCAATGTAGCTGACGATGAGGTTCTTAACAGTAACTTGGTCGTGGCCCATACGACCAGCCATACGCTTACCTTTAAAGACTTTTTGCGGATACATCGAACCGATTGAACCCGGCTTACGAACGTTTCCGTTACCACCGTGAGTGCTTTTGCTTGTCGCAAAGTTGTGTCGTTTCACTGTTCCAGCGAAACCTTTACCTTTGCTAGTTCCAGTTGCATTGACGATATCGCCAATTTGGAACGCGTTTACATCAATCGTGCTACCAACAGACATGTCTGCAGGTAGGGCGTCGACGCGAAACTCACGAATGAATTTCGGTGTGACAGAGCTGGACTTAACGTGTCCAGCAACGGCCTTGCTCAGGTTCTTACCTAAATCAAATCCCACTTGGACTGCGTTGTAACCATCGGTGTCGATGGTTTTTACCTGAGTCACAGTCACAGGACCAGCTTGAATAAGCGTGACAGGAACTGCCTTGCCATCTTCGCTGATGATTTGGGTCATACCAATTTTGGTACCGAGAAGTGCTTTCATAGACTTCTTAACTCCCACTTAAAATTCTTGGCGGAAGGCAGTATCTTCGCCCAATGTCGTAGTGAACTACGCGCATTTAAAGGGGTTAGACTTACCAATTCACCAAGAATCGTTTAATATCTTCGTAATGTTACCGGCTTAATATAGCAAAAAAAAGCTCTCCCGTCAAGGTGTTATACCCTTTTGAGGCACTGCCTCGAAAAACATAACCACGAAGCGATTGCTGTATAGTAGTACGTATGCGAAAATACTCCCCCAAACGCCTTCGCGGCTTTTTGCGACGCCACATTCTGAGTATTGCTATTATCACAGCTTCAATTGCCGCGTCGGCTGGGTTTACCTATTGGTACACCGACGTCAAGGCGGCCGAGATTACCTCAATCCAACAGCAGTCAGTCAAAAGCCTGGCCGCAACTGATAAAAAAATCGCCCAAATCAACGCGATAAAGGCGGAGAAAGCCCGTGTCGCTGCCGAAAAAGCAGCGGCCGAGAAAAAGGCAGCCGAAGAAGCAGCCGCTAAAGAGGCGGCCGAACAAGCTGCTCGTCAAAAAGAGGCAGCTGCTATCGCCATAAACTCCGCGAGTTGCAACGCCAGCAAGACGCACAACAACCCATCTTCAATCGATGTTGTCGTGAACAAAAAACACTGCATGCAACCGCTTGGGTTCGTCCCGGGCGACCTCGTCACCTCGCGCGGTGCAACGCTGAGCGCCAAAGCAATCGCTAGCTTTAACGCGTTAATGGCCGCAGCCGATGCCGCCGGACAGTCTATGCGAGTCACCAGTAGCTTCCGTTCATACGCCGATCAAGTCTCGACCTATAGCTACTGGGTAAACACGAGCGGTGCTGCCGGGGCAGACACCTACAGTGCCCGTGCCGGCTACAGCGAACACCAGACCGGCCTCGCCTTTGACGTCGCGGCGAACGGCTGTGTGCTTGATTGCTTCGGCACCTCATCCCAGTACGCCTGGATGATCGCCAATGCAGCCGACTACGGCTTCATACAACGCTACTACGCGGGCTACAGCGATATAACGGGCTATAAAGCCGAAGAATGGCACTACCGCTACGTCGGCGTTGCTATCGCCAAGGACATGACAAGTCGTGGCATCAAAACACTCGAACAGTACTGGGGTATCACTGGCGGAAATTACTTTTAGTACCTTGTGCTTCCAGACCAAGTGCGCAATAATACAAGCATTAACTCAATAACCTACAAGGATCCTAATGGTCACCAAAAAGACAGCACCGAAAACCGTCAAAAAAGTAGCCCCGAAGAAAGTTATCTCTAAAAGCACTACCGTGAAAAAGACAGCCGGCAAAAAGACTGCTGCTAGAAAAGCATCAGCTATGCAATCATTCCGTGTATACAAAAACGTACAGCCCTTCAACAGCTTCCGCGTTACACGCCAAACTGTTTATTGGGTTATCCTACTCGCATGTATCGTCGTGACTCAGGTATACCTTTTGAAGATTCAAATGGATATTGCCGACCTTACTGACATCATTTTGACGCAGTAGTCATTGTCTTGTCATAAAAAATAGCCTCGCAATGAGGCTATTTTTTATATCCGTCTGTAATTACATTCGGATTTCGGCGTCAACACCAGCTGGAAGGCTGAGGTTTTGAAGACTGTCGATAGTCTTTGGAGTGGCATTCGTAATGTCGATAAGACGTTTGTGAATACGCATTTCAAAGGCTTCACCACCTTTTTTGTAGACGTGCGGGCTTTTCACAACAGTGAAAACACTGCGACGTGTTGGAAGTGGTACAGGTCCAGCAATACTAGCACCGCTACGAATAGCAGTATCAATGATTTGCTTTGCTGATTGGTCGATAACCTTGTGGTCGTATGCCTTTAGGCGGATACGAATACGAAGGCCTTGTTCTTTTGTTTCTGCCATGGGAAGAAACCTTTCTTGGTTTGAGCGCTGTAACCTCTGCTCGATTCGCTGTTATTACGTCTGGCCGAGTTCTCAGTGCGGATTAATATACCTGCGTAGTATACCAGAGATTAACAGATACGCAAGGTGACGCCGAGGCGGATGTGTTAATGTTAGTGTATTTTATGACATGTTTTAATCTACTACGCTACATTGACAGGCCACATGATTACTGGTGTAAAACACGACTTGCATCAATGTATTAATCGTTAAGATGCAGCATTGCGTAGTCCGCTTCCGTTTCGGTAAATTTCTCACCATAAGACGACACCAACTGATCTCGTATAGCAGCTGGTGACATGTTCATATCGTTTTGGTAGGTTTTTGCTTTTGCTAAAGCATTGGCATTCCAGTCTGCCGCAAGATTATCCATCGCGTACTGTGCAGCCTCAGCTGTAAATTTTCCGCCATACTCAGAAATCAGCTGCTCGTAGAGCCCCTGTTTAGACATATGCATCATACTTGAGTAGGTTTTTGCCTGACCTAGGGCTGACTTATATTCAGCAGGAATCGCAGGTGTTGCAGAGGCTTTCACGTCTTCGGCGACAGAAGGTACAGCCTGTTCAGTTGCCTCACGCCCCTGCGTACCCGTCTGACCCGCACCGGTAGTGTCATTCACGTTGTATGTGTTAGTTGCAGCGCTACCCTTCGGCAAGAATAGTCCAAGCAAAATAACAACACCGAGCACGATAAGTGATGTCCTTAAGTGCTTCTGTCTTCCCTCCAGCTTCATGCCTGCCTTGTCTGTAAAGCTGCCGGTGTAGATCAATATAAGGTCAATGATCCACCAGACCCCGATACCACCAAGTGTAAATAGCTTCAAAAGCCCAGTTCCGACCTTACCCACATAAAACCTATCCACCCCAAGATATCCCACGAATAGTGATAATAGCGCCGTCACAATATAACTTGTATCCCCTACACCATCTTTGCGCCGAGCTGTCTCACTATATACAGTGTCGCTAGTAGTATTCACGATAATAACCCCCTTAAACTTTATGGTTCTCACTTTACTCTCAGCAAATATTAACGTCAATAAAAATAACTCCCGACAATGCGGGAGTTATTTTTATTGGTTAGAATGCGTTAGTTAAACGAGTTAATTAAGCAACAATCTTGGTCACAACACCAGCACCAACAGTTTTGCCACCTTCACGGATAGCGAAGTTCAAACCTTGTTCCATGGCGATTGGAGCAAGTAGCTTCACTTTGAAGGTAAGTGTGTCACCAGGGATGACAAGTTCTTTGTCAGCTGGAAGTTCAACTTCACCAGTTACGTCAGTAGTACGGAAGTAGAACTGAGGTTTGTAACCCTTTGAGAAAGGAGTGTGGCGGCCACCTTCTTCTTTCTTAAGGATGTACACTTCAGCTTCGAAGTCTGTGTGTGGAGTAATTGAACCAGGTTTAACAATAACTTGACCACGTTCGATTTGTTCGCGTTCGATACCACGGAGGAGTAGTCCGGCGTTGTCACCAGCTTGTCCACGGTCGAGGTTCTTCTTGAATGCTTCGATACCAGTAACGGTTGAAGTCTGTGTCTTTTTAACACCGACGATTTCAACTGGGTCGTTAATGTTGATAACACCAGTTTCGATACGTCCAGTTGCAACTGTTCCACGTCCCTTAATTGAGAAAACGTCTTCGATAGGCATAAGGAATGGCTTGTCAAGGTCGCGTGGTGGTTGAGGGATGTAAGAGTCGATAGCAGCAACCAATTCCATGATTGCGTCTTCTGCTTCTTCGTCACCTTCGAGAGCCTTAGTAGCTGATCCCTTGATGATAGGAGCGTCTTCGTCGTAACCGTTCTTAGCGAGCAGTTCACGAATGTCCATTTCAACGAGTTCAACGAGTTCAGGGTCTGCAAGGTCCATCTTGTTTAGGAAAACAAGGATCTTTGGCACACCAACTTGGTGAGCAAGGAGAACGTGTTCACGAGTTTGTGGAAGTGGTCCATCGTTTGCAGCAACTACGAGGATTGCGCCGTCGATTTGTGCAGCACCGGTGATCATGTTTTTAACATAGTCAGCGTGTCCTGGCATGTCAACGTGAGCGTAGTGACGTTCAGCTGATTCGTATTCTTGGTGAGATGTCGCGATAGTAATACCACGTGCACGCTCTTCAGGTGCGTTGTCGATCATTGCGTAGTCAACTTTTTTGTTGACGTCGCTAGGAAGACGTTTAGCAAGTACAGTTGTGATTGCTGCAGTTAGAGTTGTTTTACCGTGGTCAACGTGACCCATGGTTCCAACGTTAACGTGAGCTTTTGTGCGATCGAAATCAGCCATGTTAGATTAAATCTCCATTAATTATTTTCGCATAAGAGCAACAGCACCTCATGACGTATGGGATAATTATACAGGTTCAACCCCTTTTAGTAAATAGTTAGGCGCCGTAATAACCTGCTCGAAAATATAAAAAAGCTAAGATACGCTAAAGCCTTGCGATACAATACTCTCTTTAATATCCCTAAGGTAGACGTCACGCTTTGTATTCACAGGGAATTCGGTTAATAAACCAGCAATCTCCACACCTGCTTCTGTGTACTTAATAACATCCAGCAATAGCTCTTTTTCTTCCTCGTCGTGGTTTGTAATCAACCAGTCCTCTTTGGCTATGTTTATCAGGACACTCTTATCTTTTTTTAGCTTTGTATTCACATTCAGTGTCGTGTTTGAATTAAACAGCCCTATGTCCGTAAGTTGTATATATTCATCAATTTTTAAATCATAGTTCTTTAGACTATTGAGCGTTAGCTTCGACAGAATAATCACACCATATGGTTGCATCGCCATACCGACATAGCCAGTAAAGGCTTTCAGCTCAGCGCTACTAAGATTCCTTATTAGATCGAGTGTTCTCAAAGAATATGTCGATGGACTAGCAACCTCATTGGCCAGGATCTTAGCCAGGACATCTTGCATATCTTCACGACTGACGTCTTGTGCAATACCGAGAAATCTTGCTGTCCAATCCTTATCAACGGGTGTATCGCTTACCGTTGCACCATCTAGCATTTGCCGCGACTTCACCACAATATTTTCCAGATTAGTCTGCTTGCTGTACTGTTCTAAAGCGAAGCGATTGCTCGCTCTTTGCATAATGCCCAGTGCCTTTGCTTCACCCTCCGCAGTCTTTACTATCTTAAGCTTGTTCACCTCAGACTGCGCTTCACCAATTCGCTTTAACTTTTTTGCATCAAATTGAAATACTGCGTTGCCGACAACGCCCAATCCTTCGCTTATAGTCTCCACAAGTTTCGTTAGTGGCTTCTCTAGCCCAGTGAGGTTATTTATATCTGCCATTCGATTATCTTTCTATCTTTTTTTGAGGGATAACGAAAACCCCTCGAGCTGAGGGGTTTTGTTGTTGTTATTTGCCAGATCGTTTTGCAATGATCTCTGCAGCAACATTTGGTGGAACTTCCTCATATTGAGCAACTTCCATTGTTGATGCGGCACGTCCTTGGCTCATTGAACGGATATCGTTCGTGTAACCAAAGAGGTTTGAAAGCGGCACAAAGGCACGAATCAACTTAGCGCCACCAGGAATGTCTTCCATGGCATCGATACGGCCACGACGACCGTTAAGGTCACCGATGATGTCACCCATGAAGTCTTCAGGAGTTGATACTTCAACTTTCATGACAGGCTCAAGGATAACAGGCTTCGCTTTTGGAATACCTTCCTTGACGGCGATAACACCGGCAAGACCGAAGGCAAGTTCACTTGAGTCAACATCGTGGTAGCTACCGTCGTAGAGAGTGGCTTTGACGCCAATCATTGGGTAGCCGGCCATGACGCCGCCTTCAAGTGTTTCGCGAATCGCTTTTTCAACAGGCTTGATGTATTCCTTTGGAACCGTACCACCCTTAACCGCATCGAGGAATTCGAAACCAGTACCAGATTCAGTCGGCTCGAAACGAACCCAGACATCACCATATTGACCACGTCCACCAGATTGCTTGGCGTGCTTACCTTGGGCTTCAACCGTACCACGAATGGTTTCACGGAAGGCAACTTGCGGTTCACCGACGTTTGCTTCGACGTTAAATTCACGCTTCATACGGTCAACGAGGATTTCAAGGTGAAGCTCACCCATTCCTGACATAATTGTCTGGCCAGTTTCTTCGTCAGTGTGAATACGGAATGTTGGGTCTTCTTCAGCGAGGCGTTGCAGTGCAATACCCATTTTTTCTTGGTCGGCCTTAGTTTTAGGCTCAACAGCAATCGAAACAGGTGGTTCTGGGAAGTCGATTGATTCAAGCAGTACTGGGTTAGCAGGATCAGACAGTGTGTGTCCGGTGAAAGTATCTTTCAGTCCAACAACAGCAGCAATGTCACCAGCACCGATCATGTCGATGTCTTCACGCTTGTCGGCGTGCATACGGACAACACGGCCGATACGTTCCTTGTTACCAGTTGTAGTGTTTAAAACGTAGCTACCGGCAGTCAATTTACCGCTATAGACACGAACGAAGATCAAACGACCAACGTAAGGGTCAGTAGCAATCTTGAAGGCCAGCGCAGAAAGTGGCGCCTCATCAGATGGCTGACGCTCTACAACATCACCAGTCTTTGGGTTTGTTGCTTGCGTTGCACCAACGTCGAGTGGAGACGGAAGGTAATCGTTAACAAGGTCAAGAAGTTTTTCGACGATGACACCACGGCCATCACCACCACTCACGAGGTAGAAGTCACCAGCAAGGACACGCGTACGGAGTGCGCGCTTTAGTTCTTCAACGGTGATTGATTCTTCGCCTTCGTTAAGGAATCGTTCGAATAGTTCGTCTTCTGCTTCGACAGCAGCTTCAACGAGGAGGCTACGAGCATTCTTTGACTTTTCGAGCATATCCGCAGGGATTTCACCAACAACCAGTTCGTGGTCAGTGTAGTCGCCGTATGTGTAGGCTTTCATGTCGATAAGGTCGACAACACCGTTGATTTCTTTTTCAAATCCGATAGGAAGGTGCACAGGAAGTGCGTGCTTTGAAAGACGAAGGTGAATAGAGTCGAGAGATTTGTAGAAGTCACCACCAATTTGGTTGATCTTGTTGATGAAACAGATGCGAGGCACGCCGTATTTGTTGGCTTGGCGCCAGACAGTTTCAGATTGTGCTTCAACGCCCATCTTGCCGTCGAAGATTGTTACCGCGCCGTCAAGGACACGAAGCGAACGTTCAACTTCAACGGTGAAGTCGATGTGTCCCGGGGTGTCAATAATGTTGATTGTGTGACCCTTCCACTGTGCAGTCACAGCGGCAGAAGTAATCGTGATACCACGTTCTTTTTCCTGAGCCATCCAGTCGGTGGTAGTACCGTCTTCAGCACCGGTGCCTTTAACAACACCAATTTTGTGGTTGATACCTGTTCGGTACAAAATACCTTCAGTGGTTGTGGTTTTACCGGCGTCAATGTGCGCGATAATTCCAACGTTTCGGAAGTCCTTCAATTGGACAGTTTTCTGGGCCATAGTCGATCGTCTCTTTCTCTATTAGTTCACTGGATATTTTTTGCCATAAAAAATAGCGCTTTAGTCATATTATACCAAATAAGTCAGGTTCTTACTAGGGCAGGCTACCTATCTTGCTGAAGAGTGCCTAGTAGCCGCACTTCATCCGCACGCCCATCTTCAACCATCCAGTCACTATAGACATCCCAGGCAACGTACAGTGACATTCCTACCCCCTGCAAAAAGTATGGTCGAAAATCCTGATTTGGGATAAGTGACTCCGACCATCCATCTACCTTCAAGAGTGATTCGTCACTCAATTGACCAAGGATAAAGTTTGACATAGCGCGGTAGCCTATACGGCGCCCTGTCAGTTTATCTGTTCCTCCACTCGCATCGAAGGCCTCTTTTTGTTCACCAAGTAGGTTGTCATACACACATATGTTGCGATACGGCTGGATCTTTTCGTTAAAGAATGGGTACGTCGCCTCATTCATGACATTCCCAAACAGCATCCCCGACACGACCGCATTGGCAAGCCTGTGCTCTGAATCCCGGGTGAGCTTTCGTTCTTCTTGCATATCCTCAAGGCGAAGCGCAAGTTTCGCCATCGGTCGCAAGGTCTTTGCGTAAAACGACTCGTGCTGACGCCGCTCGAAACGAATCGATCCTAGATAGTAATGAGCACCTCCTTCTTCCTCGATATCCACACCTACAGCTTCGACTAGCCTATCGTAGTCTTGCCCGGTTGGAAGCGTGAATGATTCAGGGAGGCTAGACATCCGATCGCTCCTGCTTAAATACATTAGGATACTGCGTGATAAAGCGCTGCATGCTCGATCGACACCTCTCATCGTGCGTTGGCTTTGAAAATTCGAGTATGGCTTTTAGCGGTATGTAGCGCATTTTTCCGTCGTCCTCGATGATAACGATTGACGGCTGCATCGTATTTTCGAACGTCAATACACTGTCCTTACTAATACCGTAGTCGTTCGTCAGCGCCAGTCCATGAATTTCCGCTGTTCCTTCGTAGCGACGGACGGTCGCGAGCGCAATCTCACCTCCAGCACCAATAACAAATTCTTGACCAGTAATACGGTACTCGCCGCCATCGGCAAGAACAGCCCCGATAACACCCCCAATTGCCTGACGCATCTCGATGTCGTCGCGCACCCCGTCCTGCGCCATCATCCATGTTGATAGCACCCCGAGTTCGCCCAGTAACACGGCATCGATTTGATCAGCGTCTTCGAGGACTCCCACAAAATCCTTCAACACTTCGCGAAACTCAGGATTTTCAATAGTTGATAATTTGTGAACACTCTCCGAAATATCTTGCGAGAGTTTTGCTTCGGCACTTCCAACAGTACCCACTAGGAGCGTCGACTCATCGACTGGGGCGATAACAGATCGCGATGTCATCGTTTCGTCATCAAACCCAACACTCAACTGATAGACGAGTGTTCGCTGTTGATCGATTTCCATCTCCCCAACCCCCATGAATATACCCGTTACCGCACGCTTATCGAGTAGTTCCGGCTCGTATACCGGCGCTATGACTATGCCGGTTTCATCAATTTGTTCCGAAGTCCAGATCATTGACGGTGAAAAAAGCTGCACCATTTCACCAGTCAGCTTTGCTTTAATAAGTTCACCATTCAGTTTTTCGACATGCGTCGCAGAAACAGCATTCTCGGAAGTATGTCCAACTATCTCAGTGGTTGCTTGAATCCTTGCCGTTACCTCATCACGTAGCGGAATGTATATGATATCTGATCGTGGGTATTCCAAAGTATCCGTTCCTGGTAAAAAATGGTAATTATGGGATTATAACACTATTATGCGGCAACGACTTGTTCAAACTCAGAATTGACGACAAAGGAGTGTGCTACGATAGCCTCCGTCATGACATTCAAGAACGTCAGCTCTTCTCGCTCCATTCGTTGGCCCGAAGCTTCGGCAACGATGAGTGATAATAAATGATTTACTTGCTCACCCAGCTCCCCTTTATCCGCCCTGCCACTCTTTCGGTGAGCTTTATCAAGCAACGGCTGCATCGTCAGTATCTTAATACATTCATCGTATACTTTTTGTGTTGGCACTAATTTTTGCTGTATAGGTATCTTTCCCCCATTGTCGAGAAAATAGCTATCGTGATTCAATAGCTGCATCGCAGAGGCCTCTTCCCTGGGGGATGCGGGGTAAAGAAGTAGTTGTGGCTGGCGCGAACGTGCCGAAAGCGCAAGACTTGCGACCTCTGCCATCCGCCACTGTGGCGGCTCGTCAACAGCAAGTGGCCGCAGATACTTCATCGCCTGGCCCAGGCTACGATACACCTCGTCGCAGTCATCAGCGCTAACTTCAGTGTCTGATGCGCGCTTACTAAATAGCGGTAGGTACGTCGATAGTGTCAATGCATTCAGCGCCGTATCTTGATGAACCTTCGGACGAGCCAGCGCCATAGCGGTTAGTAGCTGACTAGAGTGGAAGTATTCGCTCCTTACGTCATCTGAACTATCCTTAAGATTCAGGGCATACTCCGCGTTACTCCAGGCCGAGCGCATCAGCCCGCTTGCATTACGACGTGTTTCAAATTTCTTCAGTGCGGCAAACGCAATATCCTGATCAAGCAATTCTACCGGAGACTGTAAGGCACGATGCAGCTCGTAGTCTTCAACGCTATGATGCGCGACCATCTCAGGCATAAAAACCCTTATTTCCCGTCACTACGTACCTGTCGTTCCCCATTTGTCACAGTTATACATGAGCGCGATACGTCCTGTAAAGCAATAAACGTTGTCAAATAAAAATACCCGACCATGACGATCGGGTATTTTATTGCTGTGAGCCGTATTAGCTTCGAGCGAAGTGGGCAAAAGCACGGTTGGCTTCGGCCATTTTGTGGGTGTCTTCTTTTTTCTTGAAGGCAGCACCTGTTTCGTTGTACGCGTCAACGATTTCCATTGCAAGACGTTGGCTGTAAGGGATACCCTTGCGGCTACGTGCTGCTTGAACCAACCAGCTAAATGAATAGTGGAGTTGGCGGTGCCCAGCAACTGGGAATGGAATTTGGTAGTTTGCACCACCAACACGACGAGATTTTACTTCGAAGCTTGGAGATACATTCTTGAGCGCACGTTCAAATACTTCAAGTGGACTTTCGATGTCAAGTTTCTTAGCTGCAGTTTCAAGTGCTGTGTAGACAGCCTTTTCAGCAGTTAGTTTTTTGCCATCAAGCATAGACTTGTTGATAAGACGTTGCACAAGGACGCTTTGGTAGCGACGGTCTGGATTCAGAACGCGTTGTAGGCTAGCGGTAGTTTTACGTGGCATTACTTGTCATCCTTTTTTGTACCGTATTTGCTACGGCCTTGCTTACGGTTAGCGACACCTTGAAGGTCGAGTGCACCACGAACGATGTGGTAACGAACACCTGGAAGGTCTGGAACACGTCCACCACGTACAAGCACAACGGCGTGCTCTTGGAGGTTGTGACCTTCGCCGCCGATGTATGCCCAAACTTCTTGGCCATTAGTCAAACGAACACGGGCAACTTTACGAAGCGCCGAGTTAGGCTTTTTTGGTGTCTTGGTTGTTACTTTGATACAAACACCACGCTTTAGTGGAGAATTTTGCTCGTAGTAACGAGTCTTGAGCGCATTGTGAATACGGCCAAGGGCTGGTGACTTACTTTTCGTGTTAGCGGTCTTGCGAGGCTTACGAACGAGTTGGTTGATTGTTGGCATGTGTGAATAACACTCCGATTTATTGCATTGTATTATGTGTGCAGCAAGAGAGCTGCGGTGGCTTTATCAGGTCAGCATCCTTCAAAAGCATTGCCCGTATCTGTTATCGTCTTATACACACTACGAATAACCAACGGGCGGAAACTCCCAGCTATCATAGCAAAAAAACGTGCGAATGTCCAGCAATAACAGATATGGCGTGGTATATTAAGAATATTCATATAACCATAGGAGTTTTGATCCCATGAAGCCAGAAGAAGAATTGCATATTACTTCGGAGCTCGACGCGATCGATCCTCCCACTCAAACCCAGGCTGGGCATCTCTCGATAGAGCCAAAAAAGAAGCGACACATTGTCCGCGGCATTATTGTCACCCTACTCGTCCTCGCCTTCCTAGCTGCTGCAGGCTATATCGGCTGGCTACTCGTCAAGCCACTCGAGCCAGCCAAACAAGCAGCAACATCGGCAACGACAGCACCGGCGGACACAGCGGAAGCGCTCGTGGATGATATCAAGACAGAGATGCTCGGCGAAGTGCTCACGACACTACCAAACGGTGGCGATACACCAACGAAGTCATACGGCGCGCCCGCTTTTCGCCCAGATGGCTATGATTTTTCGGTATGGGCCACGGAAGATAGTGGCTTTGCCTCGTACGGTGCGCAGTCAACCGCACGCGCAGACCTACGATCAATCGAAACAATCTTGAAAGAGCGCGGACTCTTACTGACCGTACTTGATCCAGGTAGTGACGTCAGTATGTACGCCGCCGATTATCAATCTGATGATATTATCTGTATCGTCACCGATCAAAAACCAATGACGATTAGCGAGCGCTATACCGCTTCCATCGGATGCGCTGACAAAGAAAGCTACGTCACCAACGCCAAAACCCTCGCGCCGTACTTTGCCGTCTATAAGGCAGAATCCGGCAACGATTCGTCGAAGGTCCTGATGGGCGGCTTGAGAACAAAAGCCAGCACGACAGCTGGTTATTCAACCGTTAGTATCAGTATTGGTGGGTCGGACTATGGTTCAGTCGGTGGGTTTGCGGGACTCTTTTACGTCGCCCCTGACAACACAATTCATTATTTCACCGGGACTCAAAGTCAACTACTGTGCGCGGATTACTCCACCACACCAATTAAAAAAGCCTACCTAGGCGAATCGTGCTACGACGCGACCAACGAAGCCGCGACTGTTACGCTGTAATATCTTTCCAAATGAAAGACCCGCCGAGCGAGACGCGAGATTTCTCTCGGCGGGTCTCTTTCTCAGCGGGTTGCTGTACTGTGCTGGGCGATGACACCCCGCAGCTCTTCGGCATGAAACTTGGCGTCATCCATGTCTTTTGCCACCTTGGTGGTTGACATGCCGCCGGTCACGCAGGAGACATACTCGCCGCTCAGCTTACTGAAAAGCTCGCGGGTCAGCCATCGCTCTACGGCAACCGGTGTTTCGTGCTGATGAACAGCTTCGTGGTGATGGAACCTCTCCCTGACTTTGACGACTTCCGGATGCACCTGGGTGAGGTACATCGTCGTGTCATCCTGATGCGGTGTGTCCTCGTGCCGTGCGACGGATGAACCGTCGTTAGGACGAGTGGCAACTGCAGTGCTCAATCTATTCACCTTTCTATCGGGTGTGTATCAGTACATGATTATTATAGCATAAAATCATTATTAAAGCAATACATCATAGGTACTGCTACAATAGTGCAATGCAGCAATCACACACAAAACCACTCAAGAATTCCGTCTCGTTTTGGGGACTCATCATCACGTTAGCCTGTATAGCATGCGTAAGCTATAGCACGACTGGGCAAAATACAGGGGCGACAAGTCTCACATTACTGCTACTACTTGCGCTGGGATTTTTCCCCTTCTTTGTTACAGGTATAATCGCTGCACTTACAAGTGCTATAGTTTTCACTATCTACCTCACAAAGCGACTTGGTGTTTTTATTCTCACCAAACACACTATCAACAAGCCCATACTTTACACCGCCCTCACTATAGGGGTTTCGATAGGTGTCATCCTTGCAGTTTATTGCGCTGTTTTTATCGGTATGTTTGGACGTTTTGCTATTAGCACACTCTCATAATCACTACTCTCACCTCAAATAAAATACCCCGCTCATAACAAGCGGGGTATTTTTATGCGCTGAACTAACTAGGCAGCAAGTTCAACGTCTTCGACGATTTCGGCAACAACCACGTCTTCATCGATAGTATCAAGTGCAGTTGCACTATCAACACCGGTTCCGACAGGAATCTTGCGTCCGATAATCACGTTCTCTTTCAAGCCGTTGAGGCGGTCGATACGACCACTGACTGCAGCGTTGATCAGAACACGTGTTGTGTCTTGGAATGATGCAGCAGACAAGAAGCTGTCAGACCAAATCGAGACCTTTGTGATACCAAGCAGGAGTTGTGTGAAAGCAACGAGCTCTTTGCCTTCAAGGACAAGCTTGTCGTTGGCTTCCATAACAGCAGCACGAGAAACGATATCACCCGTTACAAATGCGCTGTCACCTGGATCTTCAACCTGGACACGGCTAAACATCTGTCGAACGATGATCTCGAGGTGCTTGTCAGCAACATCTTGACCCTGTGCCGCATAAATACGAAGCACTTCGTTGATGATGTAGCGCTGTGTGGCTTCGATACCCTTGAGGCGCATGATATCGTGCAGGTTTAGTGAACCAGTTGTTAGGCGGTCACCCGCTTCAACCATGTCACCAGACTTCACAACGAGCAGCATGTTTCCTGGGATTTCGTAGCGTACAGGTGAGCTTGCGTTAGCGGCAAGTACCAAGAACTCATCAGTTACTTCAACCACACCGTCGAATGGCGCAATGAGCGGCTTAGATTCACTCTCACCAGAGGCGAGAACGTCACCGACCTTCACATTTGAGCCAGACTTGATGCCAGCTGTACGGCCTTCGAGCGCAATTTGCTCAACGTGGCCAGCTTCTGGAGTCACTTGGACGATGTACTTTTTGCCATCTTCCCATTGCTCGACAAGTCCAGTTACTTCAGTCACGTGCGCCATACCCTTTGGTGAACGAGCTTCGAACAACTCTTCAACACGAGGCAGACCCTGGGTGATGTCTGATTCCTGCACACCACCGGCGTGGAAGGTACGAAGCGTTAGCTGTGTACCAGGTTCACCGACAGATTGCGCAGCAATAACACCAACTGGTTGTGCTTTGGCAACGATCTTGTTTGTTGACATGTCGATACCGTAGCTTGACTGAGGCACACCACGGAGGTTCTTTGTTGAAAGAACTGAACGGATGCGGACTTCAGAGATGTCCTTGTCAGCTTCAATAGCAGCAGCGGCTTCACGAGTAATTAGCTCGCCGTCTTTAACGTGACCACCGATGTCTTCTGCAGCGAATCGTCCATAGAGACGGTTGCCGAAGGCGATCATGGTGAGTTCTGTTTCAGCACGGAAGATACGGAATCCTTCGTCATCGCCAGGGGTGTCAGCGACGGTAAATACGTCTTGTGACACGTCGACGAGACGACGAGTTAGGTATCCTGAGTCAGCAGTCTTAAGCGCGGTGTCAATCAGACCCTTACGTGAACCACGGGTGGCCACGAATTGCTCAAGTGAACTCAGACCCTTTTTGTAGCTTGAACGAATTGGAAGCTCAATCTCACGGTTTGTTGCATCAACCATGATACCGATCATCGCGCTGGCTAGCTGGATGTTCGAAATATCACCACGTGCACCGGAGTTGACCATGACAGAGACTGATGTATCCATACCCTTAAGTTTCTCTTGGAGGAACTCAGTAATAGTACGAACAACGCCACGCCAGGTTGCAACGGTCAGAGTGTATCGTTCGTCTTCGGTAATCAAACCTTGGTTGAACTGTTCGCTAATGAGTGTTGTCTTTGCGTCACCCTCTGCAATGAATTCTGCAGTTTCAGGGAATTCAACGTAGTCATCTTTACTTGTCGAGACGGCAGCAATTGTTGCGAATCGGAAGGCAAGACCCTTCATTTTGTCAGCAGTGTGAGCTGTTTGTTCGGCACCATACTGTTCGAAGATTGAGTTCAAGACTTTCTTGAGCTGCTTCTTTGTCTGGATGTTGTCGTCAAACGGAAAGTCTGCCGGAAGGATTTCGTTGAAGAAAACGCGTCCGAGTGTCGTATCACGCACCGCACCACGAGTTAACACACGAATTGGTGTCTGTAGGTGGATGTGGTGGTTGTCATACGCCATTTCAGCTTCGTAGACAGAACTGTAAGCCTTACGGATGTCAGTTTGTGCACTTGGCTTGTTGTACGTAAGGTAGTAGTTACCAAGGACGATGTCCTGTGCAATTGAAAGTACCGGAGCACCATCGGCTGGCTTCAAAAGGTTCGCAGTCGCGCTCATCAGTTCGCGAGCTTCTTGCTGCGCTTGCTTTGAAAGCGGAAGGTGAACGGCCATTTGGTCACCGTCGTAGTCGGCGTTGAAACCGTTAGCAACGAGTGGGTGAAGCTGAATTGCTTTACCTTCAACCAATTTTGGCATAAAGGCCTGGATTGAAAGACGGTGAAGTGATGGAGCACGGTTCAAAAGAACGTACTTACCAGCAATTACAGAGTCGAGTGCATCCCATACAACCGCTTCGCCAGCGTCGATCAAACGAGTTGCTGAACGGATGTTGTGGGCGTGTTCGCCGTTAATCAACCAGTGGATCACGAAAGGCTTGAAGAGTTCGAGTGCCATCTGCTTTGGCAGACCACATTCGTCAATCTTTAGCTTTGGACCAACCACAATAACTGAACGTCCAGAGTAGTCAACACGCTTACCAAGAAGGTTCTGGCGGAAACGACCCTGTTTACCCTTGAGCATGTCAGAGATAGACTTCAGACGGCGTCGGCCACCTGTTGCGTTCACTGCACGACCACCACGAGCTGCTGAGTTGTCGATCAAAGCATCAACTGCTTCTTGCAACATACGCATTTCGTTTCGGCGAATCACTTCAGGAGCGTTAAGTTCCATCAGTTTCTTCAAACGGTTGTTACGGTTAATGACACGACGGTAAAGGTCGTTAAGGTCTGATGTCGCAAAACGACCACCAGTTAGCTGCACCATCGGACGTAGGTCCGGTGGAATCACTGGAAGAACAGTTAGCGTCAAGCTTGATGGCTTAATGCCAGCAGACTGCATACCTTCAAGTACCTTGAGGCGCTTGAGGAGCTTCTTCTCACGTTGACCCTTCGCGCCTTCGACTTCTTCAGTCAATTCAACGATGAGTTCGGGGAGTTTGATGCCATCAAGAAGGGCCTTAAGTGCAATACCACCCATGCCAACTTCAGCGAGGTCTTGGTACTCTTCAGGAAGACCACGGAAATCAACTTCAGAGATAAGTGCCTTTGTAACGAGGCTTTCAAGTTGCGCTTTTTTAACAGCGTAGCTTTCGTTTAGCTCTTCAGTTTCACGGGTCAGGCCTTCAGCAAGTGTCTTGACGTCAGCGCCTTCAACTTCAGCTTCTTTTTCGTAGCGGAACTTAATCGCTGCGCGGCCGGCTTCAGTTTCAGCTTCGAGGTCAGCAAGGAACTTGTCACGAGCAACGTCATCAGATTTCAAGATAACGTAAGTTGCAAAGTAGGCGATACGTTCGAGGTTACGAACGGTAATACCTAGCAACAGTGACATAGCTGATGGTGTGCCACGCATGAACCAGATGTGAGCAACAGGGCTCGCAAGCTGGATGTGCGCCATACGTTCGCGGCGAACGATAGACTTGGTAACGAGGTCACCATTCTTGTCGACAGCGGCTTCACGAGAGCGAACACCCTTTAGCTTGTTGTCGTGCGGGTTGATGTCTTTGACTGGACCGAAAATTCGTTCACAGAAAAGGCCATCGCGCTCTGGTTTTTGTGTACGATAGTTAATCGTCTCAGGTTTTGTGACTTCCCCATTACTCCACTTAAGGATGTCTTCTGGGCTAGCGACGCTTAGGCGGATAGCATCAAAGTCAGCGATACCGTTGTTTGCAAGTACTCGAGACATATTACACCTCCTCCTTTATTTCTTCTACTTCATCAATATCCTGGATGCTCATGCCGTCTTCGATTTCACCGATATCATCAGCTTCATCAAGGAAAGTTTCAACAACTTCTTCTTCAACCGCACCATCTACTTCAGAGGCTGGGATAGGTTGTCCGTTAATGACTGCACCAATCACCTGTTCGGCGTCGATAACTGCATCTTCAGATTCATCGAGTAGGTCGACACGAAGACCAAGTCCTTGAAGTTCTTTCACGAGGACGTTAAAGCTTTCAGGAAGCTTTGGACCAACAATTGGTTCGTTCTTAATGATTGATTCATAAGCTTTCGCACGTCCGTAGACGTCGTCAGACTTAATCGTCAACATTTCTTGAAGCGTTGCCGCAGCACCGTAGGCTTCGAGGGCCCAGACTTCCATCTCTCCGAATCGTTGTCCACCATTTTGCGCTTTACCACCGAGTGGTTGTTGCGTAACCATTGTGTACGGACCGGTAGAACGAGCGTGAATCTTGTCGCTTACCATGTGGTGAAGCTTCAACATGTGCATGACACCGACAGTGGTTCGTTCTTCGAATGGTTCACCGTTGCGGCCGTCAAATAGTTGACTCTTACCATCGCGGGCAAATCCAGCTTTTTCAAGTTCGTCAGAAATCACTTCATCAGGGACACCGTTAAATGGAGGCGTTGCAACCTTGTAACCAAGTGCACGTGCAGCCATTCCGAGGTGAGCTTCAAATAGCTGACCAATGTTCATACGGCTTGGGACACCAAGTGGGTTCAGGACAACATCAACTGGTGTTCCGTCTTCCATGAAAGGCATGTCTTCGATAGGAAGAATCTTGGCAACGACACCCTTGTTACCGTGACGTCCAGCTAGCTTGTCACCAACTGAGATCTTACGGAACTGAGCGACGAAGATTTGAATCTGCATCAAGACACCAGCCTTAAGTTCGTGACCATTCTCCCGGGAGAAGATCTTCACACCGACAACTTTACCACCACCGGCATTGTTCATGCGCTGTGAGGTATCGCGGACGTCTTTGGCTTTTTCACCGAAGATAGCACGAAGAAGTCGTTCTTCTGATGAAAGTTCTTGCTCACCCTTTGGAGTAATCTTACCAACCAAGACATCACCAGACTTAACTTCTGAACCAAGTTGAACGATACCGTTCTCGTCGAGGTGACGAAGTGATTCTTCTGAAACGTTTGGAATGTCACGGGTAACAATTTCTGGACCAAGCTTTGTTTCACGAACTTCAATGGTGAAGTCCTTGATGTTAATACTTGTCAGTGTGTCATCTTGTACGAGGCGACGTGAAAGTACGATCGCGTCGTCCATGTTGTAACCAGACCATGGCATGTAGGCAACGGTAAGGTCACGACCAAGTGCAATTTCACCCTGGTCAATTGAGGCACCTTCGATAAGAATGTCACCAGCAACCACTTTTTGACCACGAGCAACGCGGACTTTTTGGTTGATTGAACGGTCGTCGTTAGACTTTGTAAAGTGAACAGGCTTGTAGGTTTTAAGGCCTTCGGCGTATTTGACGTGCACTTCGTCACCGTCAGCACGAACAACTTCACCGTCACCTTCAGCAACAACGAGTTGGCTGGTGTTACGAGCGATAACGCTTTCAATACCAGTTCCCACAACAGGAGCTTCAGGAGTTAGGAGTGGCACAGCTTGCTTCTGCATGCTTGCGGCCATCAGTGAACGGTCAACACGGTTCTTTTCAACGAAAGGCACGAGGGCAGCAGTCGAACCAAGAATCTGTTTGTGGGCTGCGTCCATGTAGGTCACTTCTGAGGCGTCAACTTGTTCTGGAAGAAGTCCGTTACGAGCGCTCAAACGTTCAGCAGCAAATTCACCCTTTTCGTTGAGTTCAGCACCGGCGTCAGCAATCACTTCAACAGCTTCTTCTGAAGCATCGAGGTAGACAACTGTGTCAGTTACTTTACCGTCAACAACCTTGAGGTAAGGGGTTTCGATGAAGCCGTACTCGTTCACACGAGCGTAGGCTGCAAGGTTAAGCACCAGTCCAATGTTGGCACCTTCTGGTGTTTCCACTGCACAGAGGCGTCCGTAGTGAGTCGGGTGGGCGTCACGGACATCAAATCCGGCACGTTCACGTGATAGACCACCTGGACCCATTGATGACAGGCGTCGCTTGTGAGCAAGTTCTGCAAGTGGGTTGGTTTCGTCCATCAATTGTGAAAGCTGTGAACTCGCGAAGAATTCACGAACCGCAGCAACAACTGGGCGGGCGTTAATCAGTTGGTTAGGAGAAACGTTCTCGATGTCAGACATAGACATACGGTCCATGGCGTTACGTTGCATACGAAGCATACCAACGCGGAACTGACGAGCAACGAGCTCACCGACTAATTTGACACGACGGTTTGAAAGCGCGTCGATGTCGTCAGGGAGGTCCTGGGTGTTGTTAAGGCGAATGATTTCCTTAACGATTGCTTCGAGGTCTTTGACCATGAAGACGCGGTTTTCAGTGGTGTTTGGAATGTCGATACCAAGACGTTGGTTCAACTTGTAGCGTCCGACACGGCTGTAGTCAAATCGTTTGAAGTCAAAGAACATACGTTCGATCATTGAACGAGCGTTGTCGACAGTCGCAAGGTCACCTGGACGAAGACGACGGTAAACCTCGATAAGGGCTTCGTTTGTACCGCGTGCTGGATCTTTATCAAGAGTTGCATCGATGTACTTCACTTCACCAGTATCAACATCCTCAAAGAGAGCTTTGATTTCAGATGTCTTGTTGTAGCCTAGTGCACGGAAAAGAGTCGTAACTGGCAGTTTACGACGACGGTCGATCTTAACGAAGATTGCACCATTTGCAGCGGTCTCGAATTCAAGCCATGCACCGCGCCCTGGAATCAATTTCGCACCGTAGTTGTTGCGAGTTGCGAGGCGGTCTGCAGTAAAGAAGACACCAGCTGAACGAATCAGCTGAGAAACAACGACACGTTCAGTACCGTTAATGATGAATGTTCCACGCTCGGTCATCCATGGGTAGTCACCAAGATAAATCTCTTGTTCCTTGACTTCACCAGTGACCTTGTTCGTTAATTCAACGACAGCCTTTAGTGGAGCGTCAAAAGTAAGGTTGTTTTCTTTAGCGTGAAGCTCTGAGTGCTTTGGTGCTTCAAAAGCATACTTTCCAAAACGGAGCGCCAATTTTTGACCAGTATAGTCATCAATTGGGTTCAATTCAGCAAAAATTTCACCAAGTCCGGTCTCGACAAATTCTTGCCATGAAGATCGTTGGTGATTAATTAGGTTTGGTAGTGCTAGTGCTGTGTCATCTTTGGTAAAGAAAACACGCTTCGCGTCGCTGGGACGTTTGATCGTTGCCATAGGCTTATAGATTCCTCGCATTAAATTATTGATGCCCGTTGCCGTCATGTTTTGGCGAACGAGAAGGGTTCTTTTGGCTTGGAAGATTCCCTTAACCTCTGGTCACATAT
>Ga0247814_10000587_pt1 | contig 27564 bp, 13 predicted proteins | sample UWRJL179409R1_FD_179947 | JGI IMG/M metagenome (GOLD analysis project Ga0247814, IMG submission 179947) | Plant litter microbial communities from Arlington Agricultural Research Station in Wisconsin, United States - UWRJ-L179-409R-1 | ecosystem: Environmental > Terrestrial > Plant litter >... | reverse complement strand
TACCGACTACTTTCATACGATATTCTGCTTTGGAATGCACCTCATCATTTACACTAAGAACATTAAAATTAGTTGAATCGTAAAAAACAGAGAAATCAGTTTCTCCTTCTAACTTTCTTTCAACAACATATTTATTTACTAAATCTTGATTAGTACCAGTCCAATTAATCGTAATATTTTTATAGTCTGATGATAATACATAGCTCAAAGTTTCAACTTTAGGTTTCCATACACTAACATACTCTCTAGACGGATTATAGGCTTTTTTAGATGGATTTTTAGCATGATATTCCCCTGCTGGAGTTAAAACAATATTATCCATTCCCGATTTTGCAATCACTGGAGCTGTTTGTAACCAAGTATAGTTAGCCCAATTAGGATTTCTTGTTTTAAAAGCATCATCAATAGTAACATACATAGCTCTGGCATCCTGCACCCAATTATATATAGAATAACGCTCTACATAATCAGCACTTTCCAACACATTCAACACTGCAATTAAATCATTTTTATGTTTGGTTGCGTTAGCATCAGTCAGCATAATAGGTCCATCTGGAAAATTATTCCCTGTCCAGTTTGCTCCTATATTCCACTCCGTTATCCATATTGGTCGTTTGTACTTGTTATAAATCGTTTGTAAATCGCTAGCCCATTGAGCAGCAGTTTTGTACCAATAACAATGAAGCACAACATAATCTACACGATAATTACGTTTCTCTGCCTCGGTCATAAAACTAGCCATCCAAGGATTAAAAGGATCAGACGTAACTGGCGAACCTAATCTTAAACCTGATTGCATCATACTTGGCCAACCACCAATAGCCTGATCAACAGTCATATTTGACTGATCGGGACGATCTGGCTCATTATATCCTAAAAAGTGAGTATAACCTGCTTTAGTATTTGCAGGTCCAAAATCCGGCCAATAAAGGGTTTGTCTTATAGGTACGTATTCGATATTAGGCGTTGTATTCCCACCTGTATTCCAGTTATAATACCAGGAAATATTCGAAGCATCCTGAGCAGCTTGACTTCCTCCTGCCAATCCTTTTTTAGTAACTTCATTCCACCTCATCGTTCTTATAAAAGAGATTGTTCCATTTAGATAAGCTGGCAAAACAGGTACCATTAAATCCTGGCTTTCGGCTACATAAACCCTGCTATAACCTGTTCCATTCGAATTAGAGGCAAATGTTACCATGTACCCTTTTTTTAATTTAAATGACTTAATGTTATTATCAAAAGTACCTAAATTAGTATTGGGAGTAACTATTTTATATTGCTTAGCATCTCCTCCATAATTTTCTCCCGAAAATACTTCCAAAGGCTGATAATCTGATGAATGAGGAACAACCACTGCTCCGTTTCCATAAGTCGTAACAAAAACATTGGTATTATTGGCTGCAGCAACGCCGTTTATTGATATTAAATTAAGATATGAACTAACAACTTCCGATGGTTTGACATTCTCAAAATACACACGGGCATCCGTTGAATTCAAATCTACTGTTGAGTTAATTAAAGGATTGTATGCATTATTTAAATACAACGAAGCCGATGATTTTAAAATTAGCTTTGATTTGGCAAAAACTCCAATATTCAAATTATCTGTTACCTCTAAAGTTTGTGTTGAAGGTGCAATAATTTTTTCTGGAGCATAAGCAACATCCTCATATGTTACTGAACTCACCGTCATATCAACAGCACCATTTGCATAATTTTTACCTATAACAATTTTAGGAATGAGCTGCCTTTGAATTTTTAAATCAGCTATTCCAAAGAGAGCCTTATCCCCTGTTATTATAATATAATAAGTACCGGCATTTTGAGACTGAAAAGACAAATCCCCATTTCTCAACTTATTAATACCTCCAGTTGTAAAATTTTTAGATGCAATAACTGTACCTGTGCCATCAGCTAGAGTATTCACTGATGCAGTTATTCTGGATCCTGGAGCTAAGTTTGATATATATTCATAAATCCATGAAAACTGATAATCTTTTGAAACTTCTAATTGTACTGGAAAAGAATAGATTGAATTTTCAACAGTAGTATTATCCCATCTAATGTACATTAGTCTTCCTGAATAATTAGAATTATCTGATTCTAAAGTATGCCCTGAAGTGACATCCATATATCTGGCTCCACTAGTGCTGTTTGCCGCTGTAAAAATTGTAGAAGTCGCTGAATTAGCCCAACCATATACTACAGGGGTTCCTGAATTATTATTAACAAAACCATCCCAGTTATTAATTAAATTGGAAGATTTAAGCTGTAAATCTGCAATACCAAAAAGTGCATATGCACCAGTAATCGTCAAATAATAAGTTCCTCCTGATACTGAAGTAAAAGATAAATCCCCCTTTCTTAATCTGTTAGCACTGCCTGTTGTAAATGTCTTAGAAGCCAAAACACCAGTACCGTCTGCAGCTGTTGAAATAGCAACATTAATCTTAGCTCCAGCAGCAGCATTTGAAACATATTCATAAAGCCATGAAAATTCATACTGCATACCTTTTTCCAGTTTTATAGGATAACTATAAGTTGATGATGAATAACTACTACTATCCCAACGGATGTACATTATTCTTCCTTTGTAAGCTGTATTATCTGATTCAAATAAATGTCCTGAAGTTACATCAAGGTATCGGACACCACTTGTAGAATTTGCAGTATTCCAAGGGACACTCGTAATAGTATTTGACCAGCCATAATCATTGGGCTTTCCTGAATTATTTCCAACAATTCCAGCCCATCTTCCCAACAAATTATCTGATCCATACGCAATTTGTTGATTTCCAGAATCATCAAATACTAAATCAAGAGCTTTAGAAGTTAAATAATGTCCGTCCTGATAGATATTTGCAATTCCGTCTTTTACTGCATATCTAAAAGTCTGTTCCTGAGCATTATCAACAGAAGTACTTAAGTTGGTAGTAACTGGTAATGCAGTTGTATTATTAAAAGTTGTCTTATCTAAAGATGTTCTTAACCCAAGTCCAAGTGAATTTCTAACCTCAACATCCAAGCCTCTACCTTGAGCAGTATTTATTTTAGCTTTTACCTCTAAAGTAAATTCATTTGAATTAGACAATGGAAATGATATAACATCCGGATTCATCGTATCATTAAAAATTTTAGAACCACTTAATGTTGTGGACAAACCTGCTTTAACAGGTAGATTTGGAGCCTGTGCATATAGTTGAAATATGCAAACTGGTAACCAAAATAATATAGATAAGTATTTTTTTTTCATATAAAATTATTTAAAAATTTGTACCTGACTCTATTCTTAGCTAGTAAAAATCAGTCTTTTTTTTAGAATATTTACCTGATTATTAATTAATTGAAATTTAAGAGAGATTTAAATAACGAGACTTCAAATTATACTTTGGATCTCTTTTTTTGATTTAATAAATAAGCATACAATTAGAGAAGAAAATGCAAATACACTTTCTTCTCTTTAATTATATATTTAAAAATCATTTAGTATTATATAAATTGTAGTACAATAAAACCCACTAAAACTTATCTTAAAAAAAGAATAAAATCTTATTAATCAATATTGTTTTTTATATAACTATTTTAAGAACTACAGTTAACAAGATAAACTCATAATTGTATATTCGGCATGCATTTTCTAGATTTTAGAAACAGCATTAGATGTACTTCATAATTAGATTAAAACTATAAATAATTTATTCAGTTTTATCTTCATCAGCAACAGCATCTTGCCATTTATCCCAAACTTTGACATTGGCATCATATCCATCATATCCAAAGTTCTGACTCAATTTCCCTTTAATATTTGCCGTTATAGCATAGTTGGGTATTGGCCAATAGTTGTTTCGTTTATTCATACTATAAATTTTAGTACCATTTGGAACCACAATTCCATTTGGATATTTATTGTAAAGCGTATAATGAACAATACGTTGCCACCAATAACTACCTCCCGCATTATCTATTCCAGCTTGTTTATCCCAATTATTCAGACTATAAGTATTACCCCATTCATCAGGCTTTCCACTCAAAGCCAAACAGTGTGAAATACGTTTCAATTCTACATTTCTCCATTCTTCAAGATACAATTCTCTTCCTCTTTCTGCACAAATATCGCCAATGGTTACCTGAGTGTACTTTTGAGAAGCTCCAGCTCTGATTCTAATAACATTCACATCCTGAGCCGCCCCAGTAACATTACCTTGATAAAAACGGGCTTCAGCTCTTAACAAATAAGTTTCCGCTAAACGGTATAAATACCAATGAGCTACACTTCCTGTACTTGCTCCCTGAAAATCAGTTGCATTTGGATTAGCTTCGTTTACAACATCATGCAAATAAATCTTGTACAAAGGGAAGTCGAACCAATCACGAATAGTATCTTTTGCTAACAAAACATTACCATTCTTTAATCTAAAATTTTGAGTATAAGATGTGGAATTTTTAGCACTGTATTTAAAATCTTCCATATTAACCCAGTTTCCAACTGTGCTATTATGTCTCAAATCTTGTTTATCTTCAATACCATTTACTTTCCACATAGGCACTTGAGAATAATACGAAGCACTAATGGTCGCAATTCCACGTCCAAATGCTCTAGTGTAATCATATTTTGCATCATAATTAGCAGTGTTATTTGAAGCATAACGTTCAGCTCCTTTTTTACCATCAGGCGATGTAATATTAGCCGAATTCCAAAAAGGACCAAAAATACGCATAGAAGCAAAAGGTAAAAATGATTCTGCTCCACCATTAGGCATAATCATTATCGCTTCTTTATTTGCAGCAATAATTTTATTTTGAGGTCTGTGTAAATCCCAAATAACATTTCTGGTAATTGTCCAAGTTGTTGGATTTCCTCCTGGATCAAAAGTTCCAAAAGAATTTTGCATCAAAGAGTAACCTGATTGGTTTATTAAAATATCGGCCTGCGCCTCGGCTTCGGCAAATCTGCCAGACGCCAAATAACATTTAATCAATAACTGACGACATGCTCCTTTATTAACCAGACCTAAATAATTTAATTTTGATTGTTCAGGCACCCATTCTACAGCTTTCTCCATATCAGCTGTAATCATTTCAATAATAGCCTCTTTTTTAGTTGAATAATAATTTTGTTTAGGCGCTTCTAAAATCTTAGTGACCAATGGAATATCTCCAAATTGATATACTAAATTAAGATAACGATAGGCTCTGTGAAAATAAGCTTGTCCTATATATTTATTCTTAACCTCATCGGTTAAACCAATCACTTTATCAATATAGGTTAATACAGTATTAGCATATTTAATACCATTATAGGCTTCATCCCAGTAATATCCAAGATAAATTCCATCACCTGTATCTTTTTGAAAAGATCCTGTTGGGGTAATAATATTAGCATAATCGGCAGCAGTAGTACTGGCATCTGTTTTTCCGTATTTCGCCATGTCTGAGAAAACATACTCTGTACCAATAGGCACACTATTATTAGCATTATTATAATGAATATAGTTATTACGCAAAGCTTTATCGGCAATTGCTATAGTGGCTTTTACCCCGGCTTCAGTAGAAAATGTAGATTCAGGTACGTAAATTGAAAGGGGATCTGGTTCAAGAAAATCTTTCGAACAAGAAGCAAACAAAGCAACCACTACTACTAAAGGCGCAAATTTTATTATTTTATTATTTATATATCTTTTCATCGTAAAGTAATTTTTAAAGTGTCAAATTAAATCCTAAATTAAACATTCTAGTAGCTAAACCTCCTGTTTCTGGATCTCCAAAATATTTCCAATTCCCATCTGCAGACCATGTTGCCACATTACGAACCGAAGCATAAACCTTTACATTTTTCATATGCAATCGCTCTATTAAATCTTTTGGAAGTGTATATGCTAGTGAAATTTGATCTAAACGAATAAAACTACGATTATATAATTTTTGAGTTCCAGCTCCTGCAGGCCCTCTGGCATCAAGTCTCGCCCAATCATTAGTAGGATTATCAATTGTCCAATATGGATTAACAAAGGGATTATAATTGTTTGTATACAAACTGCCATCATTATAATTATTCATATAATTTCCATTAAGCGATTTATGTCCCATATAGGAATACATGTTAATGGCTAAATCCCAATTTTTATAAATTGTGAATTCATTGCGCAATGACCAGTTAATTGGAGGATCAGTCTGACCTAAAAACTCTTTATCTCTATCATTATAAACGGGTTTACCATTAACATCATCAGCAGTGTAATTATTAGCCACTTTGGGATCTCCCGGACGTTGTCCATATACCGCCGCTTCAACTGCCTCATTTTTTTGCCAAATACCTGTTACACGATAATCCCATATTTCAGAAATAGCCCTACCTATAAACCATTTATTACTAATATCGTCAGATTCTTTTGTTCCAATAATATTTCCATTGGCATCCAAAATATTTTCTCTATTACCATATAATTTATTAATCCTGTTTTTATTATATGCAAATGCTACAGTAGTACGCCATTCAAAATTAGGCTGTTTCATATTAACGGTACTCAAACTCAATTCAATACCTTCGTTCTGAACCTCTCCTAGATTAGTGGCAATCGATCCAAAACCTGAAAAACCAGGTAAACGTTGACTCATAATCATATCTTTAGTAATAGATTTGTATACATCAATAGTACCTGAAATGCGTTCATTTAAGAAACCAAAGTCAAAACCGATATTGGTTGATGCAGTCTTCTCCCATTGTAGATTTGGATTTGCCAAACGATCAATTGCTAAATACTTCGTATCAACAATATTTCCTGAAGCATCGATATACCCCATAGTAGCTCCAGTACCTGAACCTAAATTAGCTAAGGAAATATAAGGATCAGCTAGTGATCGATTCCCATTTTTACCATAAGAAACACGTAGTTTACCTGAACTCATAGCTTCCCACTTAAACCAATTTTCCTTAGCAAAATTCCATCCAAAAGCTAAAGAAGGAAAAGTTGCATAAGGATTTGATGCTCCAAATGCTGAATATCCATCACGACGAACAGTGGCTGTAAGCATATAACGATTATCAAAAGAATAGAAAAGTCTCGCCATTAAAGCATCAGCGGTTTGATGTGAATCTGATGTTGAAGTTGAACTATTTAAACGTGTTGCATTAGCCGTATTATGAAAACCTAAAGCATCCGAAGGCTGGATATTACGGGCATTAATCTCATCAAACCATGAACGACGTTCTTCAACTTCCTGAACTAAAGTAGCCACAATATGATGTTTATCATTAAATGTATAATCCCAAGCTATGGTATTATTCATGTTCCAATCAAACTTTTTACCATTATCTCTATCTACTCCTATATTAGCAGGATTCAACCCCACGTTTCCTGTTGATTCGAAATAACGATTATAATAAAATTCATAACGCGGTGAAATATTGAATGAATAAGTAATCCCTTTTGGCAAAGTTATTTTTGCATTAAAAATAGTATTCAGCACTGTATATCCTTTTTCCAGTTCTAGAAATTGGCGATTATAATAATAATTGTATCCTCCAATAGTAGGTCCCATTGGCTGTCTTTCATATTTACCACTGGCATCTCTAAAATTAGAAAACGGACTGTTTCTCAGCATATTTGCATCATAATAATTAGTCCCTGTGCCAACAGCAATATCTCCATCTGTACGATCTTGAAAATTAACATTTGCACCAAATTCAAGCCAATCTGTAACTTTTCCATTCACTTTCATATTAGCACGAACTGCTGAATAATCATTTCCTTGAATAGCACCTTCTGCATTTAAATACCCCAAAGACAAATAATAATTTACCTTATCACTAGCTCCAGAAATATTTACATTATGATCCTGATTTAGTCCTGTTCTAAATGTACTATTATACCAATCGTGCGTTTTTCCAGCTAAAAAATTATCCATCAAAAGACCGTTTTGTATTCCTAAACGAAGTCCCCATACCTCAGCGGAAGTCTTACCTTGTGTTTGTGTAGCTGGCTGATAGGCTAACCATTGACTTTCAGTTATGCCGTACCTAGCTAAATCATTAGGATTTGAAAAATACCCCACTTTACCTGCTTGACCTACCGCATATGCTTCGTATTGTCCAGAAGCTGTATTTGTTCCGTAGGTTTTAGCAGTCTCCCAATCTTCACGATATTTTAAATATCCTTCTGGTGAATATACATCACGATAAGCACTCTTAGTATTAACTGTCATATTTGATGTGACACTAATTACAGTCTTACCTACTTTCCCCTTTTTAGTAGTAATAATAATTACCCCGGCTGCAGCTTTTGAACCATAAACGGCTGTAGCCGATGCATCTTTCAAAATATCAATCTGACCAATATCTCCAGGATTGATTTCAGAAAGTTCGCCATAAAATTGCATTCCATCTAAAATAATCAATGGTGAATTATGCCCAGCACCATCAGGATTGTAAACAGAAGTTTGTCCACGAACCTGTAAAGATCCTCCTCCTTTTGCATCAGAAGAATAGCCTACTTTTAGACCAGGAACCCCACGTAATACATCCTGAACTGTTTGTGGGTTTTGATTAGCTAAAGTTTCTGGTTTAACCTGAACAACCGATCCTGTTAGATCCGTTTTTTTCATTTTACCATACCCAACAACTACAACTTCATCTAAAGATGCAGCATCATTTTGCATTTTCACATTAATGTTAGTTTTCCCGTTGAGTGCTACTTCTTTATTCGCATAGCCTACATAAGAAACTACCAATACTGAATTCTCATCCGCTTGTAAATTAAACTTTCCGTCAAAGTCTGTTATAGCAACTATTTTTGTTCCCTTAACCGAAACCGTTGCTCCTGGAAGCGGCATTCCATTCTCGTCATTAATCTGACCTGATATAGTTTTTTGCTGTTGTAATTTTTGTAGTTCTGTTGTACCGTTAAAACTAATAGTGTAAGCATGAACTTGAGATAAAGAAACCAATACACAAAATATTGTCAATTTCTTTTTAAAATCAAATCCAGATACATAATCAGGAGCTTTTGTCATCCTAATAAAGTTTGTCATTTCTGTTGTAATTTTTTGGTTAATTAAATAGTTCGTTAGTGTGTATGAATTTTATCTGCATTAAATATTTTAAAGATAAATTTATTTAAAATTAACATATAATTCACATTACAAATCTAATTAAAGACTAAGAGTGGAGAGGGGGTAATTATGACATTAAAAAAGGGGTAAATTAGTATTCACACACTAATAATGCAGTATTTTTACAACTTGAATAAAAAAAATGTAAAAGTTTTACATTATAATCAAATAAATTGACTGCAAAAAAACAATCTTCAACACTCCTTATCATAATTAAAAGTTAAAAAAAAATCAGGCTTCATATGAAACCTGACTTTCTTTGTAAGATAATCAAAAAGTAAATTAATATTATTTTACAAAACGAGACATCTCTGAAGCGGCTAATAAAAAAGCGCCAACACCAAAATCAGCAGTTGAATTTTTATTAACTACTTGACCTGGAATTGCTTTTTCACCTATCGGCTGCACATATCCAACTGTACCGTCTGCCTGAAGAGCGAAATGAATTAAATAATTCCATGATTTTTCCACTACAGGCAAATAGGTTTTTTTATCTAAAATTCCATTATTAATTCCCCATAAAAAACCATAAGTAAAAAATGCTGTTCCGCTGGTTTCTGGACCCGGAGCATGTTCCGGATCTAAGATGCTTCTTGTCCAATAGCCTTCTTTTTGCTGAACAGACGCTAAAGCTTTGGCCATTTCTTTAAACCGATTAATATACTCTTGTTTGTGCTTAGCATTCTTTGGTAAATCCTGAATAATTTTGGCGTAGCCAGCAAAAATCCATCCGTCTCCTCTTGCCCAAAAATCTTTTTTACCGTTGGCACTTTTATGTTTCGGATAGACATATTTAGCATCCCGGAAATATAATTTTGATTCCTCGTCATACATAATACTATTCGCATGTGTTAAATAAGTATGCAGTTTTTCTAAATACATTTCGTTTCCAGTCACATGATACAACTTCGTCATCACTGGCATTACCATATACAAACCATCTACCCACCACCAATAATCAGTTGCCGAAGTACTCATTTGATATTCCATTACCTCGCGAGCACGAGCAATTTTATGAGCATCTTTTTTCCCGGTAAAGTTGTATAAATCGATATAGGTTTGAAAGCAAATTTGCCAATCACCAAACAATACATGTTTATCCGTTTCACCATAATTGTATTTCCATTCGGATTTAGTATTGGATTTGGCTCCCGTCCATTGATTTTTCTCGGCCCAGGCATTCGAATAATCAAGATATTTTTTGTTTTTAGTAATCTTATAAGCTTCTATATTTCCAGTATGATAAGCCGCTACATTCCAAAAGGCATTACCTAATTCAGGATGTGTATCTTGCCAACGATTGTTAACTTTATCAATAATAGCAATTACTTCTTTTTTAGATTCTTTAATAGTACTTCCTTGTTTTAGAGCGGTACTTTTACAGCTAACAACTACTAAAGAAACAGCAGTAATTAGAATAAAAAATGGGTTTTTAAAATTCATATACATATAGATTAGGTGTTTATTATTTTGAAGCGTGGTCAATTGGAATTTCTTGCCCTGACCAAATTTTCTTTTGCGTCCAAGGCTGATAAGGATCACTCCAAAAAGAATCGGTAGCTGGCAGACCCAAAACCAAAAATGCTTCCGAACACAAATATAAACTTCCCGTTGAAATATAACCTTCGCCAATATTAGGTTGATGTCCATAGAAACCTATTTGAAGCCAGCCGTCTTTATCAAAAGTTCCTGAAACATTTAATTGGTTATGAATCATCGTATATAATGCAGAACGCACCTGAGCAGGAGCAACTTCTTTAGGTAATTCTTTCCAAAGTGCAATTTGAGATAACAATTGAAAAGCCCCAAATCGATAAGCTAATGATCGCCCAATAGGCGGATAAGTACCCTCAGGAGAAATTAATCTTTCCTGAATAGCAGCATAACGTTTTGCTCTATTTAATTCTGTATCATAATCAGTTTTATAGTCGGTATTTTTTTCATTTACTGCTTTTAGTATGTCTAATTGCATGGGATGAATAACAAAGCTATTGTAATAGTCCCAATGAAAATCAGGTCCGTCTCCATAAGTTCCATCTCCTAAATACCATTTTTCATGTTGATCTAAAGCATAGGTCAAACGTTCTTTATCTTCTTCTTTATCAAATTTAAGTATTGCCGTTTCTACCATACTGGCAAAAAGCAACCAATTACTTTGATAAGGCGTGATTATTCTGGATGACTTCAATGCATTAATTACATTCTGCTTAGTTGTAACATCTAGTGGTTCCCAAAGTTGTTTTGGCGCACGAAGCAAAGCTTGAGCAAAAAAAGCAGCATCAACCAGAGGCTGTCTGTCTTTTACAAAATTCATAAAATCAGGAGCATTAGGATCCGTTGCATTATGAATCGATTTTTGAGCCAAATCAATATACTTTGCTCTTAGTTTTCCTTCAGGTGTTTCATCGGCACCTAATTCTAACCAAGGAGCCATTCCTGATAATAATCGGCCAAAAGCTTCGAGATAAGTTACATGTGTTCTATCATCCCAGGCACCGGGTGATTTTTCAACAGGCATCAACTGTTTTAACTGATTTTTGCTTAATGCCACTAGAACAGGATCTCCTATTTTAACTAATGACGATACAAAAAATGCACGCACTTTTTCAGGTGAATCTTTTTGGAGTCTTTTTGATTGCGATTGTATGCTACTAATAGTTACAAAATATATCACCCCCCATAAAACAGCCTTTTTTAAATAATTATTCATAAAGTTTTGTCTGATTTTTCTCTTCTTTTAACAAATAGTTTATGTTGATTTCCAAAAACTTTCATTCAAAATATATTTATTATCCTTAACATTTTGATACTTCTTCTTAAAATCGGAAGGATTCATGTTATAAAATTGCTGAAAATGTTTTCTAAAATATTTAATATCCCCAAAACCAGCTATTGAGGCAGCTTGACTAATTTGCAAATCAGTTGTAATTAATAAGGTGGCAACTTTTCTCAATCGGACATTTCTAGTAAATTCAGAAACTGATTTTCCTGTAATTTTTTTAATTTTTTTATAAACCAATGAATGACTCATTCCTAACTCAATTGCCAAATCTTTTACATTAAAACTTTCAACATCTAAATTAGAATCGATTATCTCCACAATTCTATCAATTAGTTTTTTATCCTCATCGGACAGTTTTGGACTGGCAACATTTTTAGTCACCGAATTAAGGAGGTAATTCTGTACATTATCCCGTCGGGTAAGAATTCCGTTAATTCGAGCTAGCAAATAATCATTATCAAATGGCTTTGTAATGTAATCATCAGCTCCCACTTCAGCTCCTTTTAATTTTACATCTTCAGATGTTCCTCCTGTCAGTAATATAATAGGAATGTGCTTTAACTCTTCATCAGACTTTATATGCTTACAAAATGCTACTCCATTCATATCTCCCATAACCACATCCGAGATAATTAAATCAGGTTGTATTTTTCTAATGATAGCCAAGGCAGCTTCGGCACTTTCTACAGTAGTAATCCGATATTTTGAAACTAATATTTGTTTTAGATAATTCCTGATTTGCGGATTATCATCAACAATCAAAATGCTTTTTGCATCTTTTATTAAATCATCATCAAGTTCGCTTTCTTCAACTGTTTCTAATACATTTTCCTGGATTACTTTATCTTCTAAAGCTTCTTCTAAAAATAAAGTTCTATCATGCAAGTCTTCTCGTATTTCAATATCTCCAAAATGTTCTTTTCCTAAAAGCAATTTAATCTCAAAAGTAGCTCCTCCTTTTTCATTATCATAACAACTTACTTCTCCATGATGTTGGCTGACAAATTGCTTTACCAAATAAAGACCAATACCAAATCCTTTTCGGTTATTTTTAATATTTCTATTGGATTGATAAAACAAATTAAATATTTTCTCTTTATCATCATCCGAAACCCCTTCACCATTATCAACTACACTTATAATCAATTCATTATCTAAACAACGTAAATTAACTGCAACAGCTCCATTTTCTTTCTCTGTAAATTTTAACGCATTAGAAACTAAATTAAATAATGCCATTTCGATTTTCTCTCTATCTACATACGCATAGACTTTCTCTTCAGAAATACTAAAACTATAGTCTATTTTTTTAGTTTTGGCATGATGTACAAAACAACTAAATACCTCTTTAGCTAGTTCTACGATATCAATTTGTGCAATTTTAAGTTTTCCTGTTTCTGTCTCTGTTTTTCTAAAAAGCAGTAACTGATCAACCAGACTTAGTAATCTTCTAGAATTACTATAAACCATTTCAATGGCACTTGAATCAATTTGTTGCTTATTCCCATAAATAATATCTTTTAAAGGATTAATTATCATTGTTAGAGGCGATCTAAATTCATGAGAAATATTAGTAAAAAAAGTTAATTTTTTTTCATTTAACTCTTTTTCTTGTTTAGCCAAATTTTGAGAAAGCTGGACTTCATATTTAAGCTGAGCCTGTTTTCTTTGGTATTTATCAACAACATAAATCACAAAAGCAATTGCTAATAAATACAAAAAATACGCTAAATTACTTCTATACCATGGCGGTAAAATAGTAATAGGCAACGAAATGGTTTTAGAATTCCAAATTCCTTCTGCATTTGTAGATTTAATTTTTAAGGTATAATCTCCTTCTGTTACTTTGGAATAATTTGCTGTTCTTATATCATCAACATAATGCCATTGAGAATCCCATCCTTCTAAAAAGTAAGCATAAGAAATTTTTTCAGGCAAACTATATTCTAAGGCTGCAAACTCTATATTTAGCATCGACTCATCATACGGAAGTCTTAATTTATTAATTCCAAAAGTGGTTAATCCAGATTGCTCTATCGCCTTATTATTAACCTTTATAGAAGTAATTATTAGTTTTGGAAAATCGTGAATTTCGCTATTTATTTTTGTATCAATAATATTAAAACCTTTAATTCCTCCAAAAACAATTTCTCCTGTAGAAAGTTTTAATGCTGCATTATAATTAAACTGATTACTCTGAAGTCCGTCGGCATCTTGATAACTTACAATTTTTCCATTATTAGCATTATAAACAAAAATACCATTATAAGTACTGCACCAATAAGCACCTTGATTATCCCTAATTATATTAAGTACCGAATTATTTGGGATTCCATTAGCCTGAGTTAAAAATTTACTAGTCGATTTTTGCGGATTAAAAATCATCAAACCACCACCTTCAGTACCAACCAGCATTTTAGTTTTAGAAATAGCAACTATAGATCTAACAGGATATTTGATAAGAATATCTTGATGCTTTAATGTCTTAGGATTGAGTTTAATCAATTTTGTAAAATTCCCTAACCAAAGATTGCCTTGCAAATCCTCTGTTATTGAAATTATACCACTAATTTTTGCATCTATAAAATCAAATTGATCAATGGCTTCATTGTAACAATATAAGCCTTCTTCATCTGGCGAAGCAGCCCATAAAACACCTTCTTTACTTTTAAAAAGCACCCAGACATTCTTTTGAAAAGTATTATATTTAAGATTAAAAAGCGGGTATTTTTTAAAACTTCTAGTCTGAGAGTTGAAAAGTGAAAGACCTCCTCCATAAGTTCCAAACCAAGTTCCTTTTTCATCTTTTACAATTGTAGAAACAAAATTATTGGTTAACGAATTAGGATTATTTGGACTGTAAGAATAATTTGTAAAAGTATTGTTTTTTCTATCCCATAAGCTGGCTCCTCCTCCATCTGTACCTACCCAAAGATGATTGCTGTCTTGTTCGCACAACGAAAGAATAAAATCACTTGGTAATGTGTTGGTTAATTTTTCATTTTTCGAAATAGTAGTAAAAGGACTTTTCCTATTTTCTACTCTATTTACACCTCCTCTTAAGGTTCCTATCCAAACACGGTTTCCACTATCTAAACATAATGATGAAATAGCATTACTATTTAATTTTTCTTCCCCTAAACTATTGTTCAGCAAGGAAAAAGTATCTGAAGTAAAATTGTATTTAACAACACCATTCCCATTTGTAGCAATCCAAAGCTCCTTAGTATCTGGTTTATATATTAAATCGGAAATAGGATATTGAACCTCTGGGTTGTAATAAATACGATGTATTTTATCAACAGTATTGTACTTCAACAAACCTCCATCAATAGCCACCCAAAGGTTTGAAAATCCGTCGTAAAAAACACAGCCTCCACTCAAAACATCTGGATAAACTACCGACAATTTCTTTACAGAAGGCTCCATAACTACAATTCCAACTCCCTGAACAAAAGCCCATAACCTATCTGATTGGTCAAAATCAATTCCCTGAATGTGATAATCCCATTGTAATTTACCATTTACATACAGTGGAACTGGACTAATTTTTTGTTCTTTTCCTGAACAAAAAATCAACCCCTTACCTGCTGTACCAATATATATATTTGATTTATAATCTTTAACAACATTAATTGCTACATCAATAGGTTCATTCTTAGCCGTTTTTGGATTTAAACAATATCTTTTACTGAATTTATTTGTTAGATAACTATAAACACTTAGACCGTTTTTTGTTCCAATCCAAATTTGATTTTGAGTCCCACAAATACTTACAACTCTGTTATTGAGTAATGAATTAACATCATTAGGTTCATTTCTATAATTCAGAAAATTATAACCATCATACCTGCTTATTCCATCATAAGTTCCAAACCACATCAAGCCTCGCTTGTCTTTATAAACAGAGGTCACGGCATTATTCGCTAATCCGTTTTCGATACCCAAATAACCTATCTCATATTTTTTCTGAATATATTTAGGCACAGACAATCCCTGAACAATCTGTGATTGAACTGTAAAACAAAACAGAAACGTTAGAAGCAATAGTATTTTATTTCTCAAAATACACAGCAATTTTAGGGTTAAGAATATACTTTTCAATCAAACTTATTCTTTATTAAATTTAATTACTAATCTAAAGTAGCTAAGATAATACTAAAACCGACTATTATTTAGTCATCAAATTATTCTAATAAAAAAGACCTTTAGACTTTAATCATTAAAATTAGAAAAACCTATGAATAAACATCATAGGCTCTTCTGAAAAAACACACAAAACCACTCAATTATTCAACCAATGAAATAATATAAGAATAACTATACTGTTTACCTAATAATCGATACGGTTCATGAGGTAAACTTCCCCAACTGTCATCACCTCCAACACCTCTTTGTTTATAATCCAAATGCAAGTAAACTGCTTCCTTAGAATTCAAATCCAAATCATAAGGATGGCGTTGTAATTTATCCTTTCCTGGATCTAAATCTTCAGTCGAAATATTCAATGCGCTGAAACCAATAGGCTGGCTTCCTTCTATTTTTAAACCTTGTCCTTTATCATTCTTTAGAGTCAACCAACGAATATCAGTCTTATACCCTGATTCTTGTGGACGAATATAATTTCTGGCATATTGATTCATAACTTTATCAGAATAATTTCCAATAAACGCAGCTGAATTTCTATCCGAATAATTCTCCCAAGGTCCTCTACCATAATAATTCAAATTATCATAAGTTCCTTTTAGCTTTAAACGCATCCCAAAACGAGGTAATTCAGGGAGTTTTTTTCCAGCTAAATCAATAGCTGCAGTCACTTTTACAGCACCATTATTTTGTATCAGATAATCTACAGTATAAGGAACATCTGCTTGAGCTAATTGATAAGTTACTTTTACCAATAAACCTTCTGTAGATTTTTTATCCAAATTTACACTTACAACAGTCGGATTTTTTGATGCTTCTTTCCAGACAACCAATTTATGTTGCATACCATTTCCAAAATCATTATCCGTTGGGGCACGCCAAAAATATGGTGTTGGAAAATTTGAAATTATAGTATTTCCATCCTTTTTTAATGCGTATTTTATAATTTCTCCTTTTTTCAAATCAAATTCTCCTGCAATACTTTCAGTATCAAAAGAAAGTACATTGTTTTTAACCACATACTTGAATTGAGATGGACTTTTAGAAGCCAGAGCATTACTTTTAAAATAATCTCCTTTTCCTATTGCAAATTGCTCTCTGGCAAACTCATATCCTTTTGAAACCAATGGAGTGTTGTTTTTTGAAACTGCAAAAACATTTAAAAAACATTCAGAATAATCATCAATCGAACCTAGATCTAGAGCAACTTTTTTACTTTCTTCTGGATTTACATCCAAATTAAATTCTCCAGATTTTACTTTTATTCCGTTTTTAATCAACTCCCACTTAAAATGATAATTAGAAAGATTAGTGAAATTAAAATGATTGGTTACTACTAAATCCGTTTGATTACTAAACTGAAATTGAATATTTTGGTACACTTTCTTTACTTCAGACAATGCTGGTTTAGGAGTTCTGTTAGAAAATATAAGTCCATCAGCACAACCATTCTCGTCATTTTGCAATTTCTCTCCTCCTAAATCTCCTCCGTAAGCCCAAAATTCTACTCCTTTTTCATTTTTAGTTTTTATCCCCTGGTCGACCCAATCCCAAATAAACCCACCTTGCATGCGTTTACTTCCATTGATAATATTCCAATACTCTTGAAAATTTCCACTACTGTTTCCCATTGCATGTGCATATTCGCACATAATATAAGGGCGTATTTTATCAGAGTTAGCATAATCTTTCATACTCTTAATACTTGGATACATAGGAGCTACAATATCAGTATTTCTATTTTCTCCAGCCTGTTCAAATTGAACTGGACGCGTGGCATCTTCTTTTTTTAACCAATCGTAAGCATCATAGAAAACTGGTCCATTTCCACATTCATTCCCTAAAGACCAAATAATAATAGAAGGATGGTTTTTATCTACAGCAAACATTCTCTTGATACGATCCAAATGAGCAGGTGCCCATTCTGGCAAATATGCTGGATGTTTCGCTTTATCAAACCAATTTTGCCACTCTGCTCCCATTCCATGAGTTTCTATATTAGCTTCGTCAACTACATAAAACCCATATTCGTCACATAAATCATAAATATGAGGATCATGTGGATAATGACTCATTCGAATCGAATTAATGTTGTATTCCTTCATTAACTGAAGGTCTTTCATTGTTAACTCCTTACTTGGCACATGTCCATTTACATCGTCATGCTCATGAATATTTACACCTTTTACCATAATGACCTTTCCATTGACTAATAATCGGGCATCTTTGATTTCTACTTTTCTAAAACCTGTTTTTTTAGAAATAATCTCTAATACTTTTCCTTTATTATCTAACAAAGTAATAGTATATCGGTACAAATTTGGCGTTTCGGCATTCCATTGTTTTACATTTCCAACTGTCTTTTCAAAACTAATTTTTTGCTCTTTTGGATTTACTTTTTTAGTTTCCGAAAACACAACTTTATCTTCATCATCAAACAATTCTACTTTTAAAGCTGGATTTTTTACTTTACTATTTTCGAAAGATTTTAAAGTTACATCCAGATTAAAAATTCCATTTTTATATTGATTGTCTAATTCACTTTTAACAAAATAATCCCAAACGGTAGTTTTAGGCATCGCTTGCAAATAAACATCACGCTCGATACCGCTTAATCTCCAAAAATCCTGATCTTCTAAATAACTTCCATCATGCCAACGGAATACTTGTACTGCAAGTAAATTATCTCCTTTTTTCAAAAAAGAAGTAATATTAAACTCAGCAGGAGTTTTAGAAGCCTTAGTCATTCCTACCTCTTTCCCATTTAGAAAAACTCTGGCATAGCCCGAAATAGAAGCAAAATGAAGTATAATTTCTTTGTCTTTCCAAGAATCTGATATTGTAAAACTACGTCTATAACTTGCCACAGGGTTATAATCGTCTTTTATAAAAGGAGGATTTTTTGGAAATGGATACGTAATATTGGTATAAATTGGAATATCATAACCTTTAAGTTCCCAGTTTGATGGCACTTGAATGTCTTTCCAATTAGTATCATCTAAGTTTGTTGCAAAAAAATCCATTGGTCTTTGTTTTGGATCTTTAACAATATTGAATTTCCAATTTCCATTCAAATTTTGGTACAATACTGATTTTTGAGGATTGTTTTCTTTCAACTCAGTTTCATTACTGAATAAAAGAAAAGAGCTTCTGCCCAATTCTTTTCCTCTATCTACAATTTGAGGATTCTCCCACTCATTAGTCTGAGCAAAACTATTTTGCAGACTCAAAAACAAAGCAAATGCCACTACAATATTCTTCATTCTATTTTCTTTTATTAACTCGGATTTTAATTTTTAGATATCATCAGAATTATTATCAAAATTTTACTTTATTTATATTATTTAAAAAAATATTCGAAAAAAAATACTTTTATATAAAATAACAAGCCAAATAATAAACAATATCTAAGTCACAAAATTAAACATCCTCACAAAAGACAAGAGGGGCAATACCACACAATGAAAGGGGCATATCAATAAAAACAAGCATAAACATTACGAAAACTGAAGATTTTTATAAAAACATTCCAGAAATAATAAAACTATTGTTTCATTTCCGAAGTGGAAGAAATTGATTAAAATGAATTAAGAAAAGAATAATCAAAAAGTATAAAAACAAAAAAACCGCTTCTTTCGAAGCGGTTTTTGTACCCGGAGCCGGAGTCGAACCGGCACGGTTTCCCACAGGTGTTTGAGACCAGCGCGTCTACCAATTCCGCCATCCGGGCTTAGCAGACAGAGACAAAAACAATTGTCTCAACGCAATAAAGAGATATTTAATGGTAGTTAAACATCTTTTCCTTTAACACGGTGCAAATGTAAAAAATATTATTAAAGTTTCTAAGAAAATTTCTTAAAATTTTACTTCCACAGTTAAATTAATTTTCTAAATTTGCAGCTCGTTAAAACAGCATATACTAACTAACTCCACCCGAGGTATTTATACATATTTTAGCTTTAGAAAAAAGACAAAGCCGAATTGTATGGAGCGCATCGGAATAAAAACAATAAATTAAATGTCACAAAAAGAACCAGAAGCTAAAATTTTTGCTTGTTCACAAAGTGTCTATCTAGCTGAAAAAATTTCGAAAGAATATGGTATTCCATTAGGTAAAGTTTCTATGTCACATTATAGTGATGGAGAATTCCAACCTTCTTACGAAGAATCCATAAGAGGTTTACGCGTTTTTATCGTTTGCTCTACTTTTCCAAATACGGATAATTTAATGGAGTTATTATTAATGATTGATGCTGCAAAACGCGCTTCAGCAAGACATATTACTGCTGTTATGCCATATTTTGGTTGGGCAAGACAAGACAGAAAAGACAAACCTAGAGTTCCAATTGGAGCAAAGCTGATTGCCAAAATGCTAGAAGCAGCAGGAGCAACAAGAATCATGACCATGGATTTACACGCAGATCAAATTCAGGGATTCTTTGAAAAACCAGTAGATCATCTTTTTGCTTCCACTATATTTTTACCATACGTAGAAAGCCTAAAATTAGAAAATTTAACCATCGCTTCTCCTGATATGGGAGGTTCTAAAAGAGCGTATGCTTATTCTAAATTCTTAGAATCGGATGTAGTTATTTGCTACAAACAAAGAAAAGAAGCCAACATTATTGACACTATGGAATTAATTGGCGAAGTAAAAGGTCGCAATGTAATTCTGGTTGATGATATGATTGATACCGGCGGAACATTAGCAAAAGCAGCCGATTTAATGATTGAAAGAGGCGCATTAAGCGTTAGAGCTATTTGTACACATGCCATTTTATCAGGTAAAGCTTATGAGAGAATAGAAGAATCAAAACTAAGCGAATTAATTGTTACTGATTCTATTCCATTAAAGAAAGAATCAAAGAAAATTAAAGTAGTAAGTTGTGCACCACTTTTTGCCGAAGTAATGCAAATGGTACAAAACAACAATTCTATTAGTGGAAAATTTATAATGTAATTTTTTAGTCCCTAGTGATTAGTCCTTAGCGATTAGTCAACCTCTAAGGACTCAAAAACTAACCACTAAGGACTTCAAAAAAGAGTTTAATTAATAACTATATAAATATTTAAAATGAAATCGATTACAATTAAAGGATCAGAAAGAGAAAGCGTGGGCAAAGTAGCTACTAAAGCCTTACGTAATGCTGGAGCGGTTCCTTGCGTGTTATACGGAGGAGATCAACCAGTTCATTTTTCAGCAGAAGAAAAAGCATTCAAAAACTTGGTTTACACTCCAAACGCTCACACAGTTGTGATCGAACTTGAAAAAGGAAAATCATTTAATGCAGTTTTACAAGACATTCAGGTTCACCCAGTGACTGATAAAATTTTACACATTGACTTCTTTCAACTTTATGCTGATAAAGAAATCACTATGGAAGTTCCTGTAAAAATCATCGGTAACTCTAAAGGAGTTATGGCAGGTGGAGATTTACGTTTAAACAACCGTAAATTAAAAGTAAGAGCTTTACCAGCAAATCTTCCAGATTTCGTTGAAGCTGACATTACTCCATTGGATATGGGTAACAAATTATATGTTACTAAAGTTCCAACTCCAAACTTTAAAATCATGCACCCAGACAATACAGTAATTTGTCAAGTGAAGATTTCTCGTGCTGCTATGAAAGCGGCTCAAGAAGCTGCAAAAGCTGCAAAAACACCTGCAAAAGGAAAGAAAAAATAATCTTTTTTCAATCATACTTAAAAGCATCAGTTTTACTGGTGCTTTTTTTTGCTTTATATTTTTCGAAAGACTCTAAGGGACTCAGGTTTTAAGATTTTAAAGATAAAATAAGCGACTAAATCCAAATAAAACTTTTGTCTTTACGAGCTTTGCGTAAAAACCTTTGCTCACTTTGCGGTTAAAATCAAATTAACTAATTGCCGAATTATCAAATTAACCCTATTTTTGCACCATGATAAAATGGATCACAAAACTGTTTTCATCAACATCAAAAGAAGAGAACATCGACAATATAAAAACGGAAGTCCACGAACACCAAAAAACAATATAGAAAGCGTGAGTAAAAAATATTTAATTGTAGGATTAGGTAATATTGGTGCCGAATATGTAAATACACGTCACAATATTGGATTTAAAATATTAGATTTTTTAGCTCGAAAAGAAGGGCTGGATTTTCAAACAGTAAAACTAGGTTCTTTGGCCGAATACAAATTCAAAGGAAGAAGTTTGCTGCTTTTAAAACCAAATACCTACATGAATTTGAGCGGAAAAGCGGTTCAATATTGGATGGAAAAAGAAAAAATTCCTTTAGAAAACATCTTTGTTATCACCGATGATTTAAACTTATCATTTGGCACCATCAGAATCAAACCGAAAGGAAGTGATGGTGGTCATAACGGATTAAAAAATATTAATTTAGTATTAAATACCAATCAATATACTCGTTTTCGTTTTGGAATCAGTGACGAATTTAAAAAAGGAAAACAAATTGATTATGTATTAGGAGAATGGAATGCTGCCGAAAACGAAGCGCTCCCAGAACGATTGGAATTAGCTTCTGAAATTATAAAATCTTTTGGAACTGCTGGCTTAGAAAACACTATGACCTCATTTAATGGAAAATAAAAAAAGGCTGAAAAATAAATTTTCAGCCTTTTTTTATAACAAGAAAGTACCTTTATTTGATTACTATTTTCGCAGTTTTTTTAACACCTCCATCAATTAAAACCACAAAATAAATTCCTGCCTGAGGTTTATTCGGCAGTTGAACATCCTGACTAAAACCACCATTATTTGGATATTTTTCATCAAACAATCTTTTCCCTAAGACATCATACACTAAAATCTGAATCTCCTGACCCGAAGAAGTACTATTATACTTTACATTAAAATTACCGTCATTCGTTTTCGAACTTACTCTTAAATCCTGATTGATTCCATCACTATCTATTAGAGTATATTCCTGAGTACAAATAGTAATTGAAGCTGCATTTAAAACTCCAGTATCATTAGAAAAAATATCACGAATACGCAACGACCAGTTTCCTTGCGGACTTTCACCATTATAATTCCCCAAAACTCCTAAAGGCGCAACAGTTTGCAATGTAGTGTTTCCACAGGATAAAGTTCCACCGGCATCGTCAAAACTTACATTCAATCGACCATTTGTGGAAGTACAACCATTATAAAGTAATTTTACAGCAGTTCCTTCTGGACTTAGTAATTCCATTTGAAGATCTGAGAAATAAGCGTGCGAAATATCTAAAGTCACATTTACGTCAGAAACAAAAGAATCAGTTGCAGGAACAGTAGTATTTATAACAGCAAAATTACCTTGCTCTGGAATAGAAAAAGGAAATGATGTTTGAAAATTAAAAATCTGACAACTAGACTCAACCAAATACCCTATTGCAAAGGCTTTACTGTTTACAGCATAAAAAATATTATCAGTAGGTTCTATCAAAATTTTACAAAATTGAGCCGAAACATCCGGAACAGTAATCGTTTCAGAACCATCATTAGCAACAGCCGAAGCCAAAGTAATTGGGAAAGTCACTCCATTATCTGTAGAAAGTTTGATATTAACTCTTGAAGCTCCAGCCAAACTACTCGTTCCATTTACATTCCAGGTAACGGTTTGATTGGAATTTTGAAACCAACTTAAATTATCTATATTTTGAGAAGTAACTTCAAATGGCCCAGCAGTTCCGCTTACAATAACCTCCATTTCATCTGAAATAGTTTGCGCTAATCCCTCAGCAGCGTTGTCTCTAGCTGTTAGAACAAAATGAAGCGTTCGGGCAACATCAGAGACTGATTCCCATCTGCTGGTCAATCTTCCCGCAATAACGCTTTCAAAAGCAGGCATATATCTCACAGGACTGGTTATTGGCGGAAATGATCGAAATAATGGCCCATTCGTTTTAGAACTCAAAGCAATACTGGAATCTCCACTTGCAGATGTAGCCGAATCATTTTGTTCCCAAACATAAGTAACCGATGGAGAAGTACTTCCTGTTCCTCTTAAAACAAAAGCAGTTCCCTTTGGAATCGTATAATCAGCTCCTGCATTTACTGTGGGCGGACTAGTACTAATTGTCGAAATCACGGGACAGCTTTTTGTTGCCAAATTATTCTGAATTTGAGCAATACTAGCAAAAGAAAAATAATCGTTCGAACGTTGTTCTACATCATAATCTGTAGTGATTCCTGCGTAGCCCATTATCGTAGAACCACTTCCTGGCTCAACACTTACACCAGCACCTTCAATATCATGAGAAAAAGTATGATTGGCTCCTAATTGATGTCCCATTTCATGAGCCACAAAATCAATATCAAAGGCATCGCCTCTTGGAATACTATTTGACGGAGAAGTATATGCACTTCCTTTATCGGCATCACAAACACAACCGATACAACCCGCATTTCCACCACCACCAGATGCTCCAAATAAGTGACCAATATCATAATTAGAACTTCCTATTCTATTTGTTAAAGTAGATTGTAACTCAGAACTCCATCTTCCAGCAACAGTTGCAGTACCAACACCAGCTTCTGCCGCAGAATAAGGATCCGTAGCAGCATTGGTAAATACAATTTGATCATTATTAGCAATCAGCAACAATTTTACTGCTAAATCTCTATTAAAAATCCCATTTACTCTGGTTATTGTAGCGTTCATAGCCGCTAGAGCTCCATTGACAGTACCTCCGTGAAAAACAGCATATTCTCCCGTACATGACAAAGCCAGCCTTAAAGTTCGAAATACCTGATTACTCGAAACCAGTTTAGCACTTTGATTGCTTGTTTTTTTATTCGAATGAACCACATTATCTGTAGAACAACTAAAAGGCAAACGTTCTTTTAATTTACTTTTAGAATCAAAAACAACATACAAATCTTCATTTTCCATGTCTTTTTCAATAAATTCCATCTGATTTCCATTTCTCGAAATCATAGTTTGTATTCCCGATGGGGACATACTAAAATTCAAAACAGCAGTTGCATCGGTGATACCAACTCCTGAATACGAACGAATATCTGGATATTTTGCCTGAAGTTCAGGTTCAAAATTAGAATCTTCGTGAATTGAAAATTTCTCTAAAACTCCATTGGCATTAGGAACGGTAATTTGAATAGTAGCATTTAAGGATTGCTTGTCCTGAATGGATTTAAGTTTTGCTTTTAAAACTTCTTCATTCAATTGAAATAAAACAGTAGTATTAGTCCCTGATTTACCAACAAGTTTATCCGTAGTTTGACTAATTCTTTTCCATGGTTCTGCATCTTGCGCATTACTGACCGAAAAACACAATAAAAGAAATACGAATAGACTGTTTATTTTCATGACTAGCTTATATTTATCTCCCAAAAATAAAGCATTTAAATCAAAATATATTCAACAAATTATTTTTAATGACCGCAATTGATTTATTACATAATATTTGCTTTTTTGCTAAAATTAACAGAAATACTTCAAAAAATCGAATCAGTATACCTTTAAATTTAAATTAGATAGTATAAATTTGCACTACTATAAAATAATTGCTTTGAAGATTTTTCATTCTATAAAAGATTTCAGTTCCCCAAAAAAAACAATCCTTACTTTAGGCACCTTTGATGGGGTACATATTGGACATAAAAAAATACTCGAAAAAGTAATTCAGCATACGCATGGCGAAGAATACGAAAGTCTTGTACTTACTTTTTTTCCGCATCCAAGAATGATTTTACAAGAACGTTCAGAAATAAAATTACTCAACACCATTTCTGAAAAAGTAAGTCTGCTAGACCAATTAGGCATCCAAAATTTAGTTATTCATCCTTTTGACGAAAGTTTCTCAAGATTAACCGCCGAAGAATTTGTAAAAACGGTACTGGTAGAACAATTTAAGATTCAGAAAATAATTATTGGCTACGACCACCGATTTGGAAGAAACAGAACCGCCGATATTAATAATTTGATTGAATTTGGCGAAAAATATAATTTTGAAGTCGAACAAATATCAGCACAGGAGATCAATGCCATTTCGGTTAGTTCTACTAAAATTAGAAATGCCATTCAGCAAGGCGATATGCTTTTAGCAAACAAATACCTGGGATACGATTATTTTTTAACTGGAACTGTAATCCAGGGAAAACAATTAGGAAGAACGATTGGTTTTCCAACAGCCAACTTAAAAATAGAAGAAGATTACAAACTTATTCCACTAAAAGGAGTTTATATTGTATCGAGCCAAATTAACAATCAAGAAGTATTTGGAATGATGAATATTGGTCTGAACCCAACTGTTGGTGGCGAAAATTTATCCGTTGAAATTCATTATTTAGATTTTGAAGCCGATTTGTATAATCAACAAATTTCGGTTTCCATCCTAAAACGCATTCGCAGAGAAGAGAAATTTGATTCTATCACCTTATTGAAAGAACAAATCGAAAAAGACAAAAAAGAGTCTCTTTTGTACCTCGACGGACTTAAATTGCAATAAAAAACTGCTATTTTTTTTAAAATAATTCCTCTTTTTTACGTAAATTTGATAGAGAACACCCTATTTATCAAACAATTATTTTTCAACCTTAAAAAATCAAGCGTATGAAACTGCCAAAAGAATTATATAATGGAGTTATTATTTTTATAGGAATCGCTCTTTATTTTGTGTTGATGGAAATGCTCCAACTTACGGATGTATTTTATTTAAGATTACTGAATATCTTATTTGTCTATTATGGAGTCAACAAAACTTTACAATCTAATTATAAACACGGAAAAACCAATTTTGGTAAAAATGCTATTTCAGCATTAGTTACGGGATTGATCGGTATTGGTTTAAGTATTATTGGCTTAACCGCCTATATTTATTCTAAAGGTGGTGATGAATTCATTCAAAGTTTGTCTTATACTTTACTCTATCCCGGCGAAGCTACCGGAATGACTTATATTATTTCCTTATTAATTGAAGCCATAGTTTCCGTAGTGATTGTTAGTTTTTCATTAATATTATTCTGGAAAAGAAAATATCCATCAGATTAGTAGCTGAAAACTATAGAAATGAAAAATGAATGTTTAAGATTATTATTTTAACACATTTCAAATGAAACTACCTAAAGAAATTATAAACGGATTTATCATTTTTCTAGCTATCGGAATTTACTTTTTACTGATGCAAGCTTTAAACTTGTCACATTTATTCTATTTACGCTTTTTAAATGTAATTTTTGTTTTTTACGGAGTGAATAGAACTATTCAAATGAACCTTAAGGAAGGCAAGAAAAAATTTGTTTCAAATGCAATCTCTGCCTTATTTACCTCAATAATTGGAGTAATTTTAAGCGTTATCGGTTTAGTTATTTATAGTTATTTACAAGGAGGAGATGCATTTGTACAATCTTTATCTGAAACGTTTCTTTTTGGAGGCAACCCTTCTATTGATATGTATTCAATATCCTTATTATTTGAAGGCATTGCCTCTTCGGTTATTGTAACACTCTTGCTCATGTTGTATTGGAACAATAAATTTTCATCTGATTAATCCATAAAGCTCTTTTTATCCAAATTGCT
>Ga0247814_10000585_pt1 | contig 27589 bp, 40 predicted proteins | sample UWRJL179409R1_FD_179947 | JGI IMG/M metagenome (GOLD analysis project Ga0247814, IMG submission 179947) | Plant litter microbial communities from Arlington Agricultural Research Station in Wisconsin, United States - UWRJ-L179-409R-1 | ecosystem: Environmental > Terrestrial > Plant litter >... | reverse complement strand
CAATTTTATCTGCCGTGTAATGGTAGTAAATATCGACATCATCTCGTTTTCCCATGAGCAATATAATGCCAGTAGGTTCAGCGGGCTTAACAGGATTAGTTGAATAAACTACAAATTTATCGCTTAAAATAACTCTTACACAGGGCTGTTTATCATATACAAAAGGCTGGATTAGCGCTGTTTTGGTGAGATTAAACATTTCGTTTGCATCATTAAAAACTGCATTTATATCGAGCTTGTCGATATACCAAGCAAGAAGATCTTCATCTTTCTTGGCACCATTAAATACTTCACGGGTAACAGTTGTCTGATAAATATTTGTGAGCTTATCAATTATTTTTGGCAGAATATTGATAGGAACAACGCGAGCCATACAATCTTTTAGCATTCTATCGTCAAACTGCCTGTCCATATCTTTAGCGATATAGGTAAGCAAGTTTCCCTCGAATATGTCTATAAGAATTTCGTTGTGACATAAGAGGTCAGAGTTGCATTTAACCATTTCATAGATGGCGTTAGGTTCAAGCATAGGATTATAGCCTCGTCGTGCTTTGTTGTCTTCTGTTCATGCTATTATAGGTAAACATAACCGCATAACCAATAGCAGTAGTTATATGCTGATACGCGGGCGTATCATCCTCAATATACCCTGAACCCTTTTTAAGCTTTGAGAGCCTCAAGCCTTTATCAGCCGTGGGAGCGTCTTTGTAGACAAAGATCCGACGGCGCTTTTGCATATTCAAGCAGTATGCATTCATTATGTTATGCCTTTGCCGAACGGGAGGATTACTCGACGGGACCATGTATTTGAATGCAAGGCTTCGGTTGGATAGCTCTTTGCGGATAATGTCGTAATCACTTTGGACGGAGCGGGTATTTCGACTAGAACCTGTTGCATCACCGCACACGCCATAGTTCCAATTGGCCTTGAGCAAGCCGCGGTTATCGGCCTCTTCAATGGTGTCAGCTGTACGAGCTCCATGTATCACAACCTCATTGAAGACGTGAAAGATATCATTGACCTGATCGTACTGGCAGAAGACAAGAGACATAGGCTTGCCCTCTCCTATGTTGAAGTCCCAGCTTAATAGAATAGGCCATTTGGGGTCTATCTCATAAGAGGCATTTATAAATTGCTCTTCATGGCTGTACTGATAGTAAATAACCTCGCCTTGTATTTCGACCCACTGACCGTAAATCATACGCAACGCAAGCTTAGGGTCTAGATCACGCTTAAGCTGAGCGATGTACTGCTTAGGTAGAAATGGGTTGTCTTCAGTCGAGCTATAATAAACATGACGAGTTGGTGAAGCGCTGGCGATAAAATGATTATAAGCCCAATGACTAGGACTATCCGGGTTCGTAGCAGAGATGATCACCTGATGCGGGACGTGCGGTAAACGCTGTAGACGCATAAAGATCTCAAGATAAACCTCCTTGTCCTCCTCGTTGTTCTCGGTGAGCTCCTCGATGATCGCCATGCTTAGTTCCAAGGAGCGAGGCTTCTTATATCTCTTGTCCGACCACGACCGAGAGATGATCTCTGAGCCGTTCCTAAACACAATGCTAGCAATCGTCGAGTTAACCCAGTAGTCCCTATCCTGCTTTAAGAACCTACCGTCTAAATGCTCAAGTATCTTTAGGAAGATCGTCGATTTGAGGTCAGGCATAGCCTTTCGACCAACGAGCACGCGAGCGCCTGGCGTTTCAAGACAGTGCCTGATGGCTATGTGAGCCATGAGAATCGATTTAGCAGAGCCCACAGAGCCCGAGAGCAGCACCTCATGAGCACCCAGAGAGTAATCATAGCTCTGGTAGATGTCCCTGATCACCTGCGCCTGGTAGGGAATGATCGTAGGATCAAAGGTTTCTATCGTAGGCGTGGTGACATTCAAACCTTGACCTCGGCCTTGGCTTTAAGGAATGGATCATAAGCCAATGCAAAGCCTTCGCTAGCGCCCGTCTCGACTTGTCTATCTCTCACCTTGCCCCAGAGACGATCAAGTAACTCTTTCCTAGCGTCCTTGTCACCCTCAGCGGCGCGCTTGACCATGCTCCGACATATGAGCTCGAACATGGTTATGTCGGTGCGCTTAAGCTCTTTGTCCAAATCTCGGCGCGTACTCAAGCCGTACTTGTGACAAATACCCATAAACTCTTCGTATGACGAATTTCTAATAGCTAGAATTTCAGGGTCAAGCTTTGCCCGAGACTTGGGCTTGGCAGATTTACCAGGCGCTTTAGTTTCTCCTGATTCCATTTAGCCAGCCCTTTTATAAGTAAATTTAGAAGGGAATATCCTCAATATTTACATCATCCTTATTATCTGCAGGTTCGTTTTTCTTAAAATCAGGAACAGGATAATTGGGTTCTGCTCCCTCTTTGCGGCCTTCAGATATAAAATGAATCTCTTTGGCTATGACTTCGGTGGTCCAATGGGTTGAGCCAACCTTATCTTGCCATTTGTGGGTATATAGTTTGCCTTCAAGGACAATCTGCCTACCCTTGCTTAAATACTTACCACAAACTTCGGCAAGTTTACCAAATGCTACGATGCGGTGCCATTCGGTATGCTCGCCCTCTTTGCGTTTTTCTGTCGTTGCAATCGAGAATTTGGCGACGGTCACGTCATTTGTCGTTTTTACTTCTGGGTCTCCGCCTAGACGACCGAATAATTCAACTCTATTCATAGCTCAACTCCCCTGCTTTCGTTTAGAGTCGCAGATGTTAGTTTTTTTTTCGACAAGTGCCAAATCAATACGGTCTAGTGTTATAAATTTAATCAGCACTGAGGGCTCTATGAAGAAAACCGCACCGCCAGCCTCACAGTTTACGGCTATCATAGACACTAGAGAGCAAACACCATTCGATCTCAGCCCGCTTAGAACCATTACTGCCAAGCTTGATGCAGGCGATTACAGCGTTGAGGGTCTAGAACACCATATACAAATAGAGCGAAAGTCTTTAGCCGATCTAGTCCAGTGCGTCGGAGGAGAACGTAAACGTTTTGATGAAAATGTGATTAGGCTTCTAGCTTATCCCGTACGAGCTTTAGTCATAGAAGCAAATGCCATCGACATAGAGATGGAAGCTTGGAAGATCAAAAATCCTAAAAGCAAGATAACTAAAAATCAGGTGAGAGGATCAATAGTAAGCTGGGCTAGGCAGGGTCTACCCATTTTTTATGCCGGTGATGCTCGATTGGGAGGGCTATATGTGGCTAGCATGCTCTATGATGCGGCGAGAAAAGAATACGAGAAGCTAGAAAAGCTCACCCGGTATCTAGAGAAAGGTTAGCGCTGAAACCGAGGGTGCGAAAATCTCAGCGCTAGAACCCTTATATCACGCTCAACTAATTAATTACCACCCTTGTTACCCTCAGAGATACTTGCCACGCCATTAGCAGGACGCAGAGCATAGGTAATACCAACCGGGGAATAGTTGTTCCTATATACCTGTCCGTAGATCTGTTGATTTGGCAAGCTTATGTAGTTTGTAAATGCCCAGTTCTTCGAAGTTATTTGGTTGCCTGTTATCTCAACGTTCCAAGCTAATCCTTTTGTGTCTCCCCAATGCGTGGAACTACCACCGCGATTTTGCCCCGCCATGTTTCCACCTAAATTCGTATTGTAAGCAAACACAATGTCGACCGATGGGTAGTAAATTCCGAAGTAAGGACGAGCCGCAAAGTCGTTATAAACAAACAAGCCTCGACCAATAAACCTCGATACAACAGCTACCGACGTCTGGTCAGGTGAAATTGTAAAAGGAGCATTGATCTTGACGCTAGGCTTGCCGTTAAATCGGTCGGTAGTTGTACGCCATTGACCTTTGCCAAGTCCGTCTATAATAGCAACAAAAGAACCGCCGCTTAAATTGCCTCCTTCGTTAGGGACCGAAGCAAGAGTAATGGTGTCACCATTAACGCTGATCCCTCCCTTGTATGCGTTGTAGTTGCCGTCAACCGTGATTCCTTGTGAGCCATTCATTGCGACCGTGCGATCTTCTTGAATGTTTACATTGTTCCCAAAATACAAGTCACGCGTGTTAGAGGCGTAAGCTGAGAACCATAGGCCAGGGTTGGCGTTCATTGCGGCGGTATATCCGTTGTCCCCCCAGTTGCCTGCGTAGATGATTGTATTGTTCTCATAAATCACATTTTCATTTCCGCCCCAAGTGCGGTAATCGTTATCGCGATAACGAACTTTATTGCGCTCCATACGTAGGTAGCCGCTACTAGTGTTAGCGGCTTGGCTAACAAACTGCACGCCACCGCGACAATCTAGGGACGAGTCGCTAATCTCAACGTTGTTAACGTATTTTAAGAGGACAGCAGATACCAACGGGTGAGCAGAAAAGGTCTTCCAGTAGTTTTTTGCGTCCCCTCCAGATTGATTTGGGAACACACAATTGACTCTACGCATATATCCAGGAATGTCAGTACGTCCGAAGAAAGCACAAGTGCCTATGTCTTGGCCCGAATAAAGGGTTAGGTCAGATACACGAAGCGCTGCTTGCTTGTCACCCGGTAGAGGCTGCCCACAAAGCATAGTTCCCATAACCGAGTTACAGCCATCCGGTGGCATTTGGGCAAAAATAGCGTAGGTCTTTTCTTGTCCTGCACCTCTCAAGACGCTGTTCTCTGGCATTCTGATCTGTTGATTAAAGTAGAGATACCCTTCAGGCAGTGTGACAATCGCGCCGCCTTGAGATGCAGCTTGCTTTAGAGCCGCCGCCATCTTTTCGTCCCAGTTGTTTCCTTCTTGATCCTTCACCAAGATTTCTTTTGTAGGCTCAGTGTACTTTGCAATATTGATCGTTTCAATCTGCTCACCGAAGGAACCTTGGTTGGAATACAAAGTCCATCCCTGTGCACCTCCATATCCGTTGCTAACGTAAACCTTATAGGAACCCTCAGGCAAGTTGTCAGGAAGCGTAAAACGTTGACGGTAAGTATTGCTAAGCTTACCCCCAGAGGCTGGTACCTTTGCCACAATCTTATTATTGGAGACAAGTGCTATCCAAGGATATTGCTTCCCAGGCAGTGAGAGTGCTTTGCCATGGACTTGCAACCAGCCGCCTGGCGTTGCGGTCTTACCCTTGTCACCTTGGATAAACCAGACTTCTGCCTTGTTAATGAAAGCTGGATCACTCCATGTAGTGCCTTCTTGTATTCTGTATGAATACATACCCACAGGCCAATCGGCAGGAACTTGAAATTCAGATTCTACGCCATTAATGAGCGCCACTGCCGGGGTTTTCCAGTCAGCGCATTGCATACCACTTAAAGGGCCGCCGCAAGAATCATTAGGTAATTGAGAAAGTTCAACCTTGGACTTGTCGCTTGTTTGCGCTAAAGCGACCACAACAGATTCCCCGGGTGCTACAGGCTGAGAGGTCCAAAGGGGTTGAGGTGCAGAGGCAAAAGCTATTGGGATGGGGCATAGAGTGGATAATAAAAGATACTGAGCCGCTCGTTTTAACATTCATTAGCCTTTCTTTCAGAGTTAAAATCTTACGCCAGGCAATGATAACACAAGGGATTAAAGGACCGAAACAGGCCACGACCAATAACCAGGTTTTGGCATATCTGAATAAGCGGATTTGCAGAAATAAACTCCGTTTTGATTCATTACAAAGAGCTGACAATCGCCATCATCATGTATAGCAGTCACCACCGCTGGACTAAGCTCTGGCATATACTCACCACCAGAGGAAACATTGCGCATATAATGAACAATAGAACCGATACTAATACTTTGTTTTTCATTCATCACACGCCAACCTTGGTTATGGTGTTCAAATATTAACCACTAAGGAAGATACATCATGATGTCGATTTCTTCGGGGTCGACAATATCAATTCTCACATCGCTATTATTATCTTCATCACCCCAGGCAGTATCATATAGACCATGCAAATCAGTCAATGCATCGCCATCATTGTTAGCACGCAAACAAGCACCGATGCCCCAGCCTAAAATCGCACACGTAAGAACTAATTCGACCACGAATACCCCCATTACAACACACCAAAATTTAATACTTGGGAATTTCATATTGGGGAGCAAAGGTCAAGAAATAATGGCTTCCGAAGAAGCCGGAAAGCCTACAGCCGCTGGACGGCGTCTTGAAGTTTAGAAAGGACTTCGGAGAGGGTTGCTCTGAAATTGGCAATAGCTTTCTTTTGATCAGCCATTTGAATTTCATTGTTAGCAATACGTGGCTTAGCATCGTTTAGCCACTCTTCCATCTTCTTGCCTTGCTCAGTAACCTTGTTCATGTCGGATGTATTATCAGAACGAGAAGATACAGAGCTTTCTAAGTCTGATACTTTCTTTTCTAACTCAGCGATGCGTTGCTCATATTTTGCGCTTGCATCTGTATCAGTAGTAGTAGACGCGTTAGTCTTTCCACTAACCTCTGTACTTGTTTTGGTCGTGTCTTTTCCAGTATCTTTTGTATTGTCAAATGCCATAAAAAAACTCCCTTAAGCTTAAGCTGTTCAGGAGTCTATATTCACAAACTATGCCGGGTTTATAATTCGCTCTCCGCGTGTTTTTTAACCATAGCTATAAGCTTTGGCATGTACTCGCGGGCAGCTACGATGAACCTAGTATCATTTACCGTGTAGTCTCCGTATGGAGATTTAAACGGTCCATCTACGTAGGCTCCAAGAAAACTAGGATTATGACTGCTCCATTCAACTAGCCTTACCTGGAAATTGGTAGTCAAAGGTCTAACATACCAAGGCCCTGGCGTTGCAGCGTCACAGATAGCCTGTAGTTCATCCAGGTTCATTTCCTACTCTCCATCATCTCGATCTCTGTCATATCCCTAATCACCGGCTGTATGTATTCAAACCTCCTAACCGAATCACCGCTCCCGTATATGTCAGTACGAATAACAATCATCGCACCGTGCAAATCCCAGCTCTGAGATAGAGCGTCGTTTACTGCCAACTTCATACCGTCTCTCGTATTCGCGCTTAGGATGTCAAATTTCTTCATACAGTCTCGCCTAAAGATAGAGGATCAAAATGACCACTACGACCGCACAAGTATCTCATCCAAGCCTTAACACCGTCATGATTATGTTTGCGCAGTGCGGTTAATCCGTTGAGCGAAGCGCGTGGATCGTAGAGCAGTGAGATACCAGCTCTTGCTACTGCATCGACGTCATCCACATCAGCTCTCCACTCGCGAGGAGCCCACTGTATAGCTTCAGAAACTACAGATGGAACGCCTTCATGTACGCCATCGGCTGTCACCATGTTAAATGACTCGGTGTAAGAGTTCTGAATCAATAGATGCATCGATCCAACGATCTTTCTGAAGCTTGACCATGAGCACCAAGGAGCAGATTTAACTTCTAGGCCTGGAAGGTCAGATGCTAGGGCTTTCACTGCGCGCAAGATGCGGCCAACTTCGCCTGAATCTTCGCGACCTGTTGAGATCCATATCTCTGTCTGTGCCTTTAATTGACGATGCATGATGATTGCAGCACCGACGGCAGTAAGTATGTTTTTAAGTGAGCGCGTTGCACCAAAGATACCGATACGCAATACGCCACCTGTTTGACTCCAGCCCGGACGCATATAGCGGTCCATATGATCTAGATAGTACAGGTTAGGCAGATACAAGCACGGATCACCGTATGCCGAGTGTACAAACTCGCAGAGCCTCTCAGAGTTGGCAGCCACGTGGAAGTTATAAACCCCTGACTCAAGGCCCAATCCCTCACGCAGTAGCTCGATGCCACGTGAGTCGGCTTGCAGGAAGCCTACATTACTGTGGCAAGTCATATTGAAAATTGTCTGCGGGAACATCGCGCAGAGTTGAGAGAATACTTCAGTTGCAATCCAAGGAGCGCTCACGTTTACGTGCGTATATGTGATGCCCTTAGACTTGGAGAGATTGAGATGCTTACGCAAATCGTGCTGATCTTTAAGCGGCAAGACCTCAGTACGCACGCCGATGCTCGTTAGCATCTTGCTTGTGTTCATTGCTGCCACGCCTAGGCCAATATGGCTCACTCCGACATGAGCGCCGAAGTTTTTATAACAGAGTAAAACTCGAAGATCGCTTTTAGGTGTCACTTTAAACCCCTTAATGGTCAAAAAGGATAGTTTACATCATTACTATCCAGGCTGCTCAAGAGTAAATTTCATCTTCCGCATCCTTCATCAATCACCAGATAACACTCAAAAGGTGGTTTATAGGGAGCTGGCCGATTTGGACTAAGAAATACAATCTTGGGCCTATTATAATCAGTAAGTTCTTTGAGGTATCTTTTGCGTTGCCGCTTAGCTCTTTTGAGGTTCATCATTTTTCTTTTCGCCGTAATACTGCTCTGAGCACACTATCAGATCCACTTTAAAAAAGACGTTCTCTTGCCATTCGAAGTGACAATTAACTTCACAAATAAAATTCAACTTATTTATCTCATTCATATCTGGATAGTTAAAATCGTCACCATCGAACTCAGCTAACCATGTTTCAGTGCAGTTCGGGCACTCTACTTCAAGCTTAACACCTGGCAAATGACAGCGCTTAATAGGAAGTCCGCCGTGAGGTTGTCCGATTATTTTGATCATTCTATGGGTTTCCCAAATAGATCCAAAATACGCGCTAAATAGTAAACGTCTTCATCGCGAATTTCTTCGTCTTCATAATGTTCTTCGTCAAATTCCTGGCTCTTCTTGTCGTAGTAATACGCTTTGAGAGCCTCAATAATTAGTTCAATTTCAACATTACGGAGAACTTTACTATTCAGCTCATGCAGTATCGTTTTGTCTTCTTCATTCATTCCGGCATCCACGTCTTAAGCACTTTGTAATCGCCTTCGAATACTCTCAGCTCAACGTGTTTCCCTAGATTCTTAGCCATCGATTCAGCAATATTGCTCATCATGTCAGCTTGCGATTGCGTAGCGCAAACCATTGGTAAGCTCATTGCTCCCGCTTCAAAGCTAGGTATACCCTCGTCATCGGGGCCTGTATCTTGGCAAACAAATATGAAACATTTATCAATCTTTGGCATTTACGTATTCCCTATTTAATATTGATGAAAGGTAGCGCGCCGTTTCCCAGCATGTAAACAGGCAGCTTGCCGTCCCACTTTTGAACAGCTTCATATTCAACAAGGCCTTTGTTTTGCTGTAAAGCTTGTGACCTAATCGTCATCGATTTAGCTTCAGCCTCAGCGGCAATTATGCTCTGCTTGGCTCTCTCTTCAATTTCTACAGTCTTATTCTTTGCCTCTGCGGCCTTTTGAACAGCAACAACCTTTGCCTCAATAGCTTGTTTATAAGCGTTGTCGAAGTCAACACCGACAAAGTCTAGCCGGGTGAGAAATATATCTCTACCTTTTAGATTAGCCATGAGCTCAGATTCTGCTTTATGTTTAGCTTGATCTAGTTTGCCTACTATATCATCGGCAATGTATTGGCCAACGGTATCTCTTATCGATCCAAGTGCGGTAGGCTTGATGATTTTTTCTGCCCACTCTGCGCCAAATTGCTTATATAGCTTGTGGATCTTTATAGGGTCAGGGTAATACGTGATAACAAATCTCACTAGAACGTGCTGAGTGTCTTTAGTAAAACAATTAATATCACCCTCTAGTTTTTGTTCTCTAACGTCGACCTCTTTGATGTCGCTCGAGAACGGGTTGTAGAAGTAGAGCCCTTCGGCAAGCGGCTCTCCTTGAATTTCGCCATATCTCGTAAGAATCCCCCGATAGCCGGTATCAACAACTTCAAAACCACAACCACCAATAAGATTAAGCCCAAGAACAAGACCACCCATTTTAGAATAAAACCTGCCATTACCGCGTTCCTTCATCATCTGTTCCCCTCTCCGAAAATAAATTTGCACCCCCTTCTATCTCTCACCAGCCCTAGGTGTCAGTACATTTTTAGACTGCTTGGGATCTCGAAGCCAAGCCGATGGTCTCCATCTCTCAAACGGATCATATTTCGGGTGGTTGGTACAAGTGCGGTCGAACTGGCAGCGCAGTTTACCCATGCACTCAAATGGACGGATGCAGTTCTTTGGAGGGATGGGGCCGCGGTATTCCACTATACTCTCCTCAATTTGAGGATTTTTTTTGATGTTTTGAGGAGAGCTCTGAGGATAGGCAACCATTTGTATTTCAAGGTAAACTCCTAAGCTCTCCTCAGAGATCTTAAAAATTGAGGAGAGCTCTGAGGAGACACCGCCGCCTTTCATACCAAGGCGTTCAGCTGTTTACATATATAATATATTAACTTTTAGAGAAATATATATATATACGTTTTCGTGGCGGTGTGTCCCTATACGTCTATATATTTTTTTCTGAGGATTCTGAGGAGTTTTGACCCAAACCCTTGCTGCTCAAGGCCGCGTGTCTCCTCAGAGCTCTCCTCAAACTATGCTCAGCTGAGGAGTCTTTTGAGGAGTCCTTTAAGAGATGAGTGCTAACGGGATAATTACCCCACGTGCTTTAAGAGCACCACCGAAAGTGGTCTGATGCTTAGTGATAACCGCACCAGGCAAGCGTTTCAGGGAATTATTCCAGCAGCCATTCCATGGTGATTTCTCATAAAGCATCTCAAGTTCCAAATGATTGCTAGCCACTATGAAAGATTTAGGTCCAACAATGATCCCGAAAGACCTCAATGCCCTTTTAGCAACCTCATTCTGACTACCCGTGCCGAGGATCACATCCTGGACCATTTCCATCTTGTCGCTAACGTTGACCCTCCAGGTGAGCAACCTAGTGAGACACTTCTCCTCATCATTCTGGTTGTGCTGCTCAGCTGCATCATTCTTCACAAAAAGCCTGGCCCAAGCTTTTGCCTCATTGACCGTGATCACATGATCATTCTGCATAATCCAAGCGCCAGAAAGGAGCATACCTATCTGCTGTCCTTTCCTTTGAGAGGAGAGTATTGCAATCTGCTGGGAGAGAATTTCATAGGAAGCTAATAGGTTTCGGTAATTTAAGCAGCTTCGGGCGAAGATGCGCTCACCATAAAGCTCGGTGAGAGACCCCATGGCAGTTACGAGCTCTTTACGCTGCAGCGGATTACCACCATGTGGGGTTAGCTCTAAGACAGATATACGTGAGACGTCGGCATCATTGGTAATCCTAACCCTGATCGATGAAAAGCAAGCCGAGAAGTTTAGGGGAAAGTGCATAGCCCTTCCACCTGGGGTTCCTTTGACAATCTTGCCCGAGGTTTCACTCCATGAGTTTCTCATCAGCTCCAAAACCCCACCTATCCTTTTGGCAGATGCTTTGTCTTCCGTGATCTCAAACTCATCAAAGACTATAGGCAGCGAAGAATTGCCTAGAGTCTGCCTAATACCGGCCTCTGTAGTCATACCCTGAAAGACATGCTTAGCCCCAGCATAGCCTAGGCATGGGTTCACAAGGCCCTCTAATAGCGTTGACTTGCCTGTCCCCTTACCTCCGGTGATCCAGATATGCGGACGCACTGGGAGGGCTCCAGCGATTCGAGAGACAGCGACCCAGCCAGCAAGCAATAGAGCATCGATTTCAGGGTTAAGCCATTTGAACTTCCGACAAACATCTACGAAACCCTTCCCTTCTTGAGCAGTTAGAGGGTTTGGGTGTGGGATTGCTAGTGATGCTCCAGTCATCATGTAGAAGTAGTTAGAGCAGACATCGGAGAATTCAGTGATGCGTCCATCTTCAATGACATGGGTGCCAGTGTTAATCACTAGCCTTTCTCCCTCACGCCATACGCCAAGGCCGCGGACCTTGTTAACGTCAAAAACTCCAGCAGCCAAAGATGACCGAACCAAACTATCGACGATACCGTAAGTATCGAGCTGCTGAGCTTTCTCGCCGGGGTTGCTTATTTTCCAATAACTTCTAGGAGCAAGGGCGATAATTTCCGGCGTCTTAAAAGTATTGATCCGCAAAAGATTGCGGCTACGCTTGGAATAAAAGAAATAATTCTGGTCTGAGTGTCCAAGAGGGATGTAATAAAGCGTTTCGCCAGCGTGTTTCTTTTTTGGTTTTTTTTCTGACAGATTCTTCTGGACAGGACTCATTTTAGAGTCTAAAGACTTGCTTGGCTTTCCACTATGCGATAAATTCTTCTCATCATTCATACGTGGTCACTCCTATTGTTACTAGGTTTGATCTTAAAAAGCTTCGGTTCGCTCCCGAGGCTTTTTTTCATTCTACTGTATTGCTGCCAAATCGACGTCTGTGTCAAAATAAAAATTCCGCTCGACCTTGAGCGGTGAATAAAAGTTTACTGCTTTATTTTTGGACAGTTGCATAAAATTCACCCGTGCACTATTGCAATATAGCTATAGCTTGGGTACTTTGCGGATCGTCACTGCCACAGAGGATCTACCTATTAGTAGTAGGTAGATTCAAGCTAAGTCCCCTCATCCGCTCGATGCAGGGGATTTTGTTTTACTACATCTAAATCTTAGACGCCTTCAATATTCCACTCTTTACAGTTTTTCTCACATCAAAGACCTTCATCGCCGCCCGGCCAGGTAAGTTCTGTAGCTTACTATTCATTATAATATTTACGATCTCTTCTTCTTGCCAGCCATTACGAGTGAGCCAAACAGCTGTTTTATAGACGTAAAAATTGCGCTGCATATGCGCTGGGCGACCGGGTGGAAAGACGCCGTCTAAATAATCCCTCACCCAATAAGGTATCTTCCCACGGAATACCGGCGAATCGCTCACGTATTCCTTTTCAGGTGCACGCACAATATCAGCCGTTTCCCCCTCAAAAACCGCACTATAGATTTCCTTGCATGGCCAAAATAGCCTTGCGGCATCGACACACGCAGCATCGGCGTCGTATCGGTGCACGTATTGCCTTAACGTAGCCTCATAGTCTCGGGTATTCGTAATGGTCTCTGGAAGCTTTAGCCATAGCCTAAAACGATCGCAAGGTGGGGCACCGTTTTTTGAGATCTGATGGGATTTAGTAGGACCTAGAACGTGGATATGGTCGCAAAAAGTATTGTAGATCTCTAAGAGAGAAGGCCCTTCGTCAAAGTCTAATCCTAGCCAATCTGCGCCAATGAAAGAGGACTTATTCCTATATCCTCCCTCGTACAATGAAGGCGAGGTAGCCCAACCTACGATAGCGCGTGAGAGACTTTGATCGGGGCCTCGGTATGCTTGCCAGCCTCGAGCGAAGCAGAAAGCTTTGCCTATTGCGCCTTGGTCCGGGTGATAGCTAAACATTTCACGAATTCTCAGCTTTTTTAATCATCTCCAAGATTTCCTCAAATGACTCGTGCACTTGAATCTCTCTATCACTGACCCCAATATAGGACCGGTTAAAAATTTCCCCTACAGAGTGTATATGAGCTATATTTATCGCAGTCCTCTTATATATAGGTTCTCTGCCCTGATATTTAGTCACTTCGATGAATCTAATTTTACTCATTCCATTCCCCATTTCTTTTAACCTCTTCTAAAAGATGCTTTCTCCCCTCAAAGACCACAACAGCCTTCTCCATTTCTGGATAGTCTTTGATAAACTTGACATATAAACCTTTGTCTATATAACTTTTGAGGCTATTAAGAGAATAAGGTACATAGAAAAAATTGTAATATGCTGCCCCCTCCCTATCGACGTTAACTACAAGTTGATATAATTTTTTTTCATTGATCTCCATTTTATTTATCGCCACCTTTTTTTAAAAATTTGCCTTGTTTTCGCAAGAATCGCACTTCATATAGAACTTTCCCGGCTGAAAGTCACAAGTACAGCCATCCGATAGTACTACCTCAACAACCCTTGACATAGCCTGATAAAACCAGACTTCGTCCATAACAGGATGATAAATCATACTCACACCGCCTTGGAGTTCCCAACCATGCTCTAGGTGATCGTTGACATATGCCTCGAGAAAGAACCTAGTACCACCTTCTAGGACCTTGTACTTGCGCATTTACCTAGGCCTACGCTGAACAGGTTCAGGATTATATGTCACGCACCCCATGATCTCATCACTCACCGTTATGGTGTAATAACTGAGCTCATCAAACTCCTGTTCATCCTCATCTGCCTCGTCATCAGTCGGTGCAGGCGATGGGAACGGAGTGCTAGGATAAGGCGTAGCAGGCCTAGAGGGAGCGCTATCTTCGGAAACAGTATCATCGAAGTCATAATCACAGTCGTCGTCGACCGCACCATAATTTAAACAAGCACTTAGTATAAGAGATCCAACGCGACAAAACATATTCACCCCCTAGTTAAAGACACCATATTTTTGTAATAAGCAAAAACGGAAAAAACATCAAAGAGTAGCAAGCAATGTAAGTATACATATTCGTTTTAGTCGGCTGCGCACACTGTACCGCATAGCAAAACACAAACAGGACGATGTCGGTTAAAATAACCCTATCGATCAGTGTCATTATTCGAAGTCCCTCAATCCTAGACGCATCTCAAGCTCAGGTAGAAAATAAGCAAACCACTGAAGCGCAGGTTCATATTCGTCTTTTTTTAACAACTCTCTACAAATTCCCACGAATTGGCTGCGGCTTATAGTTACCGTCTTTTCAGGTATAGGCTCTAATTGCCAGTCAGTAGCCAAAGCGCATTCTATGTTTAGCTGATCAGATTTATCTTCATACCTAAACCAGCTAGGAGTAGATCCTTCCGACACTCTGTCATATCTTCTACCGCTCGCATGCGCCTCAATCAGATTCATAACTCAACTCCCTCACCCTTTTTCTCGCATCATCAATGCTACGCTGCATTATCTCGATGTAGTGAGGCAAGAAACTCTTCTTGTCGTTAAGATCTTCAGACTCAATAAGATGATTCATCAAAATAGTCATGCAACCCTCAAGAGCCAGACCTGAAACAGCTACATGCACACCATCCAACACCGCACTTATTTCCATGATTTTCTTTAGCGTCTGGTCTTCTAGCTTTTGTTTATTGTCGCCCATTGGACCTTTACCCCCTTTTAATACCTTCACTTCGCGCCTCGAACCGGCTTACTTAGAAAGTATTCTGGCGCTTCACCCATTGCGGTGCATATTCTCGCCAAGGCAGTTAACCCCGGGCAACTCTCGCCATTGAGCCACTTGCTGACCATTCCTCTAGTCACGCCTACCTCTTCAGCGAAGCGGCCGGGTGTCCATCCGAGCTTAGCTAGTTTCTTCTTTATATTGCGCTTTATATTCTTTTTGAACTCTTCAACTGTATAAACGCTAGATTTACTCATGTTTGACCTCGATTATCTTGTTGACTAAAAGTATACTCATATACTAATCCTATATCTCTGCGCAAGGCGAAAAGCTTTGAAGGTCTCGATAACGCCTGGGGGAAAAAATTTTGAGTGCGATTAGTACATTGATGATTAGAGAAAATTGGTTGGTTATGCGCGAGCAAGCATCTGTACTCGTCGCCTCCGGGATGCTTCCGTCAACTGTCAGAACACCTGAGGCCGCCATTGCTATAATGATGAAGGGCCACGAGCTAGGAATGCCGCCAATGCAGGCCTTCTCTCATATCAGCATCATCAAAGGAAAGCCGACCCTCTCCCCTGAAGGCATGCTTAGTCTTATTTGGAAAAATAACCCTAACGCTATTATCGACTTTGTGACCATTGAAAATGAGGTATGCATCATCGAAGCTCAGCGCACAAAAGGGAAAAGAACAACTTTCAAATTTGATAAGGAAGACGCGATAAAAGCCGGTCTGTGGAATAAAGACAACTGGAAACAATACCCCCGCGCGATGTGCAGGTCTCGCTGCGTCGCTGAGATGGCTAGGACCTTGTTTCCAGACGCCATTGCAGGCTGCTCCTATACAACTGAAGAGCTCGAACCCGATGTCGTCATAACAGATGAGGGCTTGTATGAAATAAAGAACGTTCAAGCACAGCCCGGACCAAAGCCCGAACCGCAAGCAGAACCACCACACCCAGTCCTTGAAGTAAACCCTATATACGCAGAGAGACATTGGAAGCGCGTTCTCACGACAGCCAAGATGAAAGGCGACGAACCATATGCAGAGATAATGAAAGCTGAGCTGGAAGGGGTAGCGCTAAACCTAGAATCGGTCATGAAAGCACAGCATGACGCCATCAATAAGTACACTGCGATAATAATCGAGGCTCAAATGCTTGATGAGCACCCAGAGCTAGCGCATGACGAAACGACCCAAGAATGAATAGAGGCGCCTAATAAATTAAGCGCCCCTCACGGAGAATCGATAATATGAAGTACTAAGGGATAATAGCATAGGAGTTATCGTTCGATGACTGAGATTGTGGACACGATTAAACATCTAGAAAATATGGCTCGTAGGCATAAACTGCGTATAGCCCCTATTAGCCTAGTCTTCTCAGAAGAGAGCCAAACATGGAAGGCAGTTGTAAAGACGCACGAATACCGCACAGGTCGTGCGGTGCAAGGTGGTCTCTATGAAGCGTACGGGAATACAGGTGAGCAAGCTATGCTGAAGGCCTATCAAGCGGTTTTAAAGAACCCAAGGCCTGATCTAGAATACGAATTAGAATGAAAGGTAATTCGCTATGAGCCCACATATGCCTTATATTAAAAAGTACCCCCCTGTGCAGTTCAAGCTAAACTCTTTTATCGTTATTGTACTCTATTATTTAGCTCTCATTGCAATGAGCATAGCCTTGTTCATGTATTCAGCAGCCATCTTATGCGCGACCTTTTGTCATTAGCTCAAGTAACTCTTCACACGCTTTTAGGCACTTTTTCGTGTCATCAGTTCCCGCAACTTGGGACGTACACAACGAGCAGACTAACAAAATCAAGGCTTTGATAATTGCCATAGCGTCGCTCCTTTTGTTCCCTTAAAACTCAACAATGCCAATATGACGTATCATACCACTGCCCGAAAACTAGTGAGTGACTTGAGTGAGTGGCGATATTTTTTATAGGGAAAATAGACGATCTATCCAGCCATTTTTATTATCGGGCCAAATAGTTAAAGCACTTAAAAAGATCATCCGTTTGGCTAAAAACTTTCGGCAAACCAAGTCAGCGTCACAGCGCTTGAGAGAGGCTAGGGTGATCGGGCCGATAATGCCATCTATCTTTACGGCATTCCTTCCTAGATTGAATAGAACAGCCTGCAAAGTCTTTACAGACGCGGTCCAGTAGGAATGAACCGACATATCTAGCATGATGAGTGCCAGGCGATCATCGTACTTCTCTATCAAGTCTCCCTTGATGCCAGCCCAATAAGTTTCTTTGTATATTTTTATAGCATCTTCAGGGGTGAGATCGATGATTTGCTGGCGTGTAAGCTCGGGGTGGGCTCTGTGGGATATACCATACTTAGTAAGGCCGCCCGGATCTTTCGGGTTGTCGACTAGCCCACCCTCGATTTTGATTATTTTTGCGGCGTGGTCAGCAAAGGGCATATCTCTCACCTCCCAAAGGGCTTAGCTATTCACTGAGCTTTGCAATCACATCCATGCTCGCTTGATACACCGCACTCATGAGGAGATTACTCTCTTCGGCGTCGAGGTCTTTGATTTCAGGCATGACCTTAGAAGCTTCTTTGGCAAATGAATATATCGCCGAAAGTAGGCCAATTGCACGGGGGAGCCTGGTCAATACGCTGCCACTTTTTGCCAATTCCACGGCATCAAGAGCTAACGCACGAAGACCCACGACACAAGACATTGAGTGATCAATTCCTACCATGTTGAGCTCCTTTGTGATTTCAAAATTACGCATGAATTATAGCAAGAAGACTCGCGGCGTGATATAAAAACGGTAATTTTGTTAGTCCTACCAAATCACGACTACGCGGCAGTGGCCTAGTGGAGGTAGGATTAGCAAAACCTGCCTGTCTAAATTTGAATCACTTTTCCCCTTTTCTCCCCTCATACTTTTATGTATAAGCTAAATCGTGTTGGAGGCGGGGAAGCTATCACTCATTGCAAAGTAGAGGTTGGAGACCCGCAACTAAAGAATTGACTATTCTTCGAGTCCTCGAGGATGATGTTTTTTTATACGTTGCACTAGCTGCAGTCGCGCGCAGCCCAGCACACACAGGCACACCAAATGAGTCTTCGAGAATTCTCTGACAAGAGAAAAAACAGCACTAAAACCTCAATAAGATTTCCAATTGATTTGCTTGACGAGTTCAAGGCGAAGGCAAAAGAAGAGGGCTTGATGTATCAAACCCTATTAAAGCGTGTTCTTATACAGTATTTGAGGGGTGACTTACCCAATGACCGAATCGAGAACGGGAACAAGTTGCTCAGCGTAGACGTCAGTCATCTCTGAGCTAACTTTATTAGCCTTATATGTCCTGACCGTGTAGGTATCATTATTATAGTCTAGTTGAATTTCAATTTTACCTTTGAATTTAGTGCCGCTTACTTTCATTATGACGCCTGCCTCAAGGCCTACCATTTCCCTACTACCCCAAGCGCCCAAGGCCCAACGGTCAGCTGCAAAGATTTGATTTAAGATCGTTTTTGCTGTGCTTAAGTCTGTCATAAATACCCCTTGTTTTTCGCTTCCTACTTACTCCTTATCGGCATTTTTTAAATAAACTTTAGCTCTCCTAAAAAACCCAATGCTTTCAAATGACTATAAATTAGGCCTAAAGTTTTTTGTAAATATACCGAAAAGTAGTATGTAATTAGGAAAAGGGGGACGATTTATGCACTTCTTTGAAGCAGTAGAAAACGGACAAAACGATATACGCGATCTACACAGCCTTATAACTCTACAATTAGAGCTAAACGTTATGAAAACAGTACTCCCCCCTGAGGAGTTAGAAAAAACAATTACCTATCAAATGCACCAATCGCTGTTGATTAAAGCACAAGACTTTTTAATCGAAACCTAGGAGACGCTTATGATACGCAAGCAACAAGGCACTATACTTTGGTTTGACGTTCGAGATGGAGTCGGTAGGGTGCAACTTGAAAAAACTATCGCACCTATAACAGCTACGATGATTGACGGCGTTTCCTACGACTACTATACATACCCTTCAGTAGCTGATGAAAAGCGCCTGATGGAATTACACGGCCGAGAAATAGAAGCAGAAGTCTCAGGAATTGAAGAGCTTCACACCATGCGTGTGACTAAGATCACCTTAAAACCGACTGGTTTGTAGGAGCTTTCGCGAGAATCTAAATTTAGCCCCCCAACTTTCTACGCGTCTTTTTAGATTCTCGCGGGCTTTTAGTCCATCCTCTTTACAGTAAAGTGGAATATTAAAATCATAACGACGATAAAACCTATGCGAAATACCACGTAGCCCACATCTGCCGTCACGTTTTTTCCCTTAAGCGATACGATAAAGACCTGAACCATAAAATGCAGCAGAAGAACCTAGATCTGAAGCATTGATCGAGCCGATTGCACCGCCAGACACGTTTAATGCTACAGCAATTTCCGACGATCCGCCTACCAGCCTATAAAGAATTTGCGACGTAGTAGGAGTAAAACCGGTTTGAGTTACTACGCCTGTAGTCAAAACATTTTCTCCTATAGCATTCATGGGCAATCCTCCGATAAATGTGGCGCCCGAACCTGTCCCCTTATTAATTACTAGCTCCCAGGTCACAAACATATATATTCCCATGCGCAACCATGTTCCTGTCGCACCTGAATCTGATTTAGTGCCGTTACCAGCTCCAAATCTACTTACTGGTGTCCAGGTTCCATAGGAGAATGTACCGATCGTGTCAGCTGTTTTAACTGCAGAGTTAATAACTGTCGTAGATCCTAGCCCTAGGCTGGTCCCTGTAATTGCACCAGCTCCAAGAGTTCCGGTGGTCGAAATATTTTGTGCACCAAAAGCTGGCGTGACAGAAGATCCAGGAATTGTTCCCGTGATATCTGATGGGGTAATTGCTGCCCAGGCAGGAACGCTTGCTCCTATCTTTAGGTACTGGCCGCTTGTACCCTTAGCTAGCCTTGTGGGAACGCCAGAGACGCCACCATAAGTAATATCACCTTGAGTGGTCATAGGGTTTGACGTGACTGCAGCATATGATAGTACGCCTGATCCGTTAGTCACCAGAGCGTATCCGTTTGTCCCACCGTCAGTGGGTAGCGTTATGCTGTAGCTTGATGCAAGAGTAGGAGCTAGCAAAGAGACAGTGTTAGCACTGCCAGAGTCTTTTATTGTAAGCGTGCCGTCTGGCCTTGCAGAATACCATGCGCCGCCTGTGTAGTATCTTAAACGATCTAGGGTACTACTCACATATGCAGAGCCTGCAACCGCAGCGCCGTTAGCTGTCACGTAGGCCGCGTCATTTGTATAGGAAGATAGCTTAGTCGTTGAGCTTGCTATCCCTAAATCAGTGGGAGCGGCTACGTTAGTTCCCTCAGCAAACTGTAATTTCTTAACTGTTCCTGCCATTTTTTATAATCCCTTCAGGTCGCTTGCTTCAATCACCACGCGAGATGGCGACTTGTCTATTCCTGTTACTTTCAATGCCGTTCTTGAAGTTTCGCCTAACACAATCTTATTATCTAGGGTCAAATCATCGCCTAGCTCCGTGTCGATGTCTTGTGTGGCTGTAGCAAATCTATAGATAGTCCGAGGGCGAGACTTAAGCCCCATGTGAGCATCGATGCGACTAGTGATTTCTTCTAATACGTGCCTAAATCTATCGACGTTGACGACGCTATTTAGGAACTGAGACCTAGCCGACTCTCTGGTCTCTGACGGAGACAAAGTTGCCCCTAGAGATAAGGCACTATCACAATGCGGATTGTAGGCGATGATCTGTGTGGCAATATCAGCATAGTCAACTCGAGTCGACGTATTGCCCTGAAGCGTGAGAAAGGGATCCCTCACCGCACCATCGATCTCAGGGGCCTTAAAGAGGCGGTAGTTTACCTGGAAATTTGAATCTAGAGTTAGATACCCAAGCGTTGATGCAAGGATATCTTGGGCATAATCGAGATAATTCTTGTAGTCGCCCTCATCAAAATACGGAATATGGAAACGACACAATACCGGCAACTCGTCTTGAACTTCAGAAAAAGACGCCGAGTTTGCGGGAAGGCCTACCTCTTGGCAGAATCTAAATAACACTGTGGGATTGTATTGGTTATCGACCTCTTGCACTGAAGTCCTAAACTCTACCGTGTGTTCGCGAGGGTCTAGGTATCCAGCAGGGTCAAAGAAAGCCACAAAACGCGACTCAAAGTTAGAGTTAAATACGATGCTAACGAAGTTGTTACCCCCACTGGTCGTCGTTTCTGTTAGCACGTAATCACGCTCATTGACCGGACGGATGATGTCACCGTTTCTGTTCTTGATGAGCACGGCAAAGCTTCTCATCACGGAAAAGCTCATGCTAGTGGCAAGAATTTTAACGCCTAGGGTATTAACTAAAAGGTTATATGGCGTTCCAGATACGGTGTAATTGCCAATGCCGGCGACAATCCCGTAATAAAATGGGTCTGACGATCCAGTCGTACGCCATTTGAGAGTGTCGCCAATCGTAAAGCCCGAGTAGCTATCGACCTTCACATAGGAAAAGCCGTTAGTGCCAGAGACTTCAGCCGTCGCGGTGATGGTTCCAATGCTATAAATTCTAACGGCAGTATCTTGGCGAGAACAACCCCAAGTGCGGTTAGTAGAATCTAAAAAGTTATTTGTAAAGCTAGTGCAATAGGCAGGATGCCCTTCAATCATGTCAAGAGCTGTAGTGATACCACCTATATCTATGTTGACCGACTCAGTGACAAAGCGCGAGTAGGTGCCAACGATATAAGGGCAAGTCTTACCGTGAGCGTTTGCGTCAAGGTTGGGGAAACTCGCCGGGTCCTGGAGAAAGTATGCTTCATTTGAAGTGTCACCCATAAGCGCAAGCTGCTTAAAGGTATTAAACCTGTCGACACAGCTAAACGTAGCCACACTGTTTGAGAATGCGACTGACCGCACGGTGCCGACATAGACTCTCTGAATATTTGATACGTCGTTTATGCAAAGCCATATTTGCACGTCTTTGTTATAGAAAGAGTAATAGTCACTAAGACGCTGCTTTAGATATCCGTCTTCATCAATCAACTGTATTTGCATGTCGTTAATACTAAAAACACCGTAGATAATGTTATTAACCGACTGCAAAATCGAAGGATAATTTACAATTTTCGGAAGCCATTCCCTATATTTATCAGTAGGTGCCTCAGGGTTTTGGCCGATCGCACGATACTCTGTGCCTGTAAAGTATAGGTAAAAATTTGCAATAATAATGTTTGTGGTTTCGTTGGGCGCCGAGGCAAGAGAGACTTCAAGGAGCTTCGTAGCTTCATTATATCTCCACTGATTTGTGGTGAGAGATCCCGTTACCTTGGTTAGGGCTACCCCATTTCTTTCAAGCCTATTGATGTCGTCCAGGAAAGTCATAGAATAAATAGTGCCAGTGTCTAGCTCTGGCAGAATCAAGCGCGAGGGATTAAAGCGCACCAATAAGAAGCGCTCTGAAGCCATATTCTCTTTTTCGGTTGCGACACTCATTTAAGCCCCAATATGCGCATGCGAGCACCTGCTAGCCCCGAAGTAATCTGGTTATTAACAGGGGAAGACCAGTCTAAATTAAAAGATACGTATGAGTTGTCGCTTTTAACGTAATCGTTAGATGCTTGAAGGGTTGCAAAATATGGTTTAGCCGAGCTAACAGGAAAGCCAGAAAAATTAATCGGCACAAAGCCAATCCAATTAGTTGTGTAGCTAGCCTTATTTTCTATAAAGAGTGTGTCCATGGAGCACGTGAAAGGATCACTCACATAAGTTGGATTCACCAAGCCTGGCTGGCCCGAATAAAGCCTAACCGTGAGCGTGTATGGCGTGGTTATGACGCCCCTTACAAAGATGTCTAGCACTATAGACTCAAGCTCCATGCCTTCAGAGACTTGAAAAGAACCCATCGACGCTTCAGCGCCTGTGTCTAAAACCCTGAAATACTGCTGCCGGCCAAACTGCAGATACGCCATTTAAAATGCCTCGCGTAAATCAAAACTGATTGTGTAGTAATCACGTATGATATGCTGAAAAGTTGGCGATCTTGTGTTGATCACGTAGCGCGTAAGCTCGCCGAGGTCTCCTGAGACTTGCGTTTTAGGGTCAATCGACAAGTAAAAAGGAGTCCTGACGCCTAGGTCGTAGAAGAGCTGACGCAGAGCCTCGACCTCTTCACCTCTAGCGTACATAATCCTGCAGCTTGAGAACTGAGAATACCTAGGCCTTATCTCTACAAAGATGGCTCCGTCTTCTGATTGCAGCGTCTGGCTTGGATCTAGAAGCGTCTGAGTAAAGCCCGTAGCAATATTCGTTGCGTCCATCGTCTGATCATCGCCAATATACACGTTGGCTATTTCAAGACCAGCTGGCCCCAGATAGTTATAGGGATCTTTCACCGTCAATCGACCGAAGCGGTAGGAGGTGTCGTCGAGGTCATCGAGGAATAAGAAAGCACCCTGATCCGTTATGGGAACCAAGCGATCGACCGGGGGAGCTGTCCAGTCATCAATGTTGTTGAGCTGAATGCGTATTTCGGCGTTTTGGGATAGGGGCAAAGCCTTATCTATTCCCCAAAGCACTGCAACAAAGGTTACAACCTGGGGAACACCGGTATCATACTTAACCCAGTCAAAGCTATTAAATCGCGGCTCGTCTGAAACGATAGGCTGTACAGATATGGCTGGACTTCCCGATACACTTACAAAGCCTATCGTGTCCCAAATAGCAGCGGCTGTCTCGCCAGTCTCAAGTCCTACTAAGAAAATATTAGTAAAGCTAAACTTGTAAGTATCGCTATCAAATGTGACCACCCAAGCGCCACTTGAAGCAGGCACGGCATTCATCGCAGTTTGTATCTCAGCTGCAAGCTCGTCTCCGGTATATGATCCGGGCGTTGCAATGGCTGTATGCGATGATCCGTCATAAAAATAGATGTAATTATTTACCGTGCTAACAAGCTCAAAACTTCCAGTAGGCCGCCAGACCTTCGAGCGCGACGGGTGATAAACATTGCTGGCAGGGAATGCAGCTTGCTGGCTAGAGTACGTGAATCCACGACCCATAAAGTTGTTAGCCATAAACCTTGCGCTGGGGTTCGTCCTCATGCTGTAAGCCTCGCATTATTTCTATTTAGCTCCAGGATGATATCAGCAAACGCGCGGCCGTTCACTTCGGCAGACGTAGTAACAAAGGTCGGCGATTCCATCAGCGACACTAAGCGTGTAAGAAGTGCGGTGTTAATCTCACTGCTGTCACCTCCACCGCTAGCGTCTCTTGCAATCATGCGTGAGAGACCAGTCACTAGGTCAGTTGGAACCACAAGCTCCCCGGAAGTAAGACGAGCCGGATAACTATCATTAGGAAATCCACTCGGAACAACTCCACCATCTGCAAATAAACCTCCGGTGACAGCTTTATAGGTCGAAGATAGGGCGCCACCCACTTTGCCCAAAACACCTCCACCACCACCACTGCCTGGAAGATCTATCTTGAAGATGTCTTTAAATGTCTCAGCGATCTTGTCGAAGGCTTTTTTAAGACCGTTATAAATAGCATCACTACTAAATGCGTCTCCGAATATACCAGCGAATAAGCCCGTCAGCTCTCGGCCTATATCCTTAAATCCCTTTTTGGTAGCCTCAGATATTTGACCAGCCAAATTCTTTAAGCCGTTAGCTGCACCGTTTGCCACAGCAAGAGCAATAGCTTCGATGAACTTGGGATCGGTGACGACTTGAGCCATCGCAGCACCTATTTTAGGGCTACTAGCTATGATCGCCTCAATCAGTGGCTCAATGATTTCATCCGAATGCTCGGAGAAATATGTCACTAAATTTTGAATAAGCTCAGGCAATTTAGATAAAAACGTGACGAGATTCTTTGAGAGGTTGTCTATAAAATCAGTACTAAATAATTGATCGAGAGTTTGGGAAAACTGCTCCGTATTCTGCGTCAACAGGCCAAATATTTGACCAGCCGCAGCTCCAAAGCCTGGCGCTATCGTATCGACAGCAAGAGACACCGCACTTGAGGCCAAGCCTTGCAAGCCATTTGTCACGAAGTTAGAAACTACGCCCGCATACTTCTCATTGGCCTTTACTCTAGCGTCGTATGTCTTCTTCTCGGCACTCGTGATGATGGCCGTGCGTGCTTTCTCGGACTCTTCAACCGATATTCTTCCAGCGTCTTCGAATTTCTTTAGCTGTTCTAAAGAATTCTCGCGGGCAATGTCGATGCCTTCAATACTGTCCAAGTCATCTTTAAATGCTTGAGCCTTGAACTCTTGGACTTCTTTGATGGCCTTTTCGTTTAGGTCTGTATACTTGTCAGTAGCTGTCTTCTCAATTTGTGTACGCGCTGTGGCTGCTTGCTCTGCAGTGATTACGTTAGCTTCGTAGAATTTATTTATCTCTGCTAAAGCCTTGTCGCGATCGGCAGCAACTTTCTGTGTCTCATCTAAGGATTTGTAGGTGATGCTTTCAAGGAGCTTGATAGCATCCTCGGTCATCTTCTTGCGCTCTACTGCAGCCTTCTTATCAGCTTCATTAGCATCTAGAGCGGCTTTTGATGCAGCAACGGAGGCCTTAATTCTAGCTTGTCCTGCAACCGTGGCATCATTGGCGGCTTTGATAGACGCCCTAGAGGCTTCGCTATCTGCTTGAGCGATGACCTTAGATGCCTTTGACACACTATCAGATACGGCATTAAACGCTCTGTTTGTAGCAACACTTGCTTCTAGCACCCCGTCACCGAAGGCCTTGGCTTCGTCAGAGGTTTGCTGCAAGGACTTTTGAACGTTATCTAGGCTTTTGACATCAAACTTGGCATTACTTAGAGCATCGGCTGAATCTTCAATGCTCTTCGTTACGCTCTTAAGGTCTACGCCTACTTTAGATAGCGCTGCTGCTGCCCCTGGCACGTCGCCTAAAGCTGACAAGACCTCTGCAACAGCTTGGAGCATCGCCCCAAATGCTGACGTCACACCGTTTACTAGCGCTTCAACCCCTGTTTTTACAGCGTTTAGAGATAAGAAAGCAGCAGCTAGCCCCGCTAACCCTTCGGTGAGCTTAGCGCCTGCCAGAACAAGGCCGGCAAACGCGTTAACAAGTACCTTTGTCAAATCGATAAGCGGAGGGAGAGCCTGAGCGGTAAGATTAGCAACCAGAGTTATGAAGTCGTTAATCTTGTCGCCGTTGGCTTCAAGGTATCCTGTGAACTCAGCAAATACTTTACCCCCTTGCTGAATCGTAGCAATCAGTGCCGGGTTCTTGATGATGATCGTGCCAAGAGCCTCTTGGAAGTCTCCAAAGGCAAAGCCTGCTTGCTTGACTGCTCCGCCATAGGTATCGATTGCGGCTTTAGCAGAACCTTTAAGTCTCTCACTCACCAAGAGGATTGCATCGCCTGCCTTGGCTTGCTCCTCGGTGAACTTACGGACGTCTGCAACGCTGGTACCTAGGGCCTTAGTAGAGCCTTGGAGGGTCTTGGCAAGAGCATCAAATGATACCGATAGATCTTCATTGTTGGCTGTCGCTAAATCAGCTGCAGTTTGAACCAAGAGCTTGGCTTGCTCATCAGTACGGCCTAGCTGCTTTGCAAGTGAGAGCTGAGAAAGTACGGCCTCATCAGAGAACTTCGAGTTAGCCTGAAGCTGAGTGGCAAACTCAGTAAAGTTTTGGACAAGGTCGGGTGTGTACTCGCCAAGACTTTTTAGCGTCTGAGTGAGTTGAGCGACTGCCGATTCTGACTCTATGGCTGCGTCTACCGAGTCTTCAAAAAAACCTACTACCGCACGGCCAGCAAAATAGCTGAGAGCTAATTTTGCCGCACCCTGCAGTTTACTAAATGTCTCTGAGATTGCGGAAACGGATGATGCAGCTATCGACTCGAGGTTCTTGATGGACTTTGCCGCCGGGTCGGTATTGGCGACGATGTCAAACTCTACCGTATTATCTCTTGCCACTCTTTGCCTCTTTCGCCCGTTCCGCATCTAGAGTGCGGTCGATTAGTGTGAAACACTCGGCTTTAAAGGCGCTCAGCGAGCCCAAATCACTGCGATAGCCGAGCTTAGCAAGACGAACGCGCGTATTGTACTCATGAACCAGGGGAGCGGCTTCATTGACCAGACTTTGACCGTTATAAGCGGCTTTAGTCTGAATCAAGATAGCCGCTTTCAGCCGTTTCCCATCTTCGGCCCGTTCAATACGACGCTAGAAATCTCTGTAAGGATAGACTGGCAATCTGAGTCAACACTCAAATCGTCATAGTCTTTGTACTCTCTGCCATCAATATGCTTCAAATCGACAGTAACATAATGATCAGCCGCAATTTCAAGCATATTTATCAGAGTTTTTACGTTGCTTTGCTTGTTTTTAAGATCGACGGTGCCGTCTTCATCAAATGTTATGTTCAAAGATTCCAGGTATTTTAGTTTTTCTTCAAATCGCGGCAAGCGCAACTCGACAAAACCCGAGAACTTAGCATCCTCACCCCTGGCTTGAGTCGGAACATATTTCATTGTTTTCACGCGGCACCTCTTCGAATTATAGGAAGTTTTGGTAAGCCTCGCCGTCGCCTGTTGAGTTAACAAAAG